>Ga0116172_10003892_pt1 | contig 12287 bp, 1 predicted proteins | sample AD_UKC083_MetaG_FD_89799 | JGI IMG/M metagenome (GOLD analysis project Ga0116172, IMG submission 89799) | Active sludge microbial communities of municipal wastewater-treating anaerobic digesters from USA - AD_UKC083_MetaG | ecosystem: Engineered > Bioreactor > Anaerobic > Digestate | place: USA...
ACGGGTTCTTCTATAGTATCGGAAATTGTGAACGTACAATAATTGTCATCGGTAATGGTAACGCCATATATTCCACATGGAATGTTTTGTAAATACAATGTTGTATCCGGGAGCGGAATGCCGTCTTTAGTCCAGGCATATGTAAAAGGTGTTGTTCCATACTGAGTGATTGTATAAACTGATCCATCGTATAATCCGGTAATCATATAATCACATGTCGGAGGATACGAAATTAGAGTAGCGGTTATATACATCAGATCAAAACTGGCAGAATCCGTGCAGCCGTATTTATCCTGTACAATTACACCATAAGATCCATTGGTCAGGCCGGAAATATCTTCTAGGGTTGAAGAAAATCCACCGGGCCCAACCCATAAATAAGTGTATGGTGCGGTGCCTCCAACAACGGAAAGATCTATTTCACCGTTTGATTGTCCATTACAATTATCTTTTTTGACAGCGGTAATAATAATTTTACCCGGTTGATTGACTATTGCGAAATCTGTTTTGGTACAACCATTCAAATCCGTAACGGTAACTATGTAAGTACCCTGGGAGAGTCCATTTATATCTTCAGTACCTGCGGAATTGCTCCATGCATAGGTATAAGAAGGTGTACCCCCGCTTACCGACAGGTTAACCGAGCCGTCGTTTTCTCCAAAACAAGTGATGCTGTCACTCAAAGCAGAGGTAACCAAATCTGTGGGCTGATTAACTACGAAGGAAGCTGTCGCTAGACAATTATTGGAATCTGTTACGGTCAACGTATATGTTCCACTTGGTAAAGAATCCCGGTCTTCGGTCACGGGCCCGTCAAGCCAAGCAAAAGAATATGGTGCTGTACCTCCATTGACAGTAATATCAATTTGTGCATCCGAAAAATTATAGCAACTTACATGAGTAATAAATCCAATTATATCGAGAGCTTTGGGTTGTGGCACAAATGCATTTTTCATGGCCGTACATCCAAGAGAATCCGTAACAGTAACGGTGTAAATACTATCCCCGAGCAGGTTACTGGCTGTATTTGTATTCTGGACAGGTACGGTACTCCAAAGATAGGCATATGGTGGTGTCCCTCCCGAGGCACTTGCTGTTACCTGTCCCGTATTTGTTCCAAAACACAAAGAGGTAGCTATATCAATAATAGAGGCTATTAGCTGTGGCGGTTGACTTAATGTATATGTTGCCACGCTATGGCACCCATTAGAATCACTGACATGGACCGTGTAATCGCCGGCAAGTAATTGAGTTATATCTTCTGAATCCGATCCGTTCGACCATGAAAATGTTCTTGATCCGGTTCCCCCACTAACGGTCAGGTCAATACTTCCCGTGGTATCACCAAAACAATTAATATCCGTTATGACAGCTGACAATAAAAGTTCATCCGGTTGGTTCACCTGTAGTGAAAGAGTATCGCAGCATCCGTTAATATCTGTTATTATCACTACGTACGTGCCGGCCTGCAAACCACTGATGTTACGGTCTGATGATGAAAAGCCATTCGGGCCGGACCAACTATAAGAATACGGGCCAGTTCCTCCTGTTTGGCTGAGATATATGGCGCCATCAACACCTCCAAAACATGAAATATCATCGACTACGGCTGAACCAAGCATTTCAAGAGGTTCTGCGATGGTTGTACTTAAACTATCAGTACAATTATTGGCATCCGTCACGGTTACGGTATAGCTACCTGCAGCAACCCCTGTACGATCTTCAGGGTCGGGTGTGCCGGAAAGATCGCTCCATTCATACGTATATGCCGGCGTACCACCGCTGACAGAAATGTTAATTTCTCCGTTCAACAACCCAAAACAACTGACATTAGTAAAATACCGGTCAATAATGATCGGACCGGGTTGCAAGATAGTGGTGCCAGCAGAAGCTTCACAACCCGTAGCATCTTCAACTGTAACACTATAATTTCCAGTAATCAATCCATTAATATCAGGTGTCATAGCTCCTCCGTATGACCAGAAGTAAGTATATGGCGGATTCACTCCGGTTACATTAGAAGAAATACTTCCATTATTTCCGCCAAAACATGAAACAGGTACCGGGATCAGCGTTACAGATGGTCCGTCCTGATTATTGATTGATACCGTCAGCTTTGCTTCACAGCCATAGCTATCGGTAACAGTAACCATGTATGTACCTGCACCAAAATTATAAAGGTCTTCTGTAGCTTCACCTGTTGACCATGAATACAAATATGGTGAAGTGCCCGACGATACTGTCAGGTTAATAGCGCCGTTTGTCTGACCGCATGTGGCCTCGGTTACCGAATCAATAACTATGGGATTGTTATGAACAATAACTGTCACGGTATCTGATGACATACAGGTATAATTATCCGTTACACTGACAATATAATCCCCTCCATGGGCAGAGGTAACATTGTTAATCATTGGATTTTGAAGATTTGAAGAAAACCCGTTGGGGCCTGTCCAATGATAAACGGTGCCGCCATCGGCAGACAGTTGAAAACTGCTGCCTAAACAGGCCGGGGTTGCATAGGCTTCAGCTGTTCCCTTATGAATATAAACCAAATGGCAGGTAGTATCGCTCACTCCGCACTGATTGACAGCATAGACACAAATCTGTGAAACATTGGGTGCAGGATTTGCTCCGGACCAATCCACAACAATTGTACTCGTACTGTCGCCACTTACGATCACAGCGCCCGGAGGAAGTATCCAGACATAATAAAATATATTGTCGGTACAAGTCGGGGGATCGGGTAAAATGCTGGTGGTAAAAATATCAGCAGTATCCGAAACACAAACGTTATATGCATTCGAATCGCAAATCGGTGCAATTAAATTTACCGTATTTGAAACGGTAGTTCCTGATAGGTCTGTTACGGTAACCGTATAGGTTCCGGAAGCAATACTCAACCTATCTTCAACATTTGAAATGCCTGGCAGATCTGCCCAATCATAGTTGTATGGCCCCGTTCCGCCGCTTGCAGTAATATCAATAGTGCCATAAGAAATGCAAGTTTCGTTGGTAAACACCGAAGTAACCTGCAATGGTGTAATTCCACCCCCGTTAAGCTCAAAAGAAATATAGCCGATACATCCGCCATCATCTGCTATCATCACTGTATAAATACCCGGGGCTAACCCATTGATATCCTCTGTATATGCAGAAAAACCGGATGGTCCAATCCATTGAAAAGTGGTATATATACCTGACCCACCTGTCGGTGCCAGATTAATTGCGCCATTGCTCATTCCTCCGGTAGGCTGAATAATGTATCCCAAGGCACTGACGTCATTTTCGCGCTGTATATCAACTGGAACCACAGTTTCGCATCCAATGACCTGATCGGTAACATGCAGGCTGTAATGTCCAGACAGCAATCCGCTTCTGCTGGCCGTCAATGCACCATCTTCCCAAAAATAGGAATAAGTCCCTGACCCACCTGAAACCCAAACATCGACGGCACCATCATTGTTGTGGCAACCTGCATGTGTAATGTTCAAATTTACTGTTGGCTGTATAGGAGCGTCAATGGTTATTGAAGCCACTTCATTGCATCCGCCCGCTGTTTTTATAACAATATCATAAGTTCCATAAGAAAGACCATTGATGACAATGCCGCTTCCGCTACCTGTATCAGCAGGAGAAACCCTGGTCCATGTCCAGTTAAAAGGCCCGTCGCTGCCTGTAATATTCAGATATACTTGTCCGCTAGTGGGGTAAAAACAACTTGGCTCCACACTTACAACCGGATTAACGGTAAAGCCACAAACTGAAAATATATCCATGGTTTTATAACCAAAAACTGTTCCTTCATAGCCTTCCTCTGCGGTGGCTGAAATAACATAATCACCTGCTGCGCCGGGCGTCCAGGCATATTCATAAGTGCGGGTGCAACCCGAAACACTTTTGAGTACAGCAGTATAATTGCTGCCGCTAATATTGAAATCGAGGCCGGTAATATCAAATGCCCCGAAAGGATCGGATACAACAGCCCGCAGGTAAATAGTGGAGTCGGGAGAGCTGCTTCCGGTAACAACCGTACCGTCGGGGTAAGCATCATTATAGGCCGCAAGAGAGTTAACAGTGATATAAGTTGTTACAGGCAGGTCAATTTTTGACGGATAGTCCTCACTGTCAAAACGGATTTGAAACCCCAGGCCGGACTGATTATTGGATACTTCAAGCACAACAACCTGACCTCCGGTAACTGTGAAATCAGAAACCGGATTCCCTGTCAAGGTCAGCAATCCTCCTGAAAAACCAGCATTTGTCAGCGTTACAATTGTATTACCCGCATATTTAAGAGCAGCCGATACATTTGAAGTATTGTCCATAGTTCCATTCAGAACATCCACATAAAGTTTTGCGGTAACAGTCTGGCCTGATTTTATGGTAAGATCGCTGCACAAGGCAGGTGTCAATGTAAATGAACTGGTGGTTAATCCGGTTATGAGTGCGGGTAAAACAGGCACTGCCCCGATTGTCCAAGCCTTACTGGCCGACAGCGTATATGAAATGGTGGTACTGCCGGAAGCAGCATTTTCATAACATCCTGTTGCGTCCGCCCTGGTACCTCCGACCAGATCCCATAACACGTTCTCGCCTGATACGGGTGTTGTAGTAACATCATCCCTGTTGTCCTTGACGCCAAAAACTACGTCCTTGTTTGAAGTGGATACGGTGACTGACGGGGTGGTAGAAGACCCAATTGCTGACGTTGCAGTGCCCAGCGGTGTTGTTTGATCTACATTAGTAAATGTTGTAACTCCGACAACAATTCCTTCTTCGACGACCTCATTAAATGTTACGACTACATTCGCCGGTCCTGCTGCAGGATTGACCAGCTGGTAAATAGCCATCTGTGCCTTATTTCCATTCTTGGCTCCACTGGATGGAACCAAAGTCAGGGATGTGCCTCCATAGGTGACAGATTGAATAGTTTCATTATCATTAGGAGAATAGGAAACACCAACTAACATAAGTCTGTTGCTTCCGCTGCCGGCTGAATAATTGTAAATGGCGACCGAACTGCCGGTACCATTTCCAACAGCTGTATTCCCTGTAGTAATTGTTCCATAATACGATCCTAATATTTGCGATAGTGCTGTTGTCGAATCCAATGTTGCTACGGGATCCATCCTGTCGAGGTCCTGATCGGGAGTTCCTGAACCGTCGGAACTCAGGTATAACGATTTTGTTTTAACCTGCAACCCCGTAGATGCATAGGAAGGAATATCGATAGCTGTAGAATAAACCACTCCTTCTGTACCTTCATGAGCGATAGCCTGTATATGCCATGTTCCAACAAGTTGCGGGCCCGGCCATGCATACTCGTATATTTTACTGCATGTTGGAGTGGAGACCACCATTGAAGGGCCCATATTAATATAATGTACAGAATTATCCGGCCTGGTTCCAATCAATGTTACACCATTAATATCGGAAGAACCAAAAGGATCGGAAACATCCACGCGAACATAATAGTTGTTGTTTGTATACAAAGAGGTAACCTCATTTCCGGCGCTATATGGTGCATCAAAAACTTTTATCGAGTTAACCTTAATATATGTACTGGTTAAAAATGATAGTTTTGAAGGCTTTGTCTTGCTGTCATAATTAATGTTGAATGCAACACCAGCCTGTGATGTATTAATTGTCAATGTTATTGCACTGCCGGCAGGAATTAATACGTCACTGCCCAGCGTGGTTGACCAGCTAAGAGCTCCTGTTGAACTGTTGTAAGCAGGATTGACCAGGTTGGCAATAGTATTTGCGCCGTATTTCAATGAGGCCGAAATATTAGGGTTTGAAGGCATGGTGCCATCCATGATATCCACAAAGGTTTCCACTGAAATCAGGCCGGCCTTAACAACCAAATCCTGACACAAAACCGGGTTTTGAGTAAATGTAGTGTTTGTATTTGCTGCTGCGGGTTTAATAGCTACACCAGCAATGCACCAGTCTTCTTTACCTGACAACGTCCAACTCATTGTTGTAGTGCCGGATGTTGCCAGCAGCGTACTCCCCGCTCCACGCATATCACCTGAGGTTGCAATATTCCATCGCGAAGTTGCCCCACCTCCCGGAGACACGAACAACTTAGTCTGTAAAGCAGCCGTTGAAAATACAAGGTCACCGCTGGCCGAGGCAATATTAACAGTAGCTGGTCCGGCAGTGGTGTTTTTGGCTGAATTGAAAGTGCCTAAAGGTGTCGTCTGGTTTACACCTGCAAATGTCATAACACCTATCACTGCGCCGTTTGATGGTGCTGTGGGAAAAGAAACAGTTACAATAGCAGAACCGCTGTTAGGGTTTAACAATTTATAAATAGCAACCTTTGCATTACCATTAGCCGTATTAACGCCCACCAATGATAGCGGCACCCCTCCGTATTTTACCGAATCCGGAGCATTACCATCCCGCCAGGAAACGCCGATCAGCATCAAACGGTTATTGTCAACTCCCGTTGTATGCGAAAACTTAAAGACTTTTCCACCGGTATATAACACAGTAAATGAACTGGTGGCATCTATAATAACACGAGGCGTTGTATATAATGAAGGCGATTTTGCTGTAGTGAGATCGTTGGTTGCAACAGGATCAACCCTGTCAAGTGAACTTGAAGGATCGCTCAGGTAAAGGTATTTAGTAACACTCGACGGATTGCTTATGGTGGCCACCGTAGCGGAAGTGGTAGCAGAGCATCCGTTACCGTCGGTAACCGTTACTGTATATGTACCGCTTGAAACACCTGAAATATCTTCGGTAGTTCCGGAATTACTCCATAGGAATGAATAAGGATAAGTTCCACCGGTGACGGTAAGGTCCACGGCACCATCGCTTCCGCCCGGCGATGTAACATCAGAAACTGTGGTAGCCAATGAAAGCGCCGCACCGGGTTGCAGAATAGTTGCATAGGTTTCAGCAGTCGCATCTACATTATCCCTGACTTTTACAACATAGCTTCCCGCAGGGACGTTGGTAAGATTCTGTGGATCTGTATACCCTAAAAGACCATTATTACTCCAGTCAAAGCTATATGGGGCAATACCTCCGGATACCGTGAGCGTGATCGCTCCGTTGGAATTTCCGTGACAAAGGACATTGGTAACAGTAGTGTTCAGATGCAGGGTCGTATAATTAATCACCAGTTTGGGCTGATTGCCTGAAGTTACATCGTCCCATGAAGCTGCCGAACGATGTCCCGTTCCACTGATGATAAAAGACATACTATTTCCGCTTATCCATCCACTGCGATTCACAATTTCCTGAACAACAGCTGCTATTGAGGGTGTGTTGTATTTTGAGCCTGTTATCCAGTCAGTAGGATTCCAGCCTACGGATGCAGCCGTCATGGCCCGCCCGCTAATATTATTGGTCGCAGTGCTGAAGGTCGGTGCATTGTCAGCAGCTTCACCTTTGATATTCAGGAAAGTATTGGTATCACTGTTTATCATCGGGTAATCGGCAGCTACCGCTGTAAAAGTAATATAAGCACTGGTAATAACTGCCCCTTGAGGAATATTGATACCCTGAAAACGAATACCCACTGTTTGAGTACCTGCTGCGGGCGACTGCATATCGTTTACCATTTCAAGATCGTTACTGATGAGGTTAACGGCACCGGGCGAGGTTCCGGTAGGGCCTTGCTGCTCCGCATCGTCGCTGCTGGCGGCTACGTATTTTGTGATGGTAAGTTGAGCCTGCGCAGTAAATACTATGCAACAAGACAAAACAACTGAAATCACTATCAATCTGCCCATCCACCGGATATTGGCAGAAATACGATTTACAGGAGATGAAAGGTATATGTTCTTATTCATAACGAGAGTTTTTATATTTATTGAAAATATGGCTGATGGCTTATCATATTTAATATTTGTTTCCACCTGAAAATCAATAATGATTTATATCTTCGGGATCACAAGGAGGATAAGATGTTCGTAAAAGCTCTACCTGTAAAGTCTTAATGCAATTTTTCGAATCGGTAACAGTAATAGTGTATGTACCTTGTGAGATACCATGCCTGTCCAGAGGTTCGGCGGGAGGAGGCGTAAGATCTGCCCAGTCATAAGTATATGGAGAAGTTCCTCCGGTAACGGTAACATCAATAAATCCCGTATCGCATGTCATTCCTTTATTTACAGAAATAAAAAAATCTTCCGGCTCCAGGATATCAACACCTATTGAGGCCTCACAAAGTTTAGCATCTTTTACAACCACCAGGTAATGTGTGGCAGCTAATCCGTTCCGGTCCTGGCTTGTTACACCATCATTCCAGTGATATGTGTATGGAGGAGTGCCTCCCGTAACAGTGATGTCAATGGAACCATTATGGTATCCAAAGCATGTGATGTCTTGATGAGTTTCACTAATTGCAAGGGCTTCGCTGGGTCCGCTGATAACTGCATTCGTAGAGGCAGTGCAACCTTTTGAGTCGGTTACGGTCACGCTATAGGTGCCTGCTGCCAGGCCCATGCGGTCAGCAGGATCATTTGTGCCCGGAAGGTCTGCCCAATTATAAGTATATGGAGCTGTCCCTCCCAGCGCAGTAACGTCAATAGTACCGGAGCCGCCAAAACAGGTAATATTTGTCGTATCAGCTGTAATTGTCAGCAGAGCCGGATCGACGACCAGGAACGTAAACGTGCCGGAGCATCCGGACCCTCCCGTTATTGTAATGGAATAAGTTCCGGCCGATAATCCCGTAAGGACAGTGTCGGTGCCTGATACAGGTCCGCCGGAAGGATTTGAACGTGTCCAACTCCAACTGTAAGGAGGAGTTTCTCCAGTAATGTGCATGGAAACAGAACCATTGGAAAGTCCATGGCATGAAGGCTGGGTCACAGTGGGAGTCATGGCCATTTTGCATCGTATCCATACCATTATTGTATTAAATGATTTAACATGGCAAATATCTTCTATGGCCACTTTTACGGAACACTGCACTGGGACAGGGGTTGCAGGGGGTATATAGGTAACGGGATTTGAGGTATCGCTGGGCAGAAATGTTCCCCCGCAATCCGTTGACCATTTGGCGTGGTACCACGATGGATTAGCGTGTGGAGGGAGCGAAAATGAAAGCACATATCCGGCCGGATTTCCAGCCGACAAGGTATCAGGAAGGTTATTAATGGATGGCATCACCGCCAGCTCCCATGCATTGAGAAAACTGAAGTTGAAAAAAGCACGTGCGGCTGCCACCTGGGCTGTTGTAGGTGAACTGCCATCACCGAAAGGCCTATGAGAAGCCAGTATCATAACTTTTCCGTTGGTATCCACTCCATATGCAGGGCCATAAATCAGAATACCAGCAGTATAGGCTGATCCAAGGCTATTCTGGGCATCAGGATGGTCAGGGTCGTAAACACCTAAATGTGTACTTGGGTACCACCCGCCGCTTCCAGCCGCAGGCATATAAACCTGTTCTGCACCATTAAAAGTAGCATTGTCCAGAATACCCATGAACTGCATGACAGGCTCCCCTGCATAATCATAGGAGTATGGAGGCGTGCCATTATCATGAGGCCAAAGTAAAGAATTATAGGTGCCTGCATCATCGTGCGGCCCTGATTTGTTGCAAAGAAAATTCGTTTGTTGATTAGGGTCAACAGGGTCTCCGTCAAGTGTTGTATTATCCCACATATCAGAAAACTGGCTGCCGGCTTTGCATCCGGTAACCATCGCACCTCTGCAATTTCTGACATAATCATAAAGTTGATAATGCTCTTCCCATTCAGGTTCGGCATGTGGCATGACATAAATATCATCGCAGCAAGTCAATTGTGAAGGAGATTTCCACCCCTCTTTATCGTCACCGCCATAAGCAGAGTCAGGAATCTCTGCCATATGGAAACCCGGAAGATACAATTGGCCGTTCAAATCATCCAGTGTCCAATTAGGCAGGTTGGAAAAAGTAAGGTAAACCGGAACCGTGACTGGTGCAGTGGTGGTAACACCAATAATCCCACGGCTTTGCCAGTATGAAATACGATTATTGACATCCGATGTCCGGTACTGCGCTTCAATAATAAAAGGGCCGCCTTTGAAATCAGTGCCGCCATAGCTGAAATCTATACCATCTTTTGCTTTTGATGTATTTATTACCCAATGAACAGGCACTCCACGCGACAACATATCGTAAAGCATGCCATATGGAACAAGGGCATTTTGCCGGGTTTGGGGAAGTACACCCATATTCACAATAAATGCTCCTGAAGGAATAGTCGTCATTTGTGAATAACTGTTGAAAAATAAAAACAGCAATAACACTGTCATTGCTGTTTTACTTGCTAAAGATTTGTATAACATTTTGTGTATTATATTTTTCATTTTTCCGATATTTATGTTTTAAAAATGATTTTATCTGCTATTTCTGATGCAAATTTTTTAAAAATTCTAAACGCACTATTTATATATATTTGCATTAAATACTTCCTAAAAAAATATTGTTAATTATTTCAAAAACTATTTTGTCAAAATTATACATTATTATTGCCAAAAGCAAGATTTATTAACAATTAAAATGTTAAAAATAAAGATTATTAAATTTTTATCGACAAAAAAATCTAATTAATATATGAAACACTGCTTGATGATGATATAATTTTACATTTTTTTAAATGAGAACTATGAAATAAGGCTGTTTTTAGATAAAATTGTTAATAATTTTTGGCAAACTGGCTTGTTTTTTGGCAGATACAGGAAAAAAACGATATTTCATACAAACAATATGTATGAAAAAAAAACATCCAGAAAAACAGATTTAAACAAAATAAATGGCGTTTATTATTGGATATTTTTTTAAAATTTTTTTATCTGAATCCCTAAAATCTTTCAAATAGTCAAATTAAAAAATCATTTTAAAAAGTAAATATAAATATTTAGAAGTGTTTATTCTTAAATAATAATACAATTTTACTCGAACAAATGCTATGTTTTTCATCCACATATACCGGTTTGAATAATGACATAGCCCACACGATTTAAATTCGCGACAAACAAAAGGGCACCTATAAAAAAAATCAAATGACAAAACATTGCCGGAACACCCCATTTTCTTTTGTCGGCCAGAAAGGTGAAAAATTCGTATGATTTTTTAAGGTTATAACTGCCCGATCAACATTATTAATACGTACCAAAAAATATCCGGGAAACATTTTTAGCCGGGGTTATCCCCGGAACTTCGTTCTCGGGCAGGCAGATACAGCGCACAATGCCACCACAGCGCATTAGGTCATTACGCTCCTATTGTTCAATTCCATCTAACTTCTTCTAAGTAATTAAAAGATTATTAGTTACATTGTTGAGTTTTTGATTAAAGGCTTTTTGCTGCAATACTGATTAGATGTTTTATTCTACTTTTTCAAAGTCTTCAAATCTGGGATTTTGGAATTGTTCCGTTCCAGGCTATAGCTAAGATTTCGAAAAAAAAGGAGATCCCCGCGCACGGTAATCTCCTTACAGAAAAAATCAAAGAACAGCATCAACGGATCAGTTTCAAAATCATGGTTCTTGAAAAATCCGAACCCGTATATTCCAGTTTGAAGGTGTACATCCCTGAAGCCAGATTATCATCAGTAAACATGATGGCATGGTTACCGGCTTGTTGCTTTTCATTAACCAACACGGAAACCAAAGCACCGATGCTGTTATAAACCGTTATTTTCACCTGGCCGCTTTCGGGCAGGTTATAAATCAGGGTTGCCTCCATATTAAACGGATTGGGATACCCTGAAAATGTGAACCCGGCATCTGAAGAGACTCCCTGAACAAAAACTTTAGGCATCGAAAGGTATGTTCCCGGGTTTTCCCTGCCATATTGATCGGCAATCACGCCTGTTCCGGTCAAACCGAAATTCAGTTCCCCCTGCCCAGGTTTATCGAGGGCACGGAAACCCAACCTTATCACTTCGTCGCCGGCAGCTACATCAAAATGACTGGTAGTGGCGAACACCACCCGAATAACACCGTCAATATCAGTTACCAGCAAATCATTATCATCGGTGATAATTTCTTCATATGATGGATTGATTTCAACGGAAGTATTTTTATTACTTGTTTTTGGCATGGTAGCGCTTACCAGACGGAATTTTTCAGACGGATAGCTCAATTCCAGGCCAAGAGCGGAGAATTCATTCATCTTTTGGCTTATCCTTAAGGGGACTTCAAAATATCCACTGTTATATGTGTTTACCGATTCATCAGAAACAGCGATAATATTTTCGTCGGGAACATATTTGGCTGTACTCCACATATAAGCAGAGTCTCTATACCCGGAGCTCGATGCATCA
>Ga0116172_10003899_pt1 | contig 12270 bp, 14 predicted proteins | sample AD_UKC083_MetaG_FD_89799 | JGI IMG/M metagenome (GOLD analysis project Ga0116172, IMG submission 89799) | Active sludge microbial communities of municipal wastewater-treating anaerobic digesters from USA - AD_UKC083_MetaG | ecosystem: Engineered > Bioreactor > Anaerobic > Digestate | place: USA...
CTGTGCTGCAAAGGGGGGCCAGTCATGAAGCTGGCAGTGATAAACGGCAGTCCCAAGGGCGAAAAGAGCGTAACCCTGCAGCACCTGCGCTGGTGGCAGGCCGCGGGGGGTGCGGCAGAGCTCGAGGTGATCCATGTTTCACTGGAGATCCTTGCCCTGACCCGCAGCAGAACACGTCTTTCCGCTGTGCTTGACACCATCCGGGCGGCGGATGCGGTTATCTGGTCTACTCCGGTGTATCACCATCTTGTTCCGTCGCAGGTATTCAGGTTTGTCGAGGCCTGTGGTGCTGAGGCGGGACAGGCCTTCAGGGGCAAGCTCTCTACCATCCTTTGTACCTCGATCCATTATTACGATACCACCGCGCTGGACTGGCTCAGTGCGGTTTCGGAGGATTTGGGGATGACTGTCTACGGTTCTTTTTCGGCCGGGATGCATGACCTTGTCGAGGCGAAGGAGCGTGACAGATTTTTCAGGTTTATGGAAGGATTTACCCGTGCAATTGAGGCTGATCCCGTTTTGCCGCGCAACTGGCCCCCTCTGCGTCCCGTCCCGCAGTCTCTCTCCGTTCCAGAGGGGAGCTTTCGGGCGGACCTGGCCGGAAAGCGTGTCCTGATCCTGGCCGACCGTCCGGGGGAGGACGCAACCATTGCCTCCATGGTGACGAGGCTGAAAAACGCATTTGAGTGTGGAACAGTGGATCTGCAGAGTATTGACGGCCTTGACATCAAGGGCGGGTGCCTCGGCTGTTGTGCCTGCTGCTTTAACAACGACTGTTCCTGGGACGGGCGGGATGGCTTCAGGGAGTTTTTTGAAAACCATGTCAAGCCCGCGGATGTGGTGGTCTATGCCGGTGCGATCCGGGGACGGGCCCTTTCGGCCCGCTGGAAGGAGTTTTTTGACCGCAGTTTTTACAATACGCATGTGCCTGTCTATCAGGGCAAGCAGATGGCATGGCTGGTCTCCGGGCCGCTGGGACAGCTTGGCTACCTGAGGCAGATCATGCAGGCCTATGCAGAGGTGGGGCATGCCAATCTGGCCGGAATCGTTACCGATGAATCAGGGGATGCTGACAGTCTCGGGGCTGCCATCGACGGGCTGGCCTGGCGGATTGCGGAATGGGGAAAGTCAGGATATGTTTCCCCGCGGACCTTTGCCGGAATCGGCGGGATCAAGATTTTCCGCGATGCGGTCTGGGGCGGGATGCGCCTTATCTTCAGGGTGGATCACAAGGTTTTTAAGAAAAACGGAACCTATGATTATCCTCACCGGCACTGGCTGCGCCGGATGGGGATGGCCCTGGCCTGGCCTGTCATGGGGATTTCGGGGGTACAGCGCCTTGTCAAGGCGCGGATGCGCGACGAGATGGTCAAGCCGGCCAGGGCGGCAGTTCAGGCCGAGATCCGCCGGAACAAACACAAGTCCCGCTCCGGAGAGCGGGGCTGAAAGGGCCGCCTGGCAGGGTCGGGGGCACTCGACTGTATGATTGGCCCTTCGGGCAACATCATAGGCTGCCGAAAAATCGATAATCTGCCTTATATCTGACCATCACGCGGCATGGCTGTCAAGTATATTCAAAAACGGTCAGGGATTTTCACGGTCGGACCTGTGGTGCGGTGACTGGGAGACATTCAGGGTTCGGCGTCCCGGATCATCCGGGTGGCAGGCACTGGTCCTGCGGGAGCTCCAGCGTTTTGGCATCACCGCGCCGGAAGGAAAAGGGAGACCAGCTCGACTGCACTGCAGCCCGCAAACATGTCGACGGCACGTGTGTCCGCCAGCCTGTATCCCTCAGCCTCCCATGCGGCGATCGATTCGGGGGCCGTGTCGATATCGCAAAAGAGGGCAATGACGGCGGCCGGCTCGCGCCTTGCCAGTGCACGGATTATCCCGGGAGGGAGCCCGCTTCGTGGCGGATCAAGGATGACCAGCTCGTCTGTCCCTTCACCGAGGCGCGCGATGGTTCCGGGGCTGACACTTCCGGCATGGAATATGCCGGCGGGACAATTGCGGCGGGCCGCCTGGATTGCGGTTTCAGAGATGTCGATTCCGCGGATATAGGGCCGGCTTCTGTTCCCCAGAAAAGATGAAAAGAGACCGTAGCCACAGTAGATGTCAAGAAGCCCCGAGGTCGCGCAGGCGGTCTGGCCGGCAAGATCCTCGACGCAGCGCACGAGAATACCGGCCGCCTCAAGGCTGACCTGGGTAAAGGCGAGGACCGGGGAGACAAGGCGTTTTCCGGCGATCTGCATCAGGATGCTCTCACGGCCAAAGAGGGTCCGGGCGGCTCCAGCGCTGTCGAGATAGTAGTCAGACCGTTCGGGGTCGGCAAAGAAGACAAGACCGCTGAGCGAAAGGGAGGCCTCGTCAAGGGCGTTTTTGATCCGGAGGGCGAGTCTTGAAAGCGAGGCGTTGGCCCGGATCGCATTGAGAACAAGGACGGTATCCCTGTGGCCGTTGCTGCGCAGGATGATCCAGTTAAGGGTCCGGGTCAGGGGGGCGTATTCAGGGGTATTGAGAATGGTCGCAAGTGCAGCAAAGCGCAGCCGGTGGGACTCGGGTTCGAGCAAAACGGCATCAGTCCCCTCGATCTCAAGCTGCCATGTATCTGCGCTGCCGGCCACCCTGCGCTTGGATGTTGTCCGGTAGCCCCTCGGGGCCGGTGTCACTTCGAGTACGGGGGGCTGGCCCGGAATTTCGTTGTGCTTCCAGAACATCTGAAGCGCGATATCCTTCAGGCGGCATTCCTTTTCGTAGGACATGCCGGCCAGCGGGGCCGAGCCCCTGGGGAGTTCGGGGGGGAAGCAGAAGGCGAACGGGGCTTTTGGGGTTGATGGCATGTGGTCCCCTTGCTGTCAGATCGGTCCGGACCTGCCGACCAAATATAGCCGTGAAACCGGGGTGCATCCACGGTTTTTTGGCTGCGTGTGCGCCCGGCCGCGGTAGCGCGTGAAAAAAAGGGTCCGTGTGACTATACTTCGGGGAGGTGGGTTTGCGGATGGCAGACCCGGGTATAAGACTGAGGGAGTGTCAGGATGCGTCTGTTTCTTCTTATGGCAGTACTTGCTGCAGTGACTGCCGGGTGTTTTCCCGGGGGCATGCCCCGGAGCAAGAGCCGGGTTGTGCATTATGACGAGACCAATGTCGTCGAACGCCGTTGGTTTGTCCGCCTGCGCAACGCCCATACCCGTGTGCAGCGGACCTTTGAGGTTCACGCTCCTTCGCGGGACCGGGCCATCGATCATGCCATGGCGAGGGCCCGGCGTGAGGGCTGGGGGAATGCGCCGGTCAGCCTGATCTGGGCCAAGAGACAGGGCGAGTAAGGGTCCTCAGGGTGGTGTCAGGGCTGCTTCGGCCGCTCCGATGATGCCGGCATTGTTTTGCAGGGGCGAGGGGATCAGGAGTGCCCTGGTCGAAAGAAATTCTGCAAATTTGCCGATTTTTTTCGAAACGCCTCCGCCGAGGATGATCAGCTCGGGCCAGAGGAGGTTTTCGAGGGTTTCGATGACGGACGAGAGCCGTCTGGCCCATTTTTCCCATGAGAGGTCTTCCCGCCTGCGGGCAGCATCCGAGGCCCAGGCTTCGGCCTCGGTCCCGTGTACTTCGATGTGCCCCAGTTCGAGATTCGGGACCAGTCTTCCGCCACAAAAGAGGGCTGTTCCCAGGCCGGTTCCCACTGTTATCACCAGCACTGTCCCGCTGCAGCTTCGGGCCTCGGGAACATGACGCATCAGGGCCAGGCCTGCCGCGTCCGCGTCATTCAGGACGGCCTGGACCGGCCCGCGGCCCTCGATCTGCAAAAACTGTCGTACATCCAATCCTGTCCATGAGCGGTCGATATTGGCGGCCGTGCGCACGATTCCCTTTTCGATGACGGCGGGAAAGGCGATCCCGAGCGGTCCGGACCACTGGAGTTGTTCGAGCAGCCCGGCGAGAGCCTGGCGCACATCCTCCGGATATGCGCCAGGGGGCGTCTGGATCCGGATCCGCTCGGACACGAGCGAGCCTGTCGTTGTGTTGACGACAGCGGCCTTGATCCCGCTGCCTCCGATATCGATCCCCAGAGCCTGCGTGTTCATTCAGGCCTCATGTCTCGCGAATGATCTTGACAAGGTCAAAGCCCTCTTCGGTCGAAGGGAGTTCCATCTTGGCATGCAGCATGCTGAGGATTCGTTCGGGCACCCGTTCGCTTTCGGTACGCTTTCGGTTGCGCTCAAGCAGTTCGTTGACCGGGACGTCGATAAAGACGCATCCGATCGCAAGCTTGCGTGCCCTGGCTTCCTGCAGGTATTTTTTCCGGCTTTCGCGGTTGATGCAGGTATTGTCAATGATGACCCGTTCATGCCGCTCGAGATGGTGATGGATGATGACGGTCTCGATGCGCTTGACCAGGTGCTCCATCTCCGGATCATAGTCACTGGCACTCCAGTCCTGGCCGTGTTCGGTCATCGTTTTGATAAAGCGCCGGATCTCGTTGTGGTTGACCCTTTTGAAGCCGGGAAAGTACTTGGCCGCAAGGACGGATTTGCCCGAGTTGTAATTTCCGCAGACAAGCACCATCTGGAGGGTGTTGAAGCTGACCTGTGCCATGGTGACTCCTTCCCGAATGCCCCCTGCATTCAGTCACAGGGTAGACCGGTCTTGTGGTTTTGGCAAGTCCGAGTTTTGCATTTGCGCGGGTGTGTCTCCGGCTGCGGTCCGGTATTCTCTTGCGGAATGAACGGACAATATTATTACAAACTGTCGAAATTCCTTGTCTTTTGTCGGCAAACGTCATACTATTTGTGCATCCCTTTTGGGATTGGGTCGGACGCGGTATGCCATTAGGGGTGCCGCGTTCTTTTTTTGCAATAATCATGCAAGGGGTACGTCGGTAGATACATGAACGGGATGGAACAGCAGCAGCATCGGGCGAGGGTAGCCGACTTTTTTGCCCGTGAGAGAACAAGACTTCTCTTGCATGTCCGCTCAATGATCGATGATGCATCGGATCGCGATGGTGAGGATATCGTGCAGGACGTCATGCTCGGCATCCTCAACAGGGGTGGAACCGGTGTGGACGATCTGGCCGGATACGTCTACCGGGCCCTGAAAAACCGGGTGATTGATATCTGGCGGAAAAAACGCCCGGTAACAATACCCCTTGAAGGGCCCAGGGCAGACGGCCGGTCTCTGGCGGGCATTCTGGCTGCGTCGGATGAATCAGCCCAGGGCCGGCTGGAGCGTGAGGAGCGGCTCAGGCGGTTTGAGCAGGCGTTTGCCGGGTTGTCGGTCGCCGAGCGTGTGCTGATTACGGCGACAGAGTTTGAGGGACGCAGTTTCAAGGAGTGTGCGTCAGCCTGGGGTGAGCCGCTGGGCACCCTGTTGGCCAGGAAAAAGCGTGCCCTGGACAAGCTGCGCAGTTCCATCAACGATGAAAAAACAAAAGGAGCTTCCCATGATGAAATTTAACTGCGAATTCGGTGAGTGGTCCCGGGGGAAAAAGGTGATGGCCGTTATCGGGATGGTTGTGCTCGGAATTGCCGGGGTGGCGGGGCTGGCCCTTCTCTTCGGGATTGTCATCCGCGAGCTCTGGAACTGGCTGATGCCGGCCATCTTCGGGCTGGGTCCGATTGATTACTGGCAGGCTGTTGGTCTCTTTATCCTCGGCAAGCTGCTTTTTGGCGGGTTTGGACACGGTGGCGGACATTCCTCGAAATCCGAAAAGAAGATCGAGGCCCGTATCGAAAAAAAACTCGAGGAGGCTTTCTGCTCGGCTGAGAGGGAGGACCGCTACGAGGAATACTGGGAAAGCGAGGGACGGGCTGCCTACGAGCGCTGGAAAAGCACGAGGACAACGGGGCAGGACTGATACTCCCGCCTGAGAGAGTGCGGGGCTGTCCCGACAGGCATTTCTCCCGCATTTGCCAGCACCATGACTTGTAATACTCCCCGCCGACACAGCGAGAGTGTGTGGCGGGGAGTGTTTTTTTGACCTTATGGGGCAGGCCTGTGCTGATCAGTTTGTCAGCTGGACGATATCCAGCATCAGGTGGTAGTTGCCCGAAGACGAGAGCAGGTCTGTCGAGATACCGGCGTCTGTCGTGTAGTAGTACGGCTTGACAAAATACCCCTTGCTGTCCTGCTGGACCGGGGCGAGTAGCCGGACACGTTTGCCGACGGCAGCGGCTTCGCTTGCACTTTTTGTCACTCCTTCGATGAGGTATTTGTTGACGAGCAGGCGGACCCATGCAGAGGGAGAGGGTACATAATAGAGCCGGTACTCGCGGTTTTGCGTGCTTGATCCGGGGGCATAGTTGGAGAGCCAGCCGTCAATCCGCACGAGGCGCGCCTCGTATGACTCGTCGATCGTGCCCGATGAGACAGGTGTCAGCAGGTTTTCATGGACCCAGGTGAGGTCCTTGTTTCCGGCGGAGTTTTCTTCGACCGTGCAGGCGGTGACCTGCTTCATCCCCTCGTACTCACTGACGAAGGTTACGTTCAGGTTCACGCTTGTGTACACCGGGTGGACATAGTCCGTTGTATGGAACGGTGCCTTTTCGCTCTTCCAGAGGACCATGATGGCAGGACCGGATGCGGCTGCCTGGACAAAAAAGGCCCGGTAATTGTCAGGGTAATTTCGGAAGAATGTCATCTGCACGTTTTCAACCCTGAGTGCGCAGGGCCCATTGATACTGCGCAGGTCGGCAATCGTTCCGGGTGTTGTGGCCTGGACGGTAAAGCTCGAACTCCAGGGTGCGGACATGGTCGCACCTGAGAGGGCCTTTACCCCGTTTACATGGATGTAGTAGGTGCGTCCTGCCTCGTAGGCATCCGTGGCGGGCAGGCGGAAGATGGCGCTCGAAGCGGTTCCACTGGTTTCTGTAACAAGGGAGCCCGTCAGGGGGAAGCTTCCGTCCGCATACCGGCTGACTCTGATGGATCCGTCAGTCCCGGGATAATCGAGAAAAACGCTCGAGCTGAGAACCGGGTGTGAAAACGTGATCCTGACGGAATTGGTGACACCGACTCCGGTAGACCCGTTTGCCGGGGTGATCGCCGTTACTGTGAGCGGTGTGGTGTCCGGACCCGGACCCGTGGTGAATGAGAGGGCATAGTCGGCGGCCATATTTTCTTCGCTCAGGCCCTTGACTGACCGGCTGATTGAGAGGGTGTATGCCGTATTCGGAGTGAGTACCTGCCCGGGGGTGATCGAAAGATTTGTTTTGTCAACACTGAGGCTGATGGATGCGGAGACCGGGGCTGTGGGCGATGCCGTCGGGAAGAGGCGGACGGTGGACGCAGTGAGGGTTGACTGCGCCATTTGCTCGCTGAAGACAAGCTGGATGGCAGACCCCGTCGGGACGGCTGTTGCGTTGTGAGCCGGTATCGCACGAATGACATGGGGCATCTCACCCGAGAGTGAGGGACCGGTTTCAAAGACAAGATCGGAGACTGGCTCGAGGTTTGTCCCTCCACTGTCCCTGATCGCTGCAGTATTGAGATGCAGCCGGAACTCGTACTCGTCAGCAAGGGTCGCGGATGGAGTAAATACGATGACTGGATTTTTGCTGCTGTCGATTGTGCCGGCGTTCGTGGTGACGAGGGCTCCGTCCCACCACTGGGTCAGGGTGAGATTGCCGGTAAGGGTGGCCGGATCAACAGTACGGCTGAAGACAAGGGTGACCTTTGTGTCCCTGGCAACGCCTGTCTCGCCCTGGGCCGGCGAGGTGGAGACCAGGCTGAAGCGGTCGGAAGGTCCGGATGAGGATGATGACTGTACAGAGGAGCTCGTGGCTCCGGACGAGAGCAGGCTCTCTGCGCTGACGGCGTCATCCGAGCAAGCGCTTAGTATCAGGGAAAAAAGCATAAAGGGGATACAGAGTTTTTTTTGACAAGCAAGGCCTCCCGTGGTTCTGGTTGGATTCTTCAAGTATAGACTGATTTTGTAAAAAACTGGTCTGTATTTTTCAGAAAGTCCATTCGAGGGTTGTCTTGAGGCTGTGATCCGTCGCCTTTGCTTTTTCAGCCGCGGGGCTGTTGACGGTAAGCCGGTACTCGAGCGTGAGCCCGAGTCCATGCATGATGTGCAGCGAGAGCAGGCCTGTTTGCTCGATCAGGTAACGTGCCGGCTGGCTGAGCGCGGGGAGCCAGCGCAGGCTTGCCTCAAAACGGGCAGCTTGTGAGAGGCTGGCACGAACAAAGCTGCGGAGGAGGAGGACGGCGTTGTCCTGCATCTGTCCCGTTAGAGATGCGTCTCGGCGCCAGCCTCCGCCTGCCTCAAGCATGATGGCAATCTGCCTGCTGTCCACAAGCCAGCAGCCTGCCCCTGCCAGGGGGATCAGGCGGTAGTCCAGGCTGCTGTTCATGTCGTGTGTGATGTCGCTCGAGAGGTATCCGTACAGCGACTGCGAAAAGGAGTGACCGTACCTGAGTGAGGAGCGGATCTGGCGCAGGCTGATATCGTCCTTTTCCCATGCCTGATCCCAGGTAAATGAGAAATCCCATTCGTTGATCCAGAGTGAATTTCTGTTTATCCGCACACCGGCTGAGAGTGTTGTGAGGCTGCTGTTGCCGGAGAAGACGGCTGTTCCCAGCATGAGGCTTCGCCTCCAGGAGACTGTTCCCGGGACGCGGGCTGCATCATCAGGAACGATGTGTTCACGCGGGATGGAGAGTGATGGCCAAAGTGCATTGCTGAGGACAAGCGTGTCCCTCGTTTCGCTGATAATGGTTCCGGAAATTTTTCCGATGCCGCGCAGATTCAGTTCAGCTCCCGAAAGACTGGATACAGCAGGAATGATCAGGATCAGGGCAGGAAAAAAATGAAATCGCATTATTGGCTCCTTGTCAGTCTGTCTCGCCGCGGACGGAATCTGTCCGCATATATACATTGTACCAAAAGATCAGGGTTGCTTGCCCCTTGCTTCATGATTCGGAAAATATGGACGAATCGTGATACACTCGTGAAAGGCAGCCCCGGAAAATATCCAGGCATCCTGTTTGTTGCCGCCGGGTTTGCGGAAGAATCTGTCCCTGGCAGCCATGGATGCGGGCTTGCGGGGCTGAGACAACGTCCTGGTTTGGGCCAAGGAGGTGTGCGATGGCACTTGTGGAAGACAGGGATTTTATCCTGGTCAAGTACGCGAATTATGGTGTGGGGATGGTTCGCCACAGCGGGAATCTCGTCGTGGTGCCGGGCAGGATCGTACTGAATGTTTTGCAGATCATTGACCCGTTTGACGGGGGTTGGGAGGCGACAACCATCAAGGGGGCCTTTCAGGAGCTGAAGGAGAGCACCAAAGAACTGAAAAAGAGATTTGGGGAGATCTTCGATTACGGGAAGGGTATTGTTGCCATCAGGGAGCTGGCCGCGTCCTCGGCGGATACAGGTGAATTTGCCAATCGCGTCGCTGCAGTTTCTGCGCGGCACGAATCCAGTCTTGATATCGACACGGCATCGTTGCGCTCGCTTGAAATCGGATTTTTCAAGGGTATCCGGATGACGTTTGCAGATGGCCGGGTGATCCGGATCCGGACCGGCAAGCTGGGCGCGATCCGCAAGCTCCTCGGGGTGTAAAAAAAGCGGGGAGCGCACGACCTGTGCGTCCCCCGCTGGAATCCTGCGGCATGCATGCTCACATGTTTTCGATAATCCTTGTTCCAAATTCGCTGCAGCGAACCTCCGTTGCGCTCTCCATCAGGCGGGCAAAGTCGTAGGTGACTGTCCTGTTCGCGATTGTCCTTGAGAGTCCGCTGATGATCAGGTCCGCCGCCTCGCTCCAGCCCATGTGGCGCAGCATCATCTCGCCGGAGAGGATCACTGAGCCCGGATTGACCTTGTCCTGACCGGCATATTTTGGAGCCGTTCCGTGGGTTGCCTCAAAGACGGCAAACCCGCTTTCGTAGTTGATGTTGCCTCCCGGGGCGATCCCGATTCCGCCGACCTCGGCAGCCAGGGCGTCCGAGATATAGTCGCCGTTGAGATTGGTCGTGGCAATGACCGAAAACTCCCTCGGGCGGGTCAGGATCTGCTGGAGGAAGTTGTCGGCGATGCAGTCCTTGATCAGGATCCTGCCTGCGGGCGGATTTCCGTTGCAGGCCTCCCAGGAGACCGTCTGCCCGCCGAACTCGCGTTCGGCGAGTTCGTAGCCCCACTTGCGGAAAGCGCCTTCGGTGAATTTCTGGATATTGCCCTTGTGGACCAGGGTGACACTGGGGAGGCCATGCTCGATTGCATGCCGGATCGCGGCCCGGATCAGGCGCTCGCTTCCCGTGCGCGAAACCGGCTTGAGACCCAGTCCCGAATCGGGTCTCAGATCCCAGCCAAACTCGGCCTTGAGAAATTCGATCAGCTTTTTTGCCTTGTCGCTTCCCTCTTCGAGCTCCTTGCCGGCATAGACGTCTTCGGTGTTTTCGCGAAAAATGACCATATCAACATCGGCGGGACGCTTGACGGGCGAGGGGACACCCTCAAAGTACTTGACGGGTCGCAGACAGACATAGAGGTCGAGGATCTGGCGCAGGGCCACATTGAGGCTGCGGATGCCCCCGCCGACCGGTGTTGTCAGCGGGCCCTTGATCCCGACCCGGTAGGTGCGAAACGCCTCGATGGTCTCATCGGGAAGCCAGCTTCCTGTCCGGTCAAAGGCTTTCTGTCCGGCCAGGACTTCCTTCCATTCGACAGCTCTTTTCCCGTTGTATGCCTTTTTGACAGCTGCATCCATGACGCGCACACTGGCAGCCCAGATATCCGGCCCGGTCCCGTCACCTTCGATAAAAGGGATGACCGGTCTGTCCGGCACAAGCAGGCTGCCGTTTTCGAAACGGATGATCGTGTTTTCCATAGGGTGGTTGTTTCCTTCAGACGTTTGTGGAATCGTTCTGCCGCAGGGCAGATCCCGCAGATAATAGTAGTTTGGACTTCTTGTACAGGGCAAGCACGCCTGTCCGGCTGGTTTACCCCTCCGGCCCTCTCTCAACGACCTGCCGGGCAATCCTTGCAGGGGTGAAGGCCTGCTGCAAAACCTGCTCGGCTGCAGCAAAGCGGGTTTTCGGGCTGCAGCTGAAAAAATCGACCGCTGCGTAGCCGAGTTCGGGCCAGGTATGGATGCTCAGGTGGGATTCGCTGACGAGAAGGATGCCGGTGACCCCCTGGGGCTGGAAGCGGTGAAAATGGGCCTCAAGGACAGTGGTTCCGGCCGCGGCTGCAGCCGCGAGGAGGGCCCGCTCGACTGTGGCCGGATCATCCAGCAGGGCAAAGGGGCAGCCCGAAAATTCGAGGAGGAGGTGTGTGCCAAGTGTCTGAGCCATGATGCGTTCAAGAATAACACATATCGCGGTTCGTGTCCGGCTTGCCGATCCTTTTGCCTGTGCGGGCGACGGGTACTATGTTTTTTTGTGCAGGGAGGGTGTGTCATGGCAGGTGAGCGGCGAGTCGGGATGGTCATCCTTGTGTGTGTGCTTGGAGCCCTGGGCGGTGTTGTCTTCGGGAGGCTGCTTGTGGTCCTCCTGCCGGGGCTGGATGTCGTGTTCCGGCCCGGGATTGATCTGGGGTTTGACATTCACGTCCTGCGGGCCGGTATCCGCTTCAATATTGCGGCGGTCCTGGGGATTGTTGCTGCCCTTCTGGTCTGGAGGCGGTTGTGAACACACTCCCCCGGGTCGTGCTTGCCTCGCAGTCGCCGAGAAGGCTTGCGCTATTGCGCTCTATCGGAATCGAGCCTCTTGTCCAGCCTGCGTTTCTTGATGAACAGATGCTGGCTGGTGAGGATGCGTGGCAGCTTGTGCGTCGCCTTGCCCACGGCAAGGTCGCGGCTGTCATGGCCAGGGGGCTTGACGTTTCGCCGGCGCTTCTCCTCGGGGCCGACACGGTGGTCGTGCTTGACGGGGCTGTCCTCGGAAAGCCTGGCAACACGGATGCGGCCCTGGACATGCTCCAGCGGCTTTCGGGCCGGGAGCACCGGGTTGTGACCGGCCTGGCCCTGATGTGCCTGCCCGATGGTGTCCTTGATGTCTCGCTGGCCGAAACCGTTGTCCGCTTCAGGGCGCTTGACCAGGAAGAGATTTGTGCGTATGTTGATCGGGAAGCCGTGACCGATGTTGCGGGCGCCTACCGGATTCAGGATCTGGGTGCCCTTCTGGTTGAGGAGATTCGGGGGAGCTGGTCCAATGTCGTCGGACTCCCTCTCGAACTGTTCTCAGCCCGGGTTCGCAGTCTCGGATTCAGCCTGTTGTAAAAACACCGTACTGCATGGCAGTACGGAAAATCTCCGGCGGTTCCGCGTTGTA
>Ga0116172_10003901_pt1 | contig 12267 bp, 11 predicted proteins | sample AD_UKC083_MetaG_FD_89799 | JGI IMG/M metagenome (GOLD analysis project Ga0116172, IMG submission 89799) | Active sludge microbial communities of municipal wastewater-treating anaerobic digesters from USA - AD_UKC083_MetaG | ecosystem: Engineered > Bioreactor > Anaerobic > Digestate | place: USA...
CCGGCGCGCCTATGTGTATTCTGTGCAGCGGGTCGGACATGAGCCCCGTTTAGCAGATAAGATAAAATGGCTTCGGGCGGACATGACACGCAATTTTAAAGGCGAGGCCGGTGCCCTGCTTTCGGGTATCTGTCTGGGATACAAGGCTCAGATGGATCGCGGGACCAGGGATAATTTCACCAATACAGGGGTGGCCCATGTTCTGGCTGTGAGCGGATTGCATGTTGGTGTGCTGTACGCTACGCTGTTGTTCCTATTGGGACTTCCTGCCCGGTGGAAGGTGGAGAGAAGGTATCGGCGCAAGACCGGCAGTCGCTTTAGGCAAATGGCCGGGAGAGTGCCAATCGGAGCAGATTGCCGGATGGAGGCCGTGGTGCCTGTTGGCCGGGGCAGGTATGTTGGCGCATTGGCACTCATTTGGGTTTACGCTGCAATTGTTGGCTTCTCGGCCAGTGTGGCGCGTGCCGCAACAATGCTTACCGTACACGGAGTTGGAAAGATGCTCGGTTGTCGTAGCAGCGGATTGAATGCATTGGCTGTATCGGCTCTTATAATGGTGATTATCAAACCGATGAGTCTTATGGATGCCGGGTTTCAGCTTTCTTACTGCGCTGTGGCCTCGTTACTCATCTTATTTCCTTTGTTACGTAACATACTGTCGCCTAAAAATCAGATTCTAAAGTATCTTTGGGAAATGTTATGCGTCACTGTGACGGTACAGGTCGGAACTGTCTGGTTGGTCTACCTGATTTTTGGAAGAGTGACTTTGTGGGGCCTGCTCCTGAATTTTGCAGTGGTACCTCTCTGTTCGCTCATACTTTATGCATTTACCGGCTATGTGGCATTTTATGGTTTGGATGCGGTGGCAGTAAAGTTTGGTGCAATTATTAGTGAAAAATCCGGGATATTCCTATGTGAGAGCTCCGGAATGTTCCGGGGAGCTGAGCAACTGTGTTTGAGTGTTATGCATTTTCTTGCCGGATTCATGCAACAGATTGTCGATGCTGTTGCTGGAGTGTGAGGAGTGAGAAGTGAGGAGTGAGGAGTGAGAAGTGAGAAGTGAGGAGTGAGGAGTGAGCTGAAAGCCGGGAGTAGGTTCCGCCTTAGGAGCTGGTGAGTTTCAAAATGTTATGAGGATATATGTTTTGAATACTTGTTATAGGTATTTAGAATAAATTATGTATATAGATGATTGTTAAGTATTTATGAAATTGAGAGGTGTGGTGGATTTTTTTGATAAAAGTATTTGTGTGTATAGTTGTGCCGGAATCGTTGCAGGGATTAAAAAAAATATTATATTTGGGTACTATTTAACCTAATAATTATCCCTAACCCCATGAACATCTTTGTTTCAAGCCTGAGTTTTAAGGCAAAAAAAGAAGATTTAGTTGAACTCTTCGCTCCATACGGAGAAGTACTCTCAGCTCGCATTATCCTTAACAAGGAAACACGTCGTTCCCGCGGCTACGGCTTCGTGGAAATGGCAAACGAAAAGGAAGGTCTTGCGGCTATTGAGGCACTAAACGGTACCGAGCATATGGGTCGTGCTATCAACGTGGCTGTCGCAAACGAACGGCCCGCTGCCCCGGCTTACAGAGAGTAAAATTACAACTAAATATTATCTTAAAAAAAGAGCTGCTCCATATCCGGGCAGCTCTTTTTTTAAGATATTTTTGGAATTAATCCGCAAAACTATGATCCCGAAGGAAATAGTTTAAGGATACCGATAATTGCGCTCAGTATGGAAACAAAAAGTGTTAACCAACTGATGATACTAGTCATGTCCATAATTTATACAAAAAAGAAGGTGAAAATTTCTTCCAGGAATTCCATGAGCCATTGACCAAATGATTGCAGCCAAGTAAAGATCATGTCGAAAATCTGAGTAAGATCCATGGTAGTGTGTGTTTAAGTTAGTAAATAATTGATTATAAAGTGTTTTGAATGATGCATATAATTTCTTTCGGACACAAAATGTGTCTGTGAATCAGTTTCCAATGAGATGTAACCGGACTGTTAACCAATTACAATACCAAAGTTCCCGAGTGTTAAAATTAAGATATTAATGAATCCATGTAACAAATCCATTAATAACTCAATAAATTGCTGCATATCTTAAAAATTAAAGGTTAATTATATGACGTCCTAATTCCAAAATCTGCTGCATCCCGCAACAAATATAGTAATTATTCAGAAAAATCCAACTCTTCAAATAAATAGCTTGCATGGCCAATGCGGTCGATCACAAACAGTACGAATCTTATGTCAACAGAGATGTTCCGGCAGACCATCGGATCGAATGCTATGTCGCTCATGGTGCCTTCCCATACCCGGTCGAAGTTCAGGCCCAGAAGGTGTCCCCGGTCATTGAGCACGGGTGAACCCGAATTGCCTCCGCTCGTGTGGTTAGTGGCAATGAAGCAGACAGGAATGGTCCCGCCGGTTGCCCAGCGTCCGTAGTCCTTTTTAGCGTAGATATCGCGCAGAGACTGGGGAATGTCGTAGTCGAAGATGTTCGGGTTATCTTTCTCCATGATGCCTTCCAGTGTGCTGAAAGGAAGGTAAGTAATGCCGTCTGCCGGACGGTATCCCTGTACGGTGCCGTAGGTAACCCGGAGGGTGGAGTTGGCATCGGGGAAGAAAACACGGTCTTTGTCAAATTCCATGATGGCACGCATCCAGGTGCGGTACAGGAGCGTGAGCCGGGAGTTGATTTCGCGGATTTGTGGTTCCAGTTTAGCGGTGTATTCACTGAGGAATGGAGCAACAAACTGCCAGGCGGGATCGTTTTCCAGGGCCCCGAGGGCTTCTTCTTTGGGCAGGGCAAGAAGGGCCAGTGTTTTTTCTTTATCTGCTAGCGCCGAGGCATTGAACAATTGGTTGGACAGCGCGCCAAAATCAACACATGCGTTGTTCAGCGCGGGCAGGTTTACGGAGGGAAGTGGGCTTTGTGGAAGGAGTTTGTAGTATTCGGTGAGCAGTGCTCTAAAGATGTCTTTGTCAATGGGCAGGTAGTAGTCTTTAAAGAAGTTTGTAGCCAGGGTAACGGCCGCATCCATCTTTCCCGACGAGACTGTTTTGTGCAGGTCATCTGCAAAACGCAGCAGTTCAACGGCCATAATGGCCTCGTTGTGCAGGTCAGCGGCAAACTGGAGTGGTTGGAGTCTGTTGTACAATTCTTTCATTTCGGGCATCAGCTGCAGGTACTCTGTGCGGTTGCCGGCTTGCGCCCAAGCCATAAAACGATCTTCAAAATGGCGTTTCTTGCCGGCGGTATTCAGGCGGATGATCCCGTTTGCCTCGCCCTGCCATTTTTTCCAGGCATTGGAGACGCCGGCGTTTTTGTTGGAGTATTGGATGCGGACCGCCTGGTCTTTTGACTGGTAGTTGTTCATGATATCCAGGCGCAGTGTCCGGAGACGGATCTTTACGGGGTTGGAAACATTGGCAATGTAATCTACGGCGGGCGAAAGAACATATTCCTGCGTCCGTCCGGGATAACCGTAAACCATGGTGAAGTCTCCTTCCGATATTCCTTTGGTTGAAATGGTCAGGTATTTGCGGGGTCTGTAAGGTACGTTTTCGGGACTGTAGTCGGCCGGCTGATTTTCTGCATTGGCATAGACACGGAAAAGTGAGAAATCGCCCGTGTGGCGCGGCCACATCCAGTTGTCGGTGTCGCCGCCGAATTTTCCGATGGAGGAGGGCGGGGCGCCTACCAGGCGTACGTCTGAAAAGCTTTCATTCACATAGAGGAAGTATTGGTTCCCGTAATACATGGGACTGACCTGTGCAGACCAGAATTTGGGGTCGAGGCCTTTCAGCGCTTCTTCGGTTATGGATTTGATATTGGAGGCTATGGCCGAATCGCGTGCTGCCTCGGTCATCGGTTCATTTATGTCTGTAAGTACGCGGGCCGTGACGTCTTCCATGCGGCGCAGGAATGTGACGCGAAGGCTTTTGTTGGGCAGCTCGTCGGCACGTGTCATAGCCCAGAATCCGTCTTTCAGGTAATCGTGCTCCACGGAGCTGTGAGCCTGAATCTGGCCGTATCCGCAATGATGGTTGGTTATGAGCAGTCCCCGGTCCGAGATGAGCTCACCGGTGCAGCCGCCTCCGAAATGAACGATGGCATCTTTCAGGCAGGCTTTGTTGACGCTGTATATATCTTCTGCTGAGAGCCGGAAGCCGAGCTTTTGCATATCTACGATCTTCTGTTCAATAAGCACGGGAAGCCACATGCCTTCGTCGGCGCACAGGGATTTGGGAATGATAAATGCTGCAAGCAGCAGCAGGGTAAGCAGGGTACGTCGTTTCATGTTTTTTTTACGTTTTGTATTATTGATTTGGCTGTACCCAGCCAAGCAGGGGGCATATGAATAAGCAGGTACAGAGAAATGTCTTTCAAGGGCTGATGCAGCAATCCGGGCGAAAGCGGTTTGACGGCATGGCGGATACGGGTCGTAACGGGGATACGTGTGGGATATGCACTCGTGTGCATAAGATGGATCATCCAGGCGGCCGTAAAAAGGATGTAAGATTTTTGTAGACTGGAAATGAGCGGGTTGGCCGAGAGGGTGTTGATCTGGCTGTCCAGAATGGCAAGGAGGCTGTCCACGCGGGCGGAAGATAATCGCTCCAGTGTGAGCCCGCCGCTGTTCATGTGGTACATATAGGTTATCTGACGGGTGATGGCCAGGCTTGTAAGATGTTCGGCCATACGAAAACTCCATTCGTTATCTTCGTGAATGAGCCCCTCTTTGAAAAAGAGGTTATGCTGCAGGATGAAATCTCTCTTTATAAGCTTGTTGCACGCCATTATAGGTATTTCGCGACGGAGTACGGCTTTGGCGCAGGCATAATTGCCCTGCGTATAAAGAGGCAGATTGTTGTGCAGTCCCAGGGCTTCGTTGCTCCGGGGAAGCACATCTACGGCACCGGCCACCAATTGCACGTCTTTATACCTGTCTGCCATTGCTGTGAGGTTGGCAATGGCGCCGGGGGGGATCTCGTCGTCGCTGTCAAGAAAGAAAACGTACTCGCCCGAGGCGGAATGCAGGCCGGTATTGCGTGCGGCGGAGAGGCCGCGGTTGCATTCGTGGCGAAGGAAAAGGGGCGCGGGGCGGGCGCCTGCGGCGCCTCCGGCAGTGCCTGCGGCGCTGCCGGGTGTGCCCACGGGCACACCCGCGCCCAGCACCTCAGCGGCAATTTCCATGCTGTTATCTTTGCCGCAATCGTCTACCACAATGATTTCAAGATCCTTGTGTCTTTGTTCCAGTACGGAATACAGGCAACGCTCAATATAGCGCGCCGTATTGTAAACGGGTATTATTACAGATACTTTCATTTTACGCGTACTTTAACGGTATGGCCAATGTGTTTTTTTTCTGAAGGCGTAAGTCCCAGCAGCCAGATAAGCAATCCGGTGACTGCCAGCGATACAAAGGTAGTGATAATAAGGTCCGTCCAACCGTCCAGGTAACAGTGCGTAAGCCAGGGCAGGGGTACTGCCAGGAGTGAAATAAGCACAACAGGCCCCAACACTTCCTTAAGATATGCTGTGAGCGGAAACCGGATCTGTTTACGCAGGTAAAATAACCGGTAAATGTATCCGGCCGTATTAACAATCACCCAGGCAATGAGTATGGTATAGGGTTCCATCCCGTACTTTAACAGGAAATATGTGGCGGGCAGGGTTAAAATACGAATGAGCGCCAAGGTGATCTGATAGTTCCTGATGTTGCCGGTAGCCCACGTGGCGGTCCACAGCGGACCGCACAGCGATTCCACCAGGTAATAAATAAGGGTAATGCTGCAGAACGCTATACAGTAATCCGGCACGTCTTTGAGCCATACGTTCAGAATGAATTCCATATTAAGTAAAATGGGCAGCGTAAGCGCAAAGATCATGTAGTAGGAAAATTTGGAAGTCTGGATAATCAGGCCCCGCAGGTAATTTCTGTCGTCTTTGGCATAGGCCTTGGTAATCTGGGGATTGAAGGAAGACTGGAAGTAGATGACAAAATTGTAAACGGCCGTGCTTACCTGCGTAGCCACGCTCATGGCGGCATTTGTGACCAGCGGAGTGAACAGGTTCAGCAGAAAAACACGGCCTTGCGTAACGGCCAGGTTGGCGGCCGAATCGCATAGTGTCCAGCCGGAGAAACTCATCATTTGCTTGAAGAGGGGCTTATCCCATTGCCACTTAAAGTGGCAGACAGGGAAGCGTGCCAGGCAGTAATAACGGGTGATAAGCAGGATGATAAGAGCCACCAGGGTAAGTAATCCGGCGTACAGAATAAGTTTATCCAGCGATGAAACCACCAGCAGACCTACAATGCCCAGTTTGAGTACCACGTCGGCAATGCTGATATAGGCATAAAAAGACATTTTCTCGTGCGAAAGAATGCTGGCGTTGTAAGGCGTCTGGATTATATTTATACAGACAGACAGTACCGAGAACTGAAATACCCAGTGTGCGGCCTGCATCCGTTCCGGAGGTATGATCAGTTTGTGAGTGAGGAACCACAAACCGGCGGTTTCGGACAAGATCACTATAATGAGCGCCACAAAAAGGTAAAGGGTCATGCCCGTGTCGAATACCTTTTTTAATTGAAGGGTGTTGCCTTTTCCCAGTTCAATGCTCATAAAGCGCTGTGTAGAAGCGTTCAGGGCAGATTGCAGAAAAGTGAATACGGTCACTACACCGCCCACAATCCCGTAAATGGCAAAGTCGTCAAAACCCAGCGTAGATAATACAATCCTTGAAGTATAAAGCGTAACCAGCAACCGTACGATCATCCGGACGTACAGTGCCACCGTGTTTCTGGCTATCAGGCGTTTATTTTCCAGCTCGGTCATGGAGTCGTGTTATCGGCCTATGCAGAGGTAATGAAATCCGTTGGCAGCCATATCTTCTGCCAGGTATATGTTGCGTCCGTCCAGAACAACGGGCTGTTTCATCACTTTCTTTAAAATCTCCCAGCCGGGCATGCGGAATTCTTTCCATTCGGTCACCAAGACCAACGCATGGGCATTAGCGGCTGCCTGGTACAGGTCTTTGGCATAGGTGATCCGGTCACTCAGACGCCTGCGGCACTCGTCCATTGCCACCGGATCGTAGGCCTGTACCTTACAGCCGGCTTTCAACAGTTTGTCTATTAGTACCAGCGAGGGGGCTTCACGCATATCGTCTGTCTGCGGTTTGTACGACAAGCCCCAGATGCCAATGGTCTTTCCTTCCAGCTGACCTTCAAAAAAAGAGGAGAGTTTATGAAAAAGCACTTCTTTTTGTCGTTCGTTCATCTCGTCTACCGCTTCCATGACTTTCATCCGGTAGCCGTGCTGCAGGCCGGTATTGATAATGGCTTTTACGTCTTTAGGAAAACAGCTTCCTCCGTACCCGCACCCCGGATAAAGAAACTTGTTGCCTATGCGCGAGTCGGATCCTATGCCGGCACGCACCATGTTCACGTCGGCGCCCACACGTTCACAGAGATTAGCTATCTCGTTAATGAAGGAAATACGCGTGGCTAACATGGAATTGGCGGCATATTTGGTCATCTCGGCCGAAGGAATGTCCATAAAGATTACCCGGAAATTCTTGAGCAGAAACGGACGGTAGAGCGTTTCCATGAGTTTGCGCGCCCGGTCGTTCTCTACGCCCACCACTACGCGGTCGGGGCTCAAGAAATCACGGATGGCATCGCCTTCTTTTAAAAATTCGGGGTTGGAGGCTACATCAAAAGGAATATCAGTACCCCGTTTTTTCAGTTCTTCACGGATCGCCTGCTTAACTTTTTGGGCCGTTCCCACAGGTACGGTGCTTTTGGTGGTGAAGAGCAGGTATTTGTTCATGTGGCGTCCAATGGTATGAGCAACGTCCAGTACGTAATGGATGTCTGCGCTCCCGTCTTCGTTGGGAGGCGTGCCAACGGCGCTGAAAACAATCTCTACATGGTCCAGGCACTGAGTCAGATCGGTGGCAAAATGCAATCGGCCCCCGTTCTGGTTACGCATAACCATCTCTTCCAGTCCCGGTTCATATATGGGGATAATTCCTTTTTTGAGCTTGTTTATTTTACTGGCATCGATGTCAATACAGGTCACGTTGGCGCCCATTTCAGAAAAACACGCGCCCGACACCAACCCTACATATCCTGTTCCGACAATTGCAATGTTCATGATTCTTTATTGATTGTTAAATGCATGCGCTGCAGGTACCAGCTTACGGTTTCTTCCAGGCCCCGGCTAAACACGGTTTGCGGGCTCCAGCCTAATTCGTTCCTGAGTTTTGAGGCGTCTATTGAGTAGCGCAGATCATGCCCCGGGCGGTCCGCTACAAAGGTGATGAGTGGCAGCGAGGCGCCTGCAGGACGGCCCAATTGACGGTCTGTGATCTCAATGAGGAGTTTTACCAATTCTATGTTTTGCCATTCGTTGTTACCGCCAATATTATATGTTTCTCCGCTTCGGCCTTTGTGGAATATCAGATCAATGGCCTGCGCATGGTCTCCTACGTAAAGCCAGTCACGAATGTTCTCTCCCCGTCCGTAAACTGGCAGCGACTTTTGCTGTACTATATTACTGATTATGACAGGAATAAGTTTTTCCGGATACTGACAGGGGCCGTAGTTGTTGGAGCAGTTTGAGAGCAAAACGGGCATGTCGTAGGTGTGGTGGAAGGCCCGTACAAAGTGGTCTGCCGAGGCTTTTGAGGCCGAATAGGGCGAACGGGGACTGTATGGGGTAGCTTCGGTAAACGCCCGGTCGTGAAACCCCAGAGCTCCGTAAACTTCGTCTGTGGATATCTGGTAGAAGACGTGCCTGTCTGTGGGTTTCCAGCAGGTCCTGGCCGTCTGGAGCAGGGTCAGGGTCCCCATGACGTTAGAACGTGCGAATTCAAAGGGATCTGTGATGCTCCGGTCAACGTGACTTTCGGCTGCCAGGTGGATTACTGCCCCGATACTGTATTGTTCAAAGATCTGCATCATGCGGGCATAATCGCAGACATCGGCCTGAATGAAAACGTAATTCGGAGCCTCTGTAATGTCCCTGAGATTGGCGGGATCTGCGGCATAAGTAAGTTTATCTGCGTTTACAATCCGGTATTGAGGATATTTGGTGACAAAAAGTCTTACTACGTGGGAACCAATGAAGCCCGCTCCGCCTGTAATGAGAATGCTTTGTGTAAATTCTTCTTTCATGTAAATTTAACCTGCGAAAAAGTTATTTTTTGCGTTCAATCAGCCGGAGGATATACTGACCGTAAGGATTATCTTTCATGGGTTCAGCCGAGTCACGGAGTTGTTCGGCAGTACGCCATCCGTTGGCAAAGGCAATTTCTTCCAGACAGGCAATCTTAAGACCCTGCCGCGTTTCTATCACTTCTACAAAGGTGCTTGCTTCTGCCAGAGAGCTGTGAGTCCCGGTGTCCAGCCAGGCAAAGCCGCGTCCGAGACAGGTAACGTTCAGCCGGTTGTTTTTCAGATAGTATTCGTTAACGCTGGTGATTTCGAGTTCTCCCCGGGCCGAGGGCTTAATGTCAGCAGCCACATCCACCACGTCGTTGGGATAAAAATAAAGTCCGGTCACGGCATATTCGGAACACGGATGCAACGGTTTTTCTTCAATGGAAACGGCCTTCCCCTCTGTATTGAACGCTACCACTCCGTATCGGGAGGGATCTGAAACCCGGTAGCCAAAGATATGCGCAAAGGATTCTTCCCGGGCCGAGACAACCGCCTGCCTGAGCCGTTCGGCAAAACCGTTCCCGTAAAAAATGTTATCGCCCAAAGCAAGGGCCACACAATCCCTTCCAATGAACTGACGCCCAATGAGGAACGCCTGTGCCAGTCCTTCGGGCCGGGGCTGTTCTGCGTACTGAAAACGGACGCCTAAATCTTCCCCGTTGCCCAGCAGGTATCGGAACGAGGGCAGGTCCCTTGGTGTGGAAATGATTAGTATATCACGTATTCCGGCCAGCATGAGGACCGAGATGGGATAATAGACCATGGGTTTGTCGTATACAGGCAACAGTTGTTTGGAGACACCTTTAGTGATGGGGTAAAGTCTGGTGCCAGAACCGCCGGCAAGAATAATTCCTTTCATTCGGTAAAGTTAATAATTATCTTCTTATTATATTTGCAGTGCATGAAATGCTCTATCCTGCGTATACCGCTTCTTTTGCTGGCATGGAATCTTTTGATGATCATGCCTTTACCGGCCCTTCCTTCCGACGGACTTTCTGTGCCGTCCGGACAGGACCCTGCACAGGAAGGTCTTAAGCCTATTGAAGAATTTCTTGGCAATAAGACCGTTGGCGTGATGACCGGATCGCTGGGCGAGATTCTGTTGACAGAACAATATCCGCAGGTTCCCCTGCAGCGGTACGACGACATTATGGACGCCATTGCCGCCCTGTTGTCCATGAAGCTCGATTACGTGCTTACAGCCTACACTACTGCCTTTGTGGCAGTACGCAACAACAGCGGTTTACAGATAGTACCCCGTCACCTGACCAACGAGGGCGCCGGGGTGGCTGTATCTAAAGAGAATAAGACAGGTTTGTTACGGCAAATAGACTCGGTGCTCACTGTTTTTAAGGCAGATGGCACATTGGAGGAGATTGTGGGGCACTGGATACGGACAGACGGGACGGATTACGTGGTACCGGATTTTCCACAGGAAAATTTTTCCGGAAATCCCCTGATTGTGGGAACGGCCGCAAACCGCGAACCCATTTGTTTTATACGCAACAACAGGATTGCCGGCCTGGACTGGGAACTGATGATGCGTATCGGGCAGGCTCTCGGACGGAAGGTCCAATTTGAGGATATGAAATACGCTGCGCTCATTGCAGCGCTGCAATCGGGGAAGATAGACGCGATTGCCTCGAACATGACCGCCACAGCCGAACGTAAAAAACAGGTGGACTTTTCTCAGGTATATTTTATGAATCCGCAGGTACTTGTTGAACGATCACAGGCTAAGACGGTTTCCCGGGATTCGTTCTTTCACAGGCTGGCAGACAGTTTCAGAAACAATGTCCTTAAAGAGAAACGTTATCTGCTTATTTTGAACGGGCTTAAAGTGACGCTTATTATAGCTCTTTGTTCGGTGGTCCTGGGAACTTTACTGGGTGCCGGCATCTGTTTTATGCGAATGTCCCGGCGCCGTTTTTATAGCGGATTTGCCAAAGCTTATATTTTGTTCTTCAGGGCAATACCACAAGTGGTGACGCTCATGATTATGTTTTATGTGATCTTTTCTTCTGTAAAAGTGAGCGGAGTGGTGGTTTCCGTTATCACATTTGCGTTGATATTTGCTTCCTATTCTTCTGAACTTTTCCGTACTTCCTTACAGAGCATTCCCGTTGGACAGAAAGAGGCTGGTTATGCACTGGGATTCAGCAAAGTACAGACATTCTTCTATATTCTTTTGCCCCAGGCGGCCCGGGTAGCCTTTCCGGTGTATAAAGGCGAGATTATTTCGCTGGTTAAAATGACTGCCATTGTAGGTTACGTGGCGGTACAGGATCTGACTAAAGCCGGAGATATTATCCGCAGCCGTACCTTCGATGCATTTTTCCCGCTGGTTCTTACGGCAATTATTTATCTGATTATCATATGGTTGCTCACGCGACTTATGGATGCTGTGGCGCGGCCTGCGACCGGGACAACTGCCGGTAATAGGTGAATGTGTGTGAGGGCAGCAAAGAAGGGTGGAGTATGGCTATAAGGTCTGCCAGTATGAGGTGCGGACTAATTGCACCCGATTCGTAGTAATCACTGCCGCCTTCCGGAGTGCTGCGAAGGTTGTTGTTCCAGACGTTGCCGTCGCGGAAACAGGGTACCCGGGCAAAGCGGTTATCGAGGTTTTCAAGCTCGGCAAGTTGCGTGTAGTGATTGGGGTTTAGCCAGACATCGGCTTCCAGCGCATAGAGGTAGGCCTGTTCGGTGCTGATGGTGGAACTGTTAACTCCCGGGCATGTTCCCAATAAAACGCCTCCGGCATCGCCAATGAAAATGTTCTGATGGCTTTCTGAGCCGGGCAGGTACCATATATCGTTGAAAGGTGCATTTATCAAAACTTTTTCCTTTTTTTGGCCTGTTGCCAGTGATTTATATTTCAGGTATGCGTCTCTGATCTCACAAAATTTTTGTCGGGCCTGATCTTCCAGCCCGTAAAAAGCCGCGAAGGCTACAAGGAACTCGGCTTTCCCCAACGGATGTCTCTCGGTATGCTCGGGGATCTGGATCACATTCA
>Ga0116172_10003909_pt1 | contig 12259 bp, 9 predicted proteins | sample AD_UKC083_MetaG_FD_89799 | JGI IMG/M metagenome (GOLD analysis project Ga0116172, IMG submission 89799) | Active sludge microbial communities of municipal wastewater-treating anaerobic digesters from USA - AD_UKC083_MetaG | ecosystem: Engineered > Bioreactor > Anaerobic > Digestate | place: USA...
AAATCAAAATCGTGTGCGGTAGTTCTTTTTTCAAGTGATATATTCTTAACCTGATCATTATTTATTACCGTTATATCCTCAATCCCTTCAATTGTATCCATAATTACAACTTCTTCCTCACCCACAAATGGAAGGTCTTGATTTGGCTTAACATAAATAAAATCACAATTTTTTATGGCTTTTTCAAGTTTTTTCGAAACAATGATGGCTTTATTATCAAAATCTAAATCTTCATTTCCGAATACATAAATCTTCATACTTTCTTTTTACATTTGGTAAAGTATTTTGGCAATACTGAATACAAGTAAGGTAGCTGTTTTACGAAAAATGCTATATTTGAAAAAAACTTCTTACTTAGGCCAAACTCTCTCACCTGTCTCGGCATCAGTTATTACAATAGCACCTGTTGGGCATGATTGAGCTGCAAGTAAAATGTTTGTTTCTTCATCGGTCGCCCCATCTTTTATAACAGCTTTTGACTCTCCGTCTAATTCAAAAACAGCCGGGGAAAAAGCTACACAAGAGGCGGCGCTAATACAAACATCTCTTAAAACTTTTACTTTATACTTTCCAATTTGAACTTCTTTATCTTCCATTTTTAATCCTTTTTAAATTATCTGACTAATTAAATACTACCTTATCAAGTATATTTTTTGAATAAATCAGTAAGGCTGTTTAATTTTGGTTTTTGATTAACCAGCGGAATTTCTGAAATTTGTGGGTAACCATCCTCTACGGTTGGTTTTTCTTCTCTGTAAAAAATACCAACGGGAATTTTCTTTTCCCCAAACTCGTGAGCTTTCTCAAAAGCTTCTTTTTTATTTGTCGGATCATAGTCTTTTCCAAGATAATAAGTATTTTGTAGAAACATTGCATGTGTACATATTTTATTAAAAGTGACACACGGCTGAAGAATGTCTATAAACGCAAAACCCCTGTGTTTATTAGCCTCAATAATTAGCTCTGTAAGTTTTGGCATGTCACCAGAATAAGCCCGAGCAACAAACGTAGCCCCAGAGGCAATTGCCAAAGCCATAGGATAAATCGGCTCATCGGGGTTTCCTGCAGGAGTAGATTTAGTTTTCACACCTTTTCCAGTAGCAGGAGAGGTCTGTCCGGCAGTCAAAGCATATAGAGCATTATCGTGCAAAAGTACTGTAATATTATGATTTCTTCGGGCCGCATGAACAAAATGATTACCACCTTCACCTAAACAGTCACCATCGCCAACATGAGCAAAAACATTAAGTCTGTGGTTTGCCATTTTTAGACCGGAAGCCACAGGAATTGCCCTACCATGCAAACCTTCAAAAGATGTAAGTTTTACAAAATTTAAAATATGTCCGTGGCAACCTATTCCTGCAACTAAAGCTGTATTAGTATTATCCCAACCTTCTTTTACTGCCGCATTTTTAAAAGCAGCCCAAATATTAAAATTTCCACATCCAGGACACCAGTTAGGAGTATATGGAGTTTTCAATTCTTCTAGTGTCATATTTTTTTAACTCCTTCCACTGAATTTAATTTCTCTACTATTTCCTCCGGATAAATCACCCTGCCGTCTGATCTTAAATATCTATCTTTTATATCAATTCCTGTTTTTTCTCTTACAAGATCTGCTAGTTGGCCGGAATAATTACACTCAATATCAACTACATGCTTAGCCTTAGATAAAACCTTTGTTAAAAATTCTGCGGGAAAAGGATTCATCCATGTAACGTGAACATAATTTACATTAGAAAAACGTTTAACAGCTTCGATAATACTTCCTTTATTACTACCCCACGAAAGTACCGTTATATCAGCATTCTCAGGACCAAAAACTTCTGGTTCTAGCATGTCGTTTTGAGCGCATGTAATAAGCTTCTGCATTCTTTTTTTCATCATTTTATTTCGAAGTTCAATTTCTTCTGTGGAATAACCGTATTCATCATGCTCATCAGAGTTAGCAAGAAAATAATTTCCAACTCCTGGAATACTTCTTGTAGAAACACCGTCTTCTGAAAATTCATATCTTTTGAAATCTTCAACTTTTTCTTTTGTAAACTTTCCTCTATCAATTTTTATATTTGAAACATCCGGAAATAAAACGGTTCTGTCGTTTTCACAAATATTTTTATCTAACAAAACAACTACGGTAGTTTGATATTTGTCAGCCAAATCAAAAGCTTTTGCTGTGAGATTGTAAGTTCCTTCAACATCTCCAGGAGCTAAAACTAATCTTGGAAATTCGTCTTGATGAGAGTGCAAAATCATTTGAAGGTCACCTTGCCCACTCCAAGTAGGAAGACCGGTGGCAGGGCCACCTCTCATCCCCTCAACTATTACCAAAGGTGTTTCGGTAATTCCCGCAAGTCCATAAGCCTCTGTCATCAAACAAAATCCACCTCCTGAAGTTGCGGTCATAGAACGAACTCCAGCAAAAGACGCGCCGATGGACATGTTTATTGCCGATATCTCATCTTCTGGTTGTTTGTAAATGTAACCAAATTTCTGCTGATTGGCGGCCAAGACATGGAGGATATTGTTGATGGGAGACATTGGGTATATTGCGGCAAACTGCATACCTGCGGATATAGCACCTAAAGCGGCCGCCTCATTCCCACTTATAACCATATAAGGAGCAGGGGAACTAAAAGAATCAATCACAGTCATATAATCGTGAAGGTCATTTTTAAAATTATCCAAAACAAAGTTGTATCCTAAATCAGCGGCTTTTTTGTCAGCCTCAATAATCTTTTCTCCTTTATCACCGTATTCTTCTTCGATTAATTTTTTAAATGTTTCAATATTTCCACCTAAAAGACAAATTGCGGAAGACAAAGCCACAATATTTAAAAAGATATTTTTTTCACCGGCTTCAAATGCTAGTTTTTTTAAAGGAATACCGTAAAGGGAAACGTCTTTTGAAACTTTTGAAACATCCATTTTTGAATTTGAATCAAAAATTATTCCTCCCCCGCTTTCGATTTCTGAAAAATGCAGGTCAATTGTTAACTGATCAAAAGCTATTAGAAGATCAGACTTTACTCTTGGTGATGTAACTTCTCTTTCTGAAAAATTTACTTGCATCACATTGTGACCACCTCTAATTAAAGACGGATACTCTGTGTTATCACAAATTTGGTAACCCGACCTTGCTGCTATTTTTGCCAACATCAAACCTACAGATTTAACACCTGTTCCTGCCGGACCTCCTATTTTTACTGACACTACATCATCTTTATTTACCATATTTTTCGAAATATATCCTTTCCTCCGGGCAACCTCTTTCTATTAAAACTTTCGAAACATCCTCAATCATAAATTTATTCCCGCACAAATAAGCGGAACATTTTGAAGCGTCTGAGAAATCTTTTTTTACCAATTCAGTTATAAAACCTGTGGGGCCATCCCATTTTGGATCAGGATTATTTACCGCAATTTCATAAGAAAAATTTTCATATTCTTTTTGCAAATCACTAAAATAATCTTTAAAAAAAACATCGCAATAATTATTTACCCCAAGATAAAGTTTTATTTTTCTATCTTTTTTACCTTCCTTCAAAGCGCTTTCTAACATAAATTTTAATGGAGCTGTACCACAACCTGTTGCAAAGAAAAGCATATTTTCAACATCTTCGTCTTGTTTTAATGTGAAATTTCCAAAAGGCCCTAAAAACGTCATCTTATCCCCAACCTTTAAACTTTCAAAAAACTTTGATCCGGGACCACCGGGAGTTGAATCTACGAGTAAATTAAATCTATTAGGATTTTTAAAACCAGCAACAGAGTAGCAATTTACTCTGGAATCTGAAACCTTTACACTTAAATATTGTCCGGGAATTACTTTAAATTCTTCCTCTGTTTCGAATTCCAAAAAGTGCATTTTTGGAGTTAGGTTTTCAGCTTTTAATACTTTTGCAGTTTTAAACTTCGGGCCTTGGGGCATCTGTTTATTTTCTCTTAAAATTACCTTTGTGTCTACTGCCCACACATCGTTAATATTTATAATCACAGGATTTATTTCTATCTCCTGAATTCCGGGCTCACCCTCAACAACCTTGCTTACTTTAACCATAAGTTCATAAAGTTTTTCTAAGGCATAATCTGTTTTTCCATCTTTATCTTTTAATGATTTAAAAATTTTCGAACCTTCTACAAGTTTTTTGGCTTTGTTAAGATCCATCGGAAGAAGCGCGATATTTTTATCAGAAATTAACTCAGCTAATGAACCTCCGGCTCCAAAAAGCATAAAATGTCCAAACGTCGGGTCACTTTTTACTCCCACAATTACCTCGGTTCCCGAAGGAACTTCTCTCTGTACTTGAAAGTTAGTTGTAGCTAATATTTCTGGAGATAAACTACGTTTTTTTCTTTCCAAAATATCCCATGCCTCTTCAAGTTCATCCTCATTTTTAATATTCAAAACAACCCCGCCCACATTTTTCTTATGTAGTAGTCCTGGAGAAGAGAGTTTTAAAACCAAGGGATAACCTTGAACAATGGCAAATTTTTTGGCATCTTCTAAGGATTCCACACCCAAAGTTGGGGGTGTGTTTATACCAATTGCTGAAATCACAATATCAGATTCAATGTTGTTAAGGGCAGGTTGCTTCTTATCGATAGCTTCTTTTACCAATTTATTAACCTTTTCAGGCATAACATCAAAATTTAAAACCTGATAAATATCCATCTGGGTAGATGTGTTTTCTTCTTGTCTTTTCTTAAACTCCCGCATTTTACCTAAAGCGTATATCGCTCTTTCGGGAAATCTAAATGATGGGATATGCATATTGTTTAGAATTTTCTCACCATCGCCAACTAGAGACCCTCCGATAAATGAACATAAAACCGGTTTTTGGTATTTCTTGGAAACATCGCCAATCATCTCTGCAGTCTTTTTTATCTGTGTCATTATTTGTGGAGTTAGAAGCACTACCAAAGCATCGCAGTTTTCATTTTTAAGAACTATCTCCGATGCATCAGCATATCTTTGGGCCAAAGCATCACCCAAGACATCTACCGGATTCATAATGCTCGCAGATCTTGGAAGTACTTCTAATAATTTTTTTCTTGTTTCTTCCCCGAGGTCTACCATCTCCAACCCATTTTCTACAACGCTGTCAGCACTTATAACTGCAGGGCCTCCGGCATTAGAAATAATTGCCACTCTAGATCCCGAAGGTAAGTTGGCCCATGAAAATGCTTTTGATAAATCGAAAAAATCCTCTAAGGAATTGCATCTTATAACCCCAGCTTCTTTTAAAGCTGAATCAAAAACATCATCAGCCCCAGCAATAGCACCAGTATGTGACTGCATTGCACTTGCGGCGGCCTGGCTTTTACCCGGCTTGATTATAAAAACAGGTTCGTGTTTGGTAAATTTTTTACATATTTCCAAAAACCCCCTTCCATTAACAATCGATTCCAGATATAAACCCAACGGATGAGTACTAGAATCATTTTCATAAGACAGGGAAGTTAAAGAGCCGTGATATTTTTCAAATAAATATTCCATAACATCGTTTTCATTAATATCTGCTTTATTTCCCAAAGTCACAAAATTTGAAAAACTAATTCCTACCGAACTACACCAGTCAAAAAGCGAAGTGGCAATAGCCCCCGACTGGGTTATAAAATTTAAGTTACCGTTAAGGGAATTAGCTTTTCCAAATGTAGCATTAACATTATTTTCGTTATTTACAAAACCTAAACAATTAGGACCTAAAATGTTTATTCCAAAATCTTTTGAAATGGAAATAATTTCTTTTTCAAGTGCTTCTCCTTCCGCACCTGTTTCTTTAAACCCTGCTGAAATAATTACTACATTCTTAGAACCTTTTTCACCCACTTCCTTCAATATCTGGGAAACAAAGGGTGAGGGGATTGAAATAATAACTAAATCAGGTGTCTCCGGAAGATCTAGAATTCTTTTATAACATTTAATTTTGCTAATAGTCTTGGCTTCCTGATTAATTGGATATAAAAAACCCTTGTATCCTGATTCAATGAGATTTTTAAGAATTACCGCCCCAACCTTTTTAGGTGATCTTGAAGCTCCGACAATAGCTATAGATTTTGGTGAAAAAAGAACATTTAGGTTTTTGGGCATTAACTTAGTCTATTAATTTTTGATTACTGCGTCAATGCCTGATTAATAAATTCAGGGTATCAGAAACATAAAACGAGAGCGAGGTAAAATTTAAATTAAAAATTTTTACCTAAAAAAGAAGTGGTGTATATGTACAAAAAGAAAATTAACAGTAACACCAGACCTACCCACTTAGGTATATTTTTATCCTTATAAAATCTTATTATTAAAAGAAATAAAAATACTGTTCCGAATAAAAAAAGCGTCTCAGTAATACCCAAATTCATATCAGCTCCTAAAACGTTAGTGACTCCGCCAATAAATAAAAGATTGTACAGACTACCGCCTGTGATATGCCCTATGGTTAACTTATCCTCGTCCTTTTTCTGACTCATCACTGCTGTAAAAATATCGGGCAGGGAGGTGGCAATTCCTGTTAAAGTTAAACCTAAAACAGTGGTGGAATATCCTGATATAACAGCTAAATCTTCCATGGATCTCACTACTAAAAGACCACCCACAGTAACGCAAATAACCGAAAAAAATAAACCAAAAATCAGGTCGGGTGTAATTTTTCTTTTTTTAAATAAATCTATTACTGTTTTATCTTCCTGAAGTCTTCCCAACGCTCCCCATCTATATTCAAGATAATTTGAAATTAACAACCCAAACAATAAGATTAATCCTGAAACAAACGGTGGGATAGGCAGCTGCTGTAGTAAAACAAACAAAATCGTTGCGATAATTAACACCATTGCATTCTTCTGGGTCTTTGTAGTACCAATTCTTATATCTTTTCCCAATAAAATTGCCGCGGGTAACACTAATATAAAATTTACGATTGTTGAACCAAGAATGGTTCCGGCGGCTAACCCGACACTTCCCGAGCTTGAAGACGTGATTGAAACTGAAAGTTCGGGTAACGTAGTGCCAAAAGATACCACTAACATACCTATTACTAATGGAGATAACCTAAAAACTTCAGAAAGTTTAACCGCAAGTTTTACAAATAACTGCGTGGCTAAAAGTAAAATAATTACCCCGAAGAAAAATTTTATTAAATAGGCAGCCATGTAATTTATTATATGGCATCCTTTTAAAATAGCCAAAAATAATACAATTTAGATATGAAAAATAAAAGAACAATTACATACATTGTGTTCATATTAGTCTGCCAAATGGCTGGAATTATTGGTTCTTTATTCACGGCGCCCGCGGTAAAAGGCTGGTACACAACTATTAATAAATCTCCTTTAAACCCACCAAGCTGGGTATTCGCTCCTGTGTGGACGACTCTTTTTGTAATGATGGGAATATCGGTTTCTATCATTTGGTTATCTGAAAAAACGAAGGAAGATCTAAAGCTCTCAAGGTATTTTTTGTGCAACTTTTATTGAATACTTTATGGTCAATAATATTTTTTGGGTTAAAAAACCCACCCCTAGCTTTTATCGAGATTATCGTACTCTGGTTTGCAATACTCTATACAATAATTCTATTTAGGAAAATAGATCGAAAAGCTTCATATCTCTTGATTCCTTATATTTTGTGGGTATCGTTTGCCTCTGTTCTTAATCTGTCGATAGCCATACTAAATTAAAAACTTAATTTAAAATGAATTTTGAGGATAGGGGTCAGTTTAATTCTGACCTTTTCTCTTTTATAAAATTTCTCCAGCTTTCTATCATTGCGACAAAACTTGAAAAGGGGAAATCAACCAAAGCTATAAAAAACACACTTACAATGTTGTATTCTTTCCATTTAGCTGATAACCACCCACCTATTTTTGCCAGAGGTATTGAGAAGAAATCCAGAATGAATTCGATAATATTTTCCTTTTCAACTATTGTTAACTCTCTTGATCTTTGTCTTATTACCATGGCAGAAAAAACTATCATAGCCACATTTCCGGTGTTTATGTACAGAGAAGTCCATGGAACATCTGCAATCTTAAAAACCCAATATATACCGTACAAAGATATCATACCTCCTGTTAGGTAAATTATTGCGAATATAAAATTGAGAAATTTCTTAATTTTTTTCTTAAGCTTAACTTCGTAAATATCTAACTCATCTACTTTGTAAACAACTTTTGAAACCTCTTCTTTTACTGATTCTAAATTATTTCCTGAAGGTGGCTTAATCATCCAGACAAGGATAAACATCAATGCGGTAGGTATAGCAAGATCAGCTACTATTGACCATGGGCTGAAATAACCCCGAACCCAGCTTGCAATTGGAATTTCAAAAAGCAGTAAACTAGCTAAACCGGCAACAAAGATTGAAAGCGTAGAAAATATTGCAAGTTTAGATAATCTTTTTTTCAAAGTAGCCAATCTTTCGTTATATTTATTTTCAACGGCTTGAATAAAAATTCCTTTATCAGAAACCTTTTTCTCAATAATTTCCACTTCCTTCTCCATGGAATTCATTGAATCACCTATAAGTAGGTATGCAGCATCATATTTTTCAGCAACCCTAAAAAATTCAGAACCTTTTTTATAATTCAAGTAATCTTCAATCTCATTCCAAATATCAAATATTTTTGATGTAAATTCTGGTAAATATTCTGATGAGGTAAAAAACTCTGGATATCTGTATTTCAACAGGTGGAAAATTGTAATCGGTTTGTCTAAATTATATAAAGTCCTGTGAACAGATATATAAGTTTGTATATATTTATCTTCTTCGGAAATTTCATTTTCAGGAATTATTTTTATTCTTTGCATCAAAGATTCTGTCATCAAATTCATCAAGGCATATTCTCTCAAAGGAGCGTCCAATATCTCTTCTATCTCACAAGCAGCAATTTCTATTACCCAGTTATAAAAATTAATTTTTTTCTTAACTCCTGCTTTTTGTTCTTTTTTTGTTTTAGATTCCTCGTCATTTATCACTACAGCGTTATTCAATATATAGAGATATTTTTCCAAGCAATTTTGAATCTCCGGAGTCTTCTCTTTATCAATTTTACCGTTAGGGAAATATCCGCTTCTTATTAATTCCAAGATAAAAGGCTCTGCTGCTTCAGCAGGTTTTACATCAGGGATAATACTTATACCGTAAACCTTAGAAACAAATCTTCTTTTAAGAACTCTTTCAATTGCCGCCCTTCTGATGAGATGTTCTTCTTTCCAATCAATTATTCTTCTCACCGTCTCGTAGACTTTCGCTACCCTGGAAGCAATCTCGTCAACGTATATAGGATTTGAAGATTTTTTATCCTCCTCCTTAACACTTTTCTTGAAATCTATAAGGTATTTTTTAAAAGGTTCTGAAAAATTGGAAGGCATGTTGTTAAAATCTTCTTGAATTTTATTATCCTCAACAGACACCTCCTCCACAAAAGAGGGTTTGGGTTGTACAGGAGGTTTTGTGTAGTTTTTATATTCCGATAGTTTATCTGCTTCTTCTTCCAACTTCTCTTTAGGCTGAAGAAACCCGGGTTTCCAAACCATTTTATTTTCATCTTCTTTGGATAGATCTTCAGCTTCATACACACCTGAATCTGACGAATTTCCTTCTTGTTCGTCTTCTTTTAAATTATCAGATTCAGTAGGTTCTTCTTCCTGACCAACAAATTTTTTAATTTTGCTTAAATAGATAGTACCTTGCATAATTATAGGTTATTATACATCTTTTATGGGACTTTTTCTCACCCACTATCACAGGTAGTCTCTGAGTTTTTTGCTTCTTGAAGGATGTCTTAGTTTTCTAAGAGCTTTGGCTTCTATCTGCCTGATTCTTTCTCGTGTAACTCCGAACTCCTTACCAACTTCTTCAAGAGTTCTTGTTCTTCCATCTTTCAAGCCAAATCTAAGCTCTAAGACTCTTTTTTCACGTGCGTTTAATGTATGCAAAACATCCCCAATATGATCTTTTAGAAGCTCCCTGCTAGCTGCCTCAAAAGGAGATAAGGTAGCCTCATCTTCAATAAATTCCTTAAGTCTTGTGTCTTCTTCCTTACCTACAGGAGTTTCCAAAGATGTAGTGTTTTGAGATATTTTTATGATCTCGTGAGCTTTTTCAGGTTCGATACCCATAACTTTTGCCACTTCCTCCGGAGTTGGGGCTCTTTCATATTTCTGCTCCAACTGTCTTTCAATCTTTTTATACTTATTGATAGTCTCAACCATATGCACGGGAATTCGAATAACTTTTGCTTGGTCGGCTATTGCCCTTGTTATAGCTTGTCTAATCCACCAAGTAGCATACGTGGAAAATTTAAAACCTCTTCTCCAGTCAAACTTATCAACAGCTCTCATCAAACCGATATTACCTTCCTGAATAAGATCCAAGAATTGAAGGCCTCTACCCATATACTTCTTAGCAATAGAAACAACTAGTCTTAGGTTAGCCCTCGCAAGGATTTCTTTTGCTCTTTCTCCTTCGATATCGGTATATTTCTTAAAATTAGATATTATATCTTCAACAACTTTTTCAGTAGCTTCAATCTCTCTTGCAAGTTCTTTGTTTGTTGGTTTCCTTGATAAAGATTTTTGTAATTCGGATATCAAACCCCGTAGTCTCAAGGTTTCAATTTTTTGAGCCAGCACTACTTCCTCATCTTTAGTTAAAAGATCGTATGTTCCGATTTCTTTTAGATACATTCTTACAGGATCGGAGGTGGTGGTTTTATCTAATTTTATCTTGGATAAATCTATCTCTTCGAGCTTTGCAACTTTTTCAGCTTCTTTTTCGGAACCAATATCAAAAACGTCTATACCCGATTCCATCAATTTCTCGTAAAGGAAATCCAAAGTTTCAATGTCTTCTTCTGCGTTCGGAAATAAAGTTAGTAGGTCATCAAGATTTAAATACCCTTGTTTCTTACCTTTTTTAATAAGTTTTTTAATACCTAATTCCTGAGAATTTATTTTCAATCTACTTTCTTTTGCCTCAGATTCTTGAATCTTCTTTTCCTTCTTTTCCTCTTTTTCAATTTTTTTAACAGGCGTCTTCGATTCCTTTTCGTTTTTAGTAACTACCTTAATTACTTCTTTTTTCTGAATGGGTTTTTTAGGTAGATTTACATTTGTTTTGATTAGCTTTTTTACAGATGCTTTTATAATAACCTTTTTTGAGGAATTTTTTGGTTTTTTTACTTCCTTCTTAACAGATGTTTTCTTCTTATCTGAAACTATTTTCTTATTATTTCCCTTAGCAGGAACTGACTTTTTAGAAATTTCTTTCTTTATTATTTTTGGCATAATTTTTTATTATAGAAACAGCGCCTCGTTAAGACGCAGAGAATATTGTAAATGAATTTAATATAGGAATTTTATACTCTATAAAAGGCTTTTTGACAATTTTTCGAACTTTTTAGTAAGCCTCTCTAATTCGTCCTCCTCCTTTTCAATCTCGGCTATTTTAATACTTTCTGACAATTTTTTCAACTGCTTTCTTATAGAGTCCTTTTTAAGTCTCTCGGCCACCTCCTCTAACTCTTTTTCCAGATTTTTAGGGAATTCGTTGTTTTCTGTGTCTTCTTCAGAATCCCACATATAAAGTTCGGATATTAAGTTCTTCTGCTCGTCTTCGAATTTATTTGTAAATGCTTTTACATTAATATCTGATTTCCTGTCCTTTATATAATCTTCTAGTTTTTCGAAAATTTCAGAGAGATTCTCGTTAAGGAAATCTTCTTTATTTATTTTTTTTATAATCTCCTTACTTTTCTCAACCGGTGATTTTAAAAGCAAGGATATGAGGTAACCTTCTATTTTCCTATCCTTTAAAGGAAATTTTTGACCAAAATCTTCAAACTCCGGGAATTCCTCACTTTTTGAAGACTTCCCTTTCTCCAACATACTAAAAACAGTATTTTCAGAAATATCAAGCTCGGATGCTAACTGTTTAGCGTAGTGTTCAAAAACAACAGGATTAGATATTTTTGAGAAAACCGGCACCAGCTCCTCCATAATCGCCTTCTTGCCCAGAGCAGTTTCCTTATTATTTCTTTTTAGCGCAGTGGCGAGAAAAAAATCATACACCGGAATCGGGGTTTTTAATATTTTTTCCTCGCCATTGCTCTGAAAAGAAATAATAAGGAAACTGCTCTGGGCAAGAAGGCGATCATGGAGGAGCTGGTGCCGGTTTTCTCAAAAATATCTAATCCTGTTGTTTTTGAACACTACGCTAAACAGTTAGCATCCGAGCTTGATATTTCTGAAAATACTGTTTTTA
>Ga0116172_10003936_pt1 | contig 12211 bp, 14 predicted proteins | sample AD_UKC083_MetaG_FD_89799 | JGI IMG/M metagenome (GOLD analysis project Ga0116172, IMG submission 89799) | Active sludge microbial communities of municipal wastewater-treating anaerobic digesters from USA - AD_UKC083_MetaG | ecosystem: Engineered > Bioreactor > Anaerobic > Digestate | place: USA...
AATATAAAAATAAAGTAAATTATTCTTATTATACAAAAACAATTTCAAAAGACAAAGCTCCGGGTTTTGCGGATGATAAGAAAATTATTTTATACCAACAGTTTTTTAAAAGCACCCCTGAAATAGAATCTCAAAATATATTTTGCTTAATTAAAAATATTAATAATAAAAATATAGACAAAGTGGTCGTTTTGACGGAAAAAGACGTGATTCCCCCAGTTTCTTTGCAAGAAAAGGTTGTTTTTAAAGAAATTGACAAAAGATTGGACTATGAGTCTTGGCTTAATTTTTCGGCAGAACAATACCCGGATGAAATAAAAGTTTTAGCAAATTCAGATATTTATTTTGACCATACCGTTAAAAAATTAAAAGAAATTAAAGATTGGGACAATAAACTTTTTATAATTTCAAGAAAAGATTTATCGAAAAACGGCCAAATTGTTCTGTCTAGAGAAACATATCAAGGAGAAAGTGAATTAATTGACCCTTCTTTTTCTCAAGATGCCTGGGTTTACAGAAAAAAATTAAAAAAATTTAAAGCCGATTATTTGTTGGGGGTATGGAATTGTGAAAGTGCTTTTAGGAATAACGCTGTTAAATCCGGAGTAGAAGTGATTAATTTAAGCAATATTATAAATGCAATACATGTAGATTGGAGGCCGGAAAAAACAAGAGATCAAAAAGCATATGTTAGTGAAAATATTGTTAAAATCACGCCGATAAGCAACGAAGAATTTGATAAGATGAACTTTGAAAAGTTCTATTCTCAATTTGAAGAGGATAAAATTATTGCCGAGTATTTTGGAGAGTACAAAGGTGTTTTGTTGGACATAGGCGCAAACGATGGGAGGACTTTCAGTAATTCCTTGTATTTTTTAGAGAAAGGGTGGAAGGGTTTTTTGATAGAAGGATCGCCTTTTGTTTTTTTGGATTTAAAAAAATTGCATAAAGAAAATAATAATATCGTTTGTATCAATAAGTGCTTATCCGAAAAAGAAGAAATTATTAAATTTTATCACAATACGAAACATCTGGAAACGGAAGGAAGAGATCTGTTGTCTACTGTTGTTTTGAAAAATTATGATAAATGGCGATCAGAAGGACATGAATTTGATATGATCGAGGTCAGTGCCTATAGATTTGAGGATATAAAAAAAGAATTTGGTATTAATAAGATTGATTATGTTTCTATAGACATAGAAGGCAAGGACTTGGCGATTTTAAAACAAATAAATTTAGCGGAGTTGGGGACTAGGCTGGTAGTTATCGAATACAATAAAGACGAACAAGAAAAAGCAGAGATCATAAAATATTGTAAAAATTTCGGTTTGGAAAAAATACTTTTGGATAACGGAGTAAATATAATTATAGCCAAATAAAATTTATGTTAATTTTTGATATCGGAGCAAACGCCGGGCTGTATACTTTCCCCTGGCTTCAAGACGGACACGAGGTTTACGCTTTTGAGCCACTACCTTACAGGTACGATTTTTTGAAGTCAAAAGAAAAAGAATTTCCGAATCTAAAAGTTTTTAATTTTGCCATCGGTTTGGAAAGTGGAACAAAAGAATTTTACATAAACGATCCGGATGTGACCTCTTCTCTCAAAAAGTTCAACGATACGAATTTGATTTTATATCCGGAGATTTCAAAAAATACAGAAATTATAAAAGTTGAATGCATTAAGGCTGCGGAATTTATACGTAAAAATGAGCTTATCGGTAAAACTATAGATTTGGTTAAAATAGATACTCAAGGCGCCGAGTTTGAAGTTATAAAATCTTTTGAAGAATTTGTTAAAAATATTAGAGAAATCAGGTGCGAAGCTTTTTTGACTACCAAAGACAAAGATCTTTATGAAAATGAAGGAAAGGCCGGGGAAATAATAAATTATTTGGAAGATTTGGGGTTTTATCTCGTTGGAGAGGAGATAGAACAAAATAGCAGATGGTGTGATATGGTTTTTAAAAACAGTAAATTTGATTAAAATATAGTTGATTTAAAAAATCTGCCAGTAAAGGCAGATTTTTTAAATTATTGGTTTCTTTGAATGATATACCCTGACAGTTTTTACTCGGTCGGCTATTTCTTGGATTTCTTTATTTTTATCAGGGTAAAGCTCTTTGAAAGGAATCAGTTTGTTATTTAATTCTACAAGTGTATCGGTAGCTGTTTTGAATCCTTTTGTTTTATTTACAATATTACAAATAAAACGTCCTTGATTTTCAATTTCGGCCATAGCTATTTCCGCAGAATTGTAATCTGGGAAAATATCAACTTGAATATCTTTTTCTTTTATAGTTTCACGAATGGATTTTATGGCGTCTGGATAAATATCTTTGTTACCGAGAGTTTCGCAAAGAACTTTTTCAAAATAATTGTCAGATTGGTTAAGTAAAGTTTCTACCGACAATTTAGAATCTCTGGAATCCATAATTTTTTTCAAAACAGGATGGATAACCGCGGCTTCAGCCATTTGAGAATAAGGGTTTAAATAAATAAAAGCATGCATTAATGCCCGGATTTTTAACACATTGTTTAACTTGTCAGGATTAGTGCAGTACAAACCTTTTGTTTCATCTAACCGAAGGTCAAACATAATATCGTAGATATTTGGATCTTCACGGACAAGAGAAAGTATCTCTTTGCCTTCAGGAGTTAGATATAAACCTCTTTCTAAAACAGGTGTTACTTGTTGAGTGTCGCGAGCAGTGTAAGAAAATTTATCTACCAAATCCAACAGTTTTCCAAAAGGGCCTTGATTAAAAATTATATTTTGAATATCTTTTTCATCTTCTTTTGTAAGATCGTGTTTTTTGAAGATTTCTTGCATTTCCGGATTTTGTAATATCATAGAAACCAAGGTTTCCTCATCTAATTTTTCCGGAGATATTTTTTTGGTGGCATCGCCTCCGGCTACGGTTGCACTATCATGTATGGTAGAAGCGATAAAACTTTTTAAAATATCTTTATCCGAGCAATTAATAAGGCCTTCCGTTTGGCTAATGCGTAAAACCGTAAGATTCATTACCGATGTGAGAAAAGAATGATCAAAACGGTCATGTTTAAATTTTTCAATACCCCAATCATTTCCATATCTTTCAGTTTGATCTTTCTCAGGATAAGTAAGGTAACCGAGTTGTTTGATGTCTGTCAGTCGTCTCATACTGGCAGCTCGATCAATAATATCAGTAAGAGAAACATCCCATTCTTTGGCAATAGCCAAATTTTCCAAAATAGAGGGCGGAAAAGGAATAAAGGGACCGTCATATTTGTCAAAATGATCAGCTCCGGAAACTAAATTATCTTGATACATGAAGTGTAATCCAAAGCCCAAATGTATATCAGACCGTTCTTTTTTTAGTTTGTAATCGATAAGTTCTTTCCAAGATTTTGATTTTTTTTCTTGAGCCAATTCGGAAAAATCAAGCGTTTTATGGCCTGATTTTTCAATTTCAAGATCTTTTTTGAATTGTTCAAAAAGCGGACTGTGTTCAGACATATTATTTCAATTTTTCCCGTAGTATTTTCTCTGCCACAACCGGGTCGGCACTGCCTTCGGTGGCCTTCATTACCATCCCGAGTAAAAATTTGATTATCGGATCTTTACCGGATTTGAATTGTTCCACTTGTGCGGGATAATTTTTGATAACTTCCAAAATTACTTCTTCCAATTTATTTTCATCACTGACCTGGCCATAACCTTTTTCTTCCATGATATGCGTCGGATCAATATCGGTATTAGCATCAAGCATTTCACTGAGTATTTTCTGAGCATTGGTTGAATTTACTTTTTTGGCATAAATCAAAGTTATAAGTTCGGCGAAATTTTCCGCGCTTAGTTTCAAAATCCTAATATCTATTTTTCTTTCTGCCATTGCTCCTGCAAGTTTGGTGGTTAACCAACCGCCGGCGAGTTTTGCCAGCTCTTTTTTCTTGTAAATACTATCTTCGCTTTTGGTTTCCGGCAGAGAATCTATCCACTCTTGCAGTTCGGTCATTACATTTTCCGCATAACCGCTCCAATGTTTATTTTGGATTAATAAATCTGCATCAGCATAAGAAAAACCATATTCATTAAAAAATCTTTGTCGTCTGGTGTTTGGTAATTCCGGTAAAACGACATCGGGGCAGAGTTTGAGAGGTTCAAAAACCGGGATATCCGGTTCGGGGAAATAACGATAATCCGCAGAAGTTTCTTTGACGCGCTGAACATAGCTTTCTCCTTTTTCGTCATTCCAACCACGAGTTTCCGGCAACTGTTTTTCTCCTTTTTGCAGAGCTTCAGTTTGTCTTTTTATTTCATATTCAATAGCTTTTTCCATGGCGCGGAAAGAATTGATATTTTTCAATTCAACTTTGTGATTGAGGGCATATCCGTCAAGTGCGGAAATACTTGGTCCTTCAATGATAAATTTTCCTTCTTCTTGCATGGAAACATTGGCTTCGCAACGCATGTGTCCTTTTTCCATATCAGCGTCGGAAACGTCTAGATAGCGAAAAATAGTTTGCAATTCTTGACAGTAAACCTTGGCTTCGGTAGATGTTTGTATATTTGGATTGGAAACTATTTCTACCAATGGTACGCCGGCACGATTAAAATCAACCAGAGTATTACCGTTTTTGTCGTGTAGCAGTTTAGCAGTGTCTTCTTCCAGATGAACACGTGTAATACCGACTCTCGCAGTCGGGCGATCATTTTTGACATTTATAAATTGTAAATCAATAAATCCGTTTTCACCTATTGGTTGATCAAATTGAGAAATCTGATAGCCTTTGGGCAAATCGGGATAAAAATAATGTTTACGGTCAAATTTTGATTTTTCAGCTATTTTACAATTGAGTGCTTTGGCGATTTTGATAGTAGAGTGTAGAGCTTCAATATTGGGTACTGGTAAAGTTCCCGGGTGTGCCAAACAAACCTCGCAAACATTGGTATTGGGAGCGTCTTTATCGGGATTATTGGCGCAAGAACAAAACATTTTACTCTTGGTGTTGAGCTCAACGTGGATTTCTAGGCCGATGACTGGGATTAACTTGGACATAAAATTTAATATTTTCGTATATCGTATTTTTGATACTATATATTACATACTATATACGATTTTACCTTTTTTAAACAGTTAAGTCAATTAAAAAATACTCTGTGGGACAGAGTATTTTTTTTGATAAGTATTTATATTTTTTCCGGAGTTTCGGGTATTTTTTCTACCGGATTTTCCTTAGCGCTAAGATAAAGATAAAGAGTTATCAAAGCTGAAAGAGGTGCAAATAAAGCGGAAAAAGCGGTATTAAAAAACGAGCGAATAAATAAAGCGACGAGGTTTCCTTCTTCAAAAATAAAGGATAAAGGATAAGTAAATGTTCCTTGCAAAACTAAAACGATAACCCCGTAAAAAATCCCGGGCGCTATCAAGAGCCAGAGTATTCTCCACCAGCGACCAACTACCAAATCACGACTACTCTTTAAAGCGGCAACGCCGGTTTTGTCTTCAAAAAGTACGATATAAAAATAAAAGGAAAACCAAATGGCAAAAATAATGGCTGGGATTATAAATAATACAAACCCGCCGATTATCGCCAGAAACATTAAAAATGAAGTCCATATAACAGGCCAAAGGTATTTGCCGGTTTGATGAAGATTTTCTTTCAATGTTTCGATATCTTTTTTTTCCACAAAACTTTTTAAAGCTTTTGTTAGAGCTATTGTAAGCCAAAGAGTTAATAATAATAAAGCTACTGTTAAAGTGGCAATGAAGAGATTATTTATAAAAACCAGACTTCCACGATGTAAAAATTTTTCAATAGTTAAACCCAAAATACCCACTAAACCTAAAGTCAATGAAGTCGTGAAAAGTGAGATCATGTAAGGCAAAAAAACCTTCCAATTTTTGGAATATGTTTCCCAGCTTTTTTTGATGATTTCTGAAGCGGTGATAAGCATATATATTAGTTAAAAATTAATTGGATACGAAATACGAAAATATACGTAATTACGAAACGAAAACAATTATGTTGGGTTCGTAATTTCGTATTTGTTTGTATTTCGTTATCCGCTTAAACTGTTTGATTAATAATATTGGCTAAAAGTTCTTTAGCCTTTTGTCTTATTATATCAATTTCACCCATTGTAGACAAGTAAAATATTTTGGTTCCGGCTTGAGTAAAAATTTCTTGATAACCGGGAGACATGAAAGTAGCGGCGGTTTTCTTTTGAAAATCCAGGTTTTCAAAGATAACGTTGTCTTTTTTATCGCCACGAGCATCCAGTCGGCGCATGGCTTCTTCCGGCTCGGTGGTCAAAAGGATGAGGTAATCAGGGCGGTGTTTGAGCGCCAGAGTGTTTCCTGGCATGGCTAGTAGTTTTTCAAAGGTTAATTCCGGAGTTTGGGCGTTTTGATAAGCCAAAGAGGTGGAAAAACCTCTGTCTTGAATGATAAATTTGTCTTGAGCCAAAAGTGGTAAAATAATTTTTTTATAAAGTACCAAACGATCCAAAGAATAAGCCTGAGCCACAGCTTCCGGAGGATAGTCTGTGCCGGTCTTGATAAGTTCCTCACGGATTACTTGACCGATACCGGCGTAAGTCGGTTCGGCAGTAAAAACAAAATCATAAGATCGCAGTTCGTTTATTTCCGGGTATTGTTTGTTTTGTTCCCAATAATCTTTCAGATCAAAAATAGGATTACCCAAAGATGTAATATAATCTTTCCAGGCCTCAATGACGGTTCCTTTACCGCCTCCGTCGATAGCGTCTAACATGATGAACATAAATAAAAATTAAAAATTTAAAAATTTTTTAAAATGACCAAACCCCAATGACCAATGATCAATCAAACCCTAAGCCCTAAAACCATTTGGTCATTTAGACATTGGTCATTCATTGGGTATTGGGAATTGGATATTGGGATTTATTTTATTACCCTGTATTTTAACTGCACCACATTCTTATCCAATTGCACAGTTTCCAGTAATTCTAAATTTAAATCAGTCTCTACTCCACGAAAAAGATTGAGGCCTTCACCAAAAATTTTCGGTTCCACAGTTAGCCAAATTTCATCAACCAAATTTTCTTTTAAAAATAATCCGTTTATAGTCGCACCACCGCCGATAATGGCTTCAAAAAAATTTCTTTTTTCCAAATCTTCCAAGATTTCTTTTGGATTTTGCGAAGTGTATTCCAAAGATCCTGGGATAGAAGTTTCTTTTTCCGGTTCCGGAGTCAAGACGATATTTAAGCGTCCCGGAAGCGGTCGTCCGATAGTTTGATAAGTCGTCAGACCCATAATAATTACACCTGCGGATTTTGTTTTTTCCACAAACATTTTTTTATCAGCGCCCGAAGTCCAATTGGCGAAATGGGAGGCGCTTTTGGCGATTTTTCCGTCAGCTGTTATAGCCATGAGAAGAGTTGTTTTCATATTATACTGCGATAGGGAATTCAATTTTTGGAAAACTTTGATAATTTTGCAATTTAGAATCCTGCGCTTTCCAATCAAAAATAGAAGTAAAATTTTCCGTCACGATTTGTGGTAGAGGATAGATATTAGGATCGCGTGACAATTGTTCTTTGACACCATCAAGATGATTGACATAAATATGGGTGTCGGCCAAAAAGCCAACCAGTTTACCTTCCTGTAATCCGGCTTCTTTGGCGAGTAAATGTAAAAGTAGGGCATAAGAAGCAATATTGAAAGGAAGTCCGAGCATAGTATCAACTGATCTTTGGTTCCAAAGTAAATTTAGTTTTCCATTAATAACCGTTACTTGGAAACTGTAATGACAAGGAGGTAGGGCCATTTCATGTAGTTTGCTTGGGTTCCAAGCGGACACAATCATTCTGCGGTCGTTGGGATTTTTTTTCAAAGTATCAACTAATTTTTTTAATTGATCAATACCTCGGCCTTCATGGTCAAATTCGTGATGTTCATAATCACCGTTGAAATGCCTCCATTGAAAACCATAGATAGGCCCAAGATCTCTTTCTTCCATCATTTTTTTCTTTGTTTCTTCATCGTGACCATAAGGAACTTTTAGTGGATGAGCCCATTCATCCCAAATATGACAATTTCTTTCTTTTAACCAATTTTTATCTGTAATACCTTTAATAAAAAATTCCAATTCAGTGGCCATAACTTTGAAAGGAGTTTTTTTGGTAGTCAAAAGAGGAAAACCCTTGCTCATATCATGTTCAAACATTGCGCCAGCGATAGCAATAGTATCAACACCGGTACGATTTTCTTTTCGTTCTCCAACGTCTATTATTTTTTGGACTATTTCGAGGTAGGATTTCATATTTTTAAACTTTATGAACTTTATAACTTTATAAACTTTCAACTTTTACCTTATTTTCCTGTAGAACCGAAACCACCACGATTTGGAGCTTCTATTATTTCTACTTCCTCCCATTCTCCTTGTTCAAATTTTATAAAAATTCCTTGAGCGATACGTTCTCCTTTTTCCACCGTAACTTTGTTATCAGTAAAATTATAAACCATAATTTTTATTTCATCGTCAGGTCCGCAATAGCCATTGTCTATAACTCCTATTCCGTGAGGGGGTGTTAGTCCTTTTTTCTTGGGAGTGCTAGAACGCGAAGCCACCATCAACATTAAACCTTCTGGAATAACAATGATTAAATTACTAGGTACAAGAGCGATAGTTTTTGGTTCTATAATAGTTTCTTCTCTGGCATATAAATCAAACCCGGCTGAGCCCTTAGTATGATATATGGGAAGCGGTAATGTTTTATCTAGGCGTTTTATTTTAATTTGCATAATTATTTTGTTAGTTCCTCCCAATGTTCTTTATAATAATTATATTTTGCATCAAATTCTTCTTTTGGAGTTTGGATAATTTCCAATTCGGTCATTTTGTTTTTTAAATATTCCAAATCTTTATTTTTATTTTCTTCGTCAGACATTTTTTCGAGTTCAATGATATAGCCATAGCCTTTGGAATAATCTATGGTTACGGTAATATCTTGCCATTCAAAAACATTACGAGTGCGAAACCATTTAATTTGAGTTTTATAGCCTAAATTTAAAAATAATTTTTCTGCTTTGAAAAAATCTTCTTTATCAAATTTTATTTCCGTTTCTTCACGTTGCTCGTCGTGAATTTTTCCGCTTTTTAACCAGATTTTGGCGTAAAAATTGTTTTTTTGGATACGCAAATCTTGTTCTCCGTCAAAATAATAAGTTTCTTGATAATCTTCTTTTACAAACTTTCCATTTTTTTTGAAATAATCCAAAAAATGTTCATATTGCTCTTTAGAAAGAAAACTGCGAATTTCTACTTCGATATTATTTATTTGCATATTTTTCTACTAAAGAATCTAATTGTTGTTGTAATTGTTCCATAGTTCCATTGTTATCAATTTTTTCTGTTGCGTGAGGGGTTACTTCCAGAATGCTAAGTTCAGTAGAACGTTGGTGGTCGGCTAGAAATTGTTCGTAAGTTTTGTTTTTATCATCCACATTTTCACTTCTTTGTACCAAGCGTTCATAACGGACAGTTGGCTCGGCAAAAATTTCTACCAAAATAAAATTTGGTAGTTTTGTCAGATGTTCAATATCAGCCAGACGACGAACTCCGTCTACTACGGTAATATCGGATTCTGAATTTTTTGCATCTTCGGAAATTGCTTTGGCTAAAATATTTTCTCCAAAAGTTGTTCGTAGTATTTCTGATAATCGAATCAAATTATCTCTACTATGTTCTGTATAAATACGGCTTAAAATATCTCGCAAAATAGAAGAGAAGCGACAATTTTTTGCTTTGTATTTTTCTTCTAAATATTTTGTTGCTGTACCTTTACCACTTGAAAGTAAACCTGTAAAACCAATAATTATTTTAGACATAAGGTTGAGATTGTAAGATTGAAAGATTACAAGCTTACAAGATTTTATACGGTTCGTATAATCTTTAAATCTTTGAATCTTTAAATTATTTAAATCGTTTGTTGGCTTTTATATTCTCTATACTTCACTCCGGCCAAATCAAACATTTTGCGAGAAGCAACACAGCTCGGAGTATCGTGATATTTATCGCTTTCGTAAATCACTTCACGAATACCGTTTTGGATAATAGTTTTGGCACATTCGTTACAAGGGAAGAGAGTGCAATAAATTTTACAATCGCGAGTTGAATTATTGGCATTGTAAACGGCGTTTTCTTCAGCATGACAAACATAAGCATATTTTGTATCTGCCAATTCTCCGTCTCTGTTCCAAGGTAAATCAGCGCTTTCAATACCTCTGGGAAAACCGTTGTAACCAACACCAACAACAACGTTTTGTGAAGTAGTGATTACAGCTCCTGCTTGAGTGCTAGGATCTTTACTGCGCTGTGCAATAATATTGGCCATTCGCATAAAACATTCGTCCCAGGAAATGGCGTTTTCGCGAGGTTTTTGCATAAAAAATAGTTTAAAAATTAGAGTTTTTTAGCATATCAAATTTATCAAATTTTGGGGGTATTGGCAAGCAGTAAAAAGGCCAATAAAATAGCCTAAAAAATGACACGAAGTGTCATCCCGCGGGCCAAAGGCCTCCCTTTGGGAAATGCGAGGGATCCAGGAAAGTTTAATATTAAATTGACCACTGGATTCCCGCTCGGAGGCGGGAATGACAGACAAAAAAGTCCGCTCTTTCGAACGGACTTTTTAAAAATTTTATTAAGCTTGTACCTTTATCGCCGGACCCATGGTCGCATTGACAGTCAAGTTTTTGATATAAGTTCCTTTAGCGGAATTTGGTTTCACTTTTTTGAGAGCATCCAAAAATGTTTCAAAATTTTCTTTTAATTTGGCTTCGTCGAAACTGACTTTGCCGATGATTTGATGGACATTGGCGCCATCGTCGTTTTTGAAAGTGATTTTACCTTTTTTCAATTCCTCAACCATTTTTTTGATATTCGGACCGACAGTTTCGGTTTTCGGATTTGGCATTAGGCCTTTTGGACCCAATACTTTCGCGGCTACGGCCATTTTTGGCATCATATCCGGAGTGGTGACAGCCACATCAAATTCTATTTTACCGGTGTCTTTGATTTTTTTGATATCTTCCTCATTGTAGATGAAATCGGCGCCTGCCTCTTTGGCTTCTTTTTCCTTTTCAGCAGAAACGAAAGCAGCTACTTTCTTGCTTTTACCGGTGCCGTGAGGCAAAACGACGGTGGAGCGGATTTGTTGTTCGCCTTTTTTCGGATCAATTCCGAGCAAGACATGAACTTCCACACTGGCGTCAAATTTGACGGCGGAAGTTTCTTTCACCAATTTGATAGCTTCGTCCGCAGTATAGACTTTATTTTTGTCTACTTTAGCAGAGACTGCATTCATTCTTTTTCCCATATATAAAATGTTTAGTGGTATTAGCTCCCAAAGGATTGTCCCCAGGATCCCACCGAGTTATTAGTGAGGAAATAATAGCAAAAGTTAGCCAATTTGTCAATGAGCTAATATTGGGCTATTAAGATTTTGGAATATTTAAAAAAAGAATTTTGGCTTATATTAGCCAAATAATACCATTGACAAAAAGGCTAAAATGTGCTATAATATTCTGTTATCGTACCTTTTATTAAAAATAGATGGAGGAAATCATGAAAAAGTTTTTTATGGTGCTTGGTGTCATTGTTCTTTTCCTCGGCGTAATCCCGGTAGTAGATGTTGTTTCCGGGTATGAAAGATGTGCAGGTGTTTCTTCTACGGCATATTTTATCCACGATGCCTTATTCTCGCTGTTTGGCTCTGTTGTAGTATTGTTGGTTAGATATATTCGTTACGGGTAAAACAAAACCTCAAGTTTCGGCGCACCACCCCGCTATATGGGTGGTTTTTTTATTTTCAAAAATAATTTATTGACACCACAATTCATTATTGATAGTATGACAAAGCCTACTGACAGTGGCGGAGGACATCAGTTAGGTGCGTCTAAACGCGTCGTCGGTTGTGGTGGTCATCCTTAAAGCGAAAGCAAGTCTTAACAGGCGAATAGGGACCAGTGTTTTGCACACCCACACACAATGCTGCACGAAGTGCGTTCATGCTTGTGAGGTTCCGCCGTACATACCTCCGACGACATCTTTCAGTTCTTTTTTGTCAACAGCTTGTTTTGATACAAGCTGTTTTTTTATTAACAAAGATTGACAAAAAGAAAAAAAGATGCCACAATATTTTGTTATCGTACCTTTTACAATTTTTTCCAGAGGA
>Ga0116172_10003943_pt1 | contig 12203 bp, 8 predicted proteins | sample AD_UKC083_MetaG_FD_89799 | JGI IMG/M metagenome (GOLD analysis project Ga0116172, IMG submission 89799) | Active sludge microbial communities of municipal wastewater-treating anaerobic digesters from USA - AD_UKC083_MetaG | ecosystem: Engineered > Bioreactor > Anaerobic > Digestate | place: USA...
AGCATGCACAACAGCATGAAGAAGATGAACCAGATTTTCCACAGCAGTGATTTCACCATACTCTCCTTTAATAGCTCAAGTTTACCCATTCCTCATAGATGTCGTTTAGCGAGGTTACCCATGCCTGTTTTTTCAGGGCATGATTGATCGTGCGCCAATATAGTGAACCCCAGCCGGGATAGTCCACCGGATCGAAGGTAGTGTTGTGCCAGAGTAGCGATATATGGGATTGATAGGTGGCAGCGACCTCAATCAGGCGGTTCAAACTGCGTCTGCCTGCTGCCGAACTGAGCTTCATGGCTTTGATTGAATGCAGCGTGGTATCCATCACGATTAAAGGGATTTCTAACACACGGAAGGGACGGTTCTCCTTGATATTAAAGGGAAAGAAGGGGAAGGATATCCCCGCCCTGAAGCCTATGTTTTCCCAGTATCCCAGAGTGCTGTCATATTTGATCCCAGCAGCTTCGAGATTGCTGAAGCTCTTTTGATAGTCAAAGTGCAGATAGTGGGTGCGAAAGCCGGTGGGATTGAAGCCTAGATTCCGCAGGGAGTCCAGTTCCTCATTCAGCACACTCAGATTGAAGGCCGAATCGGGCGAACCGTGCAGTGCCACATCTTGCTGTGCCAGGAGACCAGTAAGCTGCGTACGGGCTACCACATCACCGATGTAATTCTGCCGCTGATCGGGGAAATCGGTGCGGGCCAGGATAAACCAGGTGGATGAAATGCCCAGTTCCAGTTCCCGGCGCAGCAGCTTTTCGATCTGCTGCCGGTGTCCGCGCATGATACGCTTGTGAAGGTAGTGCCCCGCGAGCTTGTAAGCAGCCCTGATGGGACGCTCTGGGAAACTGCGCCAGTTGTACTTGAAGGTCTCATCGATAGTGTCCTCATCCCAGTATATCCAATAATCGATATCATGCGAAAGACTGAGGGCAAAGCGGCGGTCTTCGCGCCAGGAGATGTCTCTGATATACTCCGGCAGATAGTCCTTCATGATATACAGAAGGATGCGGCAATACACGTCCACCACAGGTGTTTCCAGAAAATCCCAACGGTATTGCAGGCTTTCTTTATAATCCACTCGACCCCGCGGCAAGCCCCTTTCACTGAACACATATTCATGCCAGCAAGTGAGGAAGTAGAAGGCACTGGCCACAATGTCCTTGCGTAAAATGCAGCTTTCCTGCAAAAAGGAGAAGATCGCACCACCCTGAGAGAAGAGGAAGGGCACCTGATTTGTACCAAAGCGGCAGAAATTGACCTTTTCCAGGGGATACAATTCCTTCCCGGAGAAGAAGGTAACTGCCTCCGGATCGAAGTGGATGCGGATGGGATAATCCCGATCAGGGGTCGGACCGTAATACAAGTGCGCGGCCTCAAAGCGATTGCCGTAAATGAATTTGGGATTTAGCCTGAGAATATAGCAGAAGGTGCGCAACACAAACTCCGCCTTAGGGATATAATCCCGGGGGAGGTTCAGCAGAATGTTGATATTTGGATATTTCTCCACGGAGGATTACTTCTTCGGCTTTTTTCCCGGCTTGATGATAACCAGATCCAGCACTTCCGAGACATCGGAAACAAAGTGAATTTCCAGCCCTGATAGGATCTCGTCTCCAAAATCAGAGATACTTTCCCGGTTTTCCTCAGGGATGATCAGCGTTCTGATTCCCGCTCGTTTGGCAGCCAGGATCTTCTCCTTCAGACCCCCGATGGGCAACACCTTGCCTTGCAGGGTTACTTCCCCGGTCATGGCAACATCATGCCTCACCTTGGCCTGCATAAATAGCGATGCCAGCGTGGTGGTAAGAGTGATCCCGGCAGAAGGACCGTCTTTGGGTACAGCACCCGAGGGGAAGTGCACATGGATGTCATATTGAGCAAAAGCTTTGGGATCCAGATGGTAGCGGGCGTGATTTGCCTTTAGATAGCTTAGTGCGATGCGGGCTGATTCCTTCATCACTTCGCCCAAGAGTCCGGTTAGATTCACCATCCCCTTGCCTGGCATTCTGGTGCTTTCGCAAAACAGGATCTCACCGCCATAACTGGTCCAGGCCAAACCCGTGGCAACTCCGATTTCAGGCTTGCGGTTCGCCAATTCCAGCGAGTACTTTCGGGGTCCCAGATACTTCTGGATGTCATTATTCTTGATCTGCCAGGGGCCCTTCTCTCCAGAGGCAACTTCCCGGGCGATCTTTCTGAAAATAGAGCCGATGCGCCGTTGCAGATTACGCACTCCAGCTTCCCGTACATAGTAGCGGATCAGTTCTTGCAGTGCGCTTTTGTGTATGGTGACGTTTGCATCCTTCAGCCCATTATCATCCAGTTCCCGGGGGATTAGATAGTTCTTGGCAATGGCGATCTTATCATGCTCCAGATAGCTGGTAAACTCGATTATCTCCATGCGGTCGCGCAGGGGCGGGGGAATTGTCTCCAGAGAGTTTGCTGTGGTGATAAACATCACTTCCGAGAGATCAAAGGGCAGATTGATGTAATTGTCCACAAAGCTGTTGTTTTGTTCCGGATCCAGCACTTCCAGCAGGGCAGATGCTGGATCGCCGCGAAAGTCGCGTCCCAGCTTATCGATCTCGTCCAGCATGAATACTGGATTTGCCGTTCCCTGTCGCTTGATTTCTGTGATAATCTTCCCCGGCATGGCGCCGATATAGGTTCTGCGATGCCCGCGAATCTCCGCCTCGTCGTGGATTCCACCCAGAGACATCCGGATGAACTTTCTATTCAAGGCACTGGCAACTGACTTCCCGATAGAGGTTTTCCCCGTGCCGGGAGGCCCCACGAAGCAGAGGATGGGTCCTTTTAGCTGACCCTTCAGTTTTTTCACAGCAATGTATTCCAAGATGCGTTCTTTGGGCCTTTCCAGGCCATAATGATCTTTTGTAAGTGTGCGCTCAATCTTCTTTAAATCCAGGCGATCCTTGCTATAGGTGGTCCATGGCAGATTAACTATCCATTCCAGGTAGTTTCTAATCACCCCGTATTCGCTGGATGCGGGCTGCATCACCGACAGACGGTCAAGCTCTTCCATAGCGACGTCACGCACATATTCAGGGAGCTTGTTTTTTTCTATCAATTCCTGCCATTTGAAGATTTCCTTGCTTACCTCATCTGTCTCACCCAGTTCTCGCCGAATGGCATCGAGCTGTTCACGCAGATAATATCGGCGTTGATCTTCGTTCATTTCCAGCTGGATATTGCTGCGGATGTGATTTTCCAGGCGCATCTGCCTGATCAATTCCGCCAGCGCATTATTGAGGAACTTGAACCGAAGCTTCAAATCCACCAGTTCAAGTACCCGCTGGCGATCGGATAACTGCAGCTCGATATTTCCTGCGATGATATCTGCCACGCGGCCGGATTGTTTGATATTGGCCAGCCCCGCGATCATTTCGCGGTTTAGCACATTGCTTTCCTGAGAAATCTTGTCCATCAGTTCCAAAGCGATGGTGCGATATGCCTGGATCTCCATGTCATCGGTGGTAGGCTCGGAGATGGCCTCCACATCCACCATGATGAAAGGATCCTTTTGCACATAACGCTGCAGGCGCAGACGGGATGTGCCCTGCAGCAACAGGCTGATGCTACCGTCCTGATTGCGCAGCATGCGTAGAATGGTAACCGCGGTGCCGATTTCATACAGCGTACCATCCTCGCCTTTATCCAAAAAGAAGGCCATCAATTTATCGTTCGAAAGCGCATGATCTATCACAAGCTTGGATTCCTCATCTGTCACTACCAATGGCATCAACAGATATGGGAACATTACGATGCTGCTCATATGCAAGACCGGTAATGTTCTGGGAACCCTGCTATTGTTATCTTCCATTTTGCACTCCTTGATATAAGTCACTTTTCCTATATTGATAAGGCATTTTCACCAAAAGACAAGCATGGCTTTCCCCTTGATTTTGGCAAGAGAATTTTGTATTGTCCAAAGATTTTTGCTTGTTTTCAGAAAGAGCGCAGTATATATTATCAAGCGTATGCGTTTGTTTGAAGCATGGAGTGCTTGTTTTTTTTGTTTTTATCAGACCCCTATACTGCAAAATCAGGAGATGTATTATGAAGATTATCAAAAGTCTCGTCCTACTGTTGCTACTGATGAGCCTCAGTAGTTGTGCCAATGCCAAAACGAACGCGATGTTCAGTGAACCCAATCCGGTGGTGCAGGTAGTACGCGATGTACGGGAAGCGGTGGTTCAGATCAAAGTGGAAGCCAAAGTAGCCGTACAAAACAATCAAAACCCCTTTTTCAATGACGATCTTTTCCGCTTTTTCTTTCCTCAGCCTCAACAGGAACGTTCCGTTACCTCGATGGGTAGCGGCTTTATATATGAATTCAATTCTGCCACGCGCGAAGCCTTTATCATGACCAACAACCACGTGGTGGAGCGTGGTCGTGAAGGTACGATCACGGTTACCCTGGCCGATCGCATGTCCTATACTGCGGAAGTGGTAGGCCTGGATCCAAACACTGACGTCGGCGTGATCAAAATCACCATCAAGGAAGGAGAAAAGGTTACTGTGGCGCCCTTGGGCGATTCATCCACACTGGAGATCGGAGAATGGGCCATTGCCATAGGCAATCCCTTTGCCGACGGACTGGACCGCACGGTTACCCTGGGAGTGATCTCTGCCCTCAGCAGATCAGGCATGAGCCTGGGCAATAACTCTCCCGTGTATCAGGATTTTATCCAGACCGATGCGGCGATAAATCCAGGGAATAGCGGTGGTCCGTTGCTCAATATCAATGGCGAGGTGATCGGCATCAATTCCGCGATCGCCAGCACCAGTGGCGGCAATATCGGCATCGGTTTTGCCATCCCCATCAATCTGGCAAAGCGGGTGGTGGACGATCTGGTCGCCAGTGGCAGGGTTACCAGAGCTTACATCGGCATTCTACCCCAAGAAATTACCTCCGATATTATGGAAGCCTTTAGTCTCAAGGAAGTGAGCGGCGTACTCATCACCAAAGTGGAAAAAGACGGTCCTGCCGAAAAGGCCGGACTGCAAGTGGGCGATGTAATCCTGGAAATTGGCGGCGAGAAGATCAGCAATGTGGCTCGTTTCCGCATTGCAGTCGCCACCTCTGCCATTGGTGAGGAAGTACCGGTCAAGATTCTGCGCGATAATAAAGAACGTACCATCAAAGTGATGCTCGAAGCCTTCCCCGAAGATAGCGTGGCCGGAGTATCGGACAAGAACGGTAAAACGGCAGTTGCCACTGGAATTAGCGTTGAAAGCATCGATTCTCAATTTGCCAAGCGCTTGAATATCACCTCGGACAAAGGGGTGGTGGTAAGCGCCATCGACGCCAATTCACCCGCAGCCCGCTCTGGATTGCAGCCCGGTTTCGTGATCCTTACCATCGATGGACGCGAGGTAAATAGCGTTAGTGAGTTCCGTACAGTATTGGCCGAAGTTAAAGAAAGCATGGATAAAGACGGCAGGAAGATTATGCGGCTCTACGTGATAGACCGCAATCAGGTACCTCAGTTCATAATCCTGCGCTTTGAATAGCTAAGGCTCAAATCTTCAGTTTAGGGACACTCATCGTAGTGTCCCTTTTTGCATTATGTTACGCATTTATCTCCGGATTGGGTGTCTTCCTTTTGCTTTGGAGTAGTCCCAGAAATACCAAGGTAATTGGAATGGGCATGGATTTCATCCTTCGTATGCTTGCTCCTTCCTATCTAATACCAGCTATCCAAATCAAGGTCATCCCAAAGGCCTCTTGAACGCGGCTTGGGTTGTGCTTGGGATGAGTATGACATGTTTACTGGGCACTAGCGAGCTGGCACCGATGAAGCAAGACAGGGTTTATGCAACTGAACGCAGCAAGGGATCGGGTCCATTGGAGAAAATGGAATAATGGAAGGGAAAGTCCTTGACAGCTAATAGCTGCTGCCAGATGCTGGCGTCAGTACGGATGCATCGGATTGCTCCCCGATGGGTACGGTAAAGGAAGGTATAGACCATGGTTTCAAATTACTGGCAAGATAATTATTGTGTGCAAAAAGTGGCGAAGACTCCTGCTGCTGGATCCAGTAGCATAGAAGCTTTTGTGGATGGAAACTGGTGTAGCTATTCCCTAGTGGACTTCCCCAAGGCTTTTTGGGAATGGAGTAAAGACAGACGGCGTGAATACATTTCCATCTTTCGGGAGCTGCTGAGCGCGGGATCCTTGAGCTCTCGCAGGCCCAATCTGTCAGGGCCGCACAATGCCATGGTCGCCACCTATGGCAATCCCAGGGATGATTCTCGTTTCGCCCTGAACAACGCAGTCAAGGGTATGGGTTTCCTGCCCAAAGCAGAGCGGTTGGATGACATAATCAATATCCTGCGAGGAAATATGGATGCATCCATGGCCAGACGTCTGGATATTCTGCAGGAGCTTTATGATAATGCAGAGGAGCTGTATGCCGCGGACAGACTGGGATCGCTGGAATTGTATTCCGAGCCATTGCGTGAAAGCCAGACCTTTATCAATCAGATGTTAAATCCAGCCTGTGCAGTTGTCTGGCTGGATATTCCTACCTTCAAGATCAAATCCATCGTGCGGTTACTGGATCCCCAGGATCCCCATCTAACTGACTACGAACGTAGGGTTACACAGTACGTCAATCTGATCCACAGTTTCTTTCACGGGAAGTTTCCCAAAGACTTCCTCACCTCAATGTATTTTAACGTAGAGATTTATGATAGCAGCCCCGGCCAGTCCGGAGGCAAGGGTAAGAGAATCATCTAAGTAAGGGAGGAACAAATGGAAGATAAGAAGAAGAAACTAACTACGGTGGCAGGCGCTCCCGTGGCAAACAATAATGATATCATGACTGCTGGCAAGCGTGGCCCGCTTTTGATGCAGGACGTTTGGCTGGTGGAAAAATTGGCTCATTTCGATCGAGAAGTGATTCCGGAACGTCGTATGCATGCCAAAGGATCGGGAGCTTTTGGTACCTTTACTGTAACTAATGATATCACCAGGTTCACCAAGGCCAAAATCTTTAGTGAGATCGGTAAACAGACTGAGTGTTTTGTGCGCTTTTCCACAGTAGCAGGCGAACGTGGAGCGCAGATGCAGAGCGAGATATCCGCGGATTTGCCGTCAAGCTCTACACTGAAGAGGGGAATTGGGATATCGTAGGAAACAATACTCCGGTGTTCTTTTTCCGCGATCCTCTGCGCTTTCCGGGGTTAAACCATGCCGTGAAGCGCGATCCAAAGACCAATCTTCGCAGCGCCACCAATAATTGGGATTTCTGGAGTTCGCTGCCCGAAGCAATACATCAGGTTACCATTACTATGAGTGATCGGGGCATCCCGCTATCTTACAGGCATATGAATGGTTATGGCTGCCATACCTTTGCCATGTACAATCATGAGAATAAAAGGGTATGGGTGAAGTTCCATTTCAAAACCCAACAGGGAATCAAAAATCTAACGGATGCCGAAGCTGAAGAGCTGGTAGGAAAGGATCGGGAAAGCCATCAACGTGATCTCTTCGACAGCATTGCCAGGGGAGACTTCCCGCGCTGGACTCTATCCATCCAGGTGATGAGCGAAGAAGAAGCTGCCAAGCTGCCTTATAATCCCTTCGACGTTACCAAAGTATGGTCCAAAAAGCAATGGCCCCTGATCGAAGTGGGCGTGATGGAACTGAACAGAAATCCGGAAAACTACTTTCAGGACGTGGAACAGGCAGCTTTTACTCCTGCCAACATCGTCCCCGGCATCGGCTATTCACCCGACCGCATGCTTCAGGCGCGGCTCTTTTCCTACGGCGACGCTCAACGCTATCGGCTGGGGATCAATCACCACCAGATTCCGGTAAATCGTCCCCGCAATCAGGCACACAGCTTTCATCGCGATGGTGCTATGCGTCTGGATGGTAACTATGGGGCTACCCTGGGCTACGATCCCAACACCAAGGGCGAATGGGAAGACCAGCCAGATTTCTCTGAGCCTCCCTTCCCGCTCGAGGGAGATGCTGATCGTTACAATTTCCACGAGGATGATAACGATTACTACAGCCAGACCAGGGATCTCTATCACCTGATGAGCCCCCAGCAAAAACAAGTGCTCTATGAGAACACCATGCGAAACATGGGCGATGCACCCAGAGAGATTAAAATACGCCATATAGCGAATTGCTGGAAGGTGGATCCCGCGTATGGAGAAGGGATGGCCAAAGCCTGTGGTATGCCTATCGAAGACATCCCCAAGAACTGATCTTTTGATTCAATGATTAGGATAAACCGGGCTCACAGAGAGCCCGGTTTTCTATGCTGCTGATAGAGTCTATGCTATTTGATGCAGGTTTGGGAGGCCCCCCGGGCTATTGAATGACCGCCCTCGCTATGATTTGTGTCGCCCCTGACGGGGCTTTTGTGGTGATGTGCTACTTCTCCGTGTGACACTTATCAGGAAAGACAGTTCCGTCAATCCAGCCAGGTTTCTATCTATGAATAGTGTAGCCCTCCGGGATCTATACCACGCCCTGCAAATCAAAATGGCACCTGAAGCATTCGCGTAAGCATATGCACAACGATCTTACCACGATGATCGTACCATGAAGAAACGGTGCGTAAGGGTTGGAGTAATGCTAAAGCCATTGTGGGTGCTTTCTCCCAGATAACTCCATTCATACAGCGGGGCATAGGGATCATCAGAGGCATAGATGCGGTAAAGGCTGGCACCTGGAACTTCCTGCCATTGCAAGCTTATCTCCCCTGTCACTCTGGTGATGATGAGGTTTTGCACTGCATCGGGCACTGGCATCTCGCTCCATTCCAGGTACGGATATCCATGGTTCTGCAAGGAAGCGATATCATGGCTCCAGGTAGTATCAAAGTCCCAACCGGCATAATGTTCCAGAGAACCGGGATAGGTCATTTGGGCTGTGGTGAGTCCAGTGATCCCTGTTACCGAGCCCAGAGTAGTGCTTGAGCTATCAGTATCCCAATAGCAGGAGGTAGTAGTTCCACTCCAAACATAACCCACCAGACCACCATTGCTCCAACCTCCGGGGGCGTAATCTTGATAACCTGTGGCATAGCAGTGCTCGATGGTGCCGGAATTACTTCCATACCCCAGCCTGCCAACCGCTCCCCCGGTAGCTACATGGCCCTTTACCATGGCGTGGCTGTAGCTGTTGCTTAATATCCCTGATGAGATGCAGCCCACCAGGCCCCCGCTATTGTAATACCCATACACGCTGCCGCTACTGCTGCATCTATGGATCTGCGCTTGTGTCTCGGTATCGCTCTGCATAAATCCCACCAGGCCTCCAGCGTAATTGTTACCATAACAGATGACTACGGCCATCGCATTGGAGTTCTCAAGCGTGGACCGATCCAGGTATCCCACGATACCGCCAATGGTTTCCCTGGCAGAGATGGATCCCTGATAGTCTATATGGGTGAGATTGCTAAGTACGGTATATCCAGCCAGACCGCCAACATTGACGTCTGCCAGTATATTGGATTTCCGCAGTCTGAGATTATGGATACTGGCGGCGGAGCAAACTCCAAAGAGCCCAGCATACCCCTGAGGGGGGCGAACTAACTGCATGCCGACGATTTGGAAGCCGTTTCCATCCAGTTTACCGCTAAAAGGATAATCGGATGTACCTAAGCTCTGCCAACCCAGACCACCATTCATGATCACGCTGGCACTCAGATCAATATCATTTGCCAATTGGTAGCTGGCAGCTAGATCCTGATGAATTACCAATAACTCATCAAGGCTATGAATCTGGTAGGGTAACTCATCAGTTCCCAAGCCAGTGAGATCACCAATGCTTAGATTCTGGGGATAAGTGTAAACACTTAAATCTTGGTGGGTGGGGTAATAAATGCCTTCATTGATTTGCCAGAGGTAATCGAAGTTCCAGTTTCCATATGTATCACGCTGCATCATTTCAGCGGTGTTTTTGCCAAATATTCCGGAGTTTGACCCACCATTAGAGATACCAGAGCTTTGGATATTCCAATAACTCTCTCTGGCATAACCATTGTACATCCATCCAACCACTCCTCCAGCATTGGATCCCGAACATGTGATACTCCCGGTGGCAAAACAGCGGATGATGTATCCGGGGTTACTCCAGCCACATAACCCAGCTATTCCTCCAGCCTGATTGGAAGTTGTGGTTACGGATGCATGACTGTAGCTATTGATGATATAGCCCCAAGAGATGACACCCACCAAACCACCCATATTACTTGAACCTGTAATCCTGCCAGTTCCCCCGGAGTTGCTCACAATTCCGCTAATTTCCGTATCGCTGGTCACCACTCCTACCAGTGATCCTCCGTACTCGGCATAACACTTCAGGATTGGACTTGCAAAAGATCGTTGCAAATAGCCTGAATTAACGACTCCTGCGATACCTCCACAGGCACTCTTAGCCGTCATAGTTCCACTCACCGATAACTTGTCCAGAGAACCTCTCCTGGCATAGCCAATCACTCCACCACAGTTGCTGTCTCCCATCAAATGAACCGATTCCAGATTCAGATTAAACACCTCAGCGTCCTCCGAATAGCCAAACAATCCCTGCAAGCCTGTACTGGGGCGATTGATGCTAAGGTAAGAAATGCTGTGGTCATTGCCGTCGAAACTCCCTGTGAAGGGCGTATCCGTGCTGGCACCTACAGGTTGCCATCCCCGGCCATAATCCCAGATCACAGTACCACTGAGATCAATATCCGCCATCAGGATGTAATATGCGTCCAGATCCAACCGCATGGCGTTCAACTCATCAATGGTTTGGATCTGATAAGGATCCAGCGATGTCCCTTGTCCTTGAAGACTATCCAGACTGATCAAGTTTTCTGCATCCAAATCTTCCGGCAGGTTCAGATGAGGATAATCACGGTTATCCTGGATGCTCCACACATTCCAAAAGTTCCACATTTCATAGGTGGATTGAAGCATCATCATAGCTGTACTTTTACCGATAGCAGATCCGCTATCTGTCAGTAATCCGGAGCTTTCTGTATCCCAGTAGCATTCTTTGTGGTAGCCATTACCTCCCCAACCGGAGAATCCTCCCACACTCCCGCTACTGGCACTTGCTGTCCCTGTGCTATAACAAAAACTTATGTAGGTATTGTTATCATCCCACCCGGAGGTTCCGATAAAACCTCCCACTCTGTCCCAGCCGCTGGCGCTTACATGGGCATAGCTATTCATGATCAGGGAGTCATTGCTGAAACCTATTAAGCCGCCAATGTTGTAGGTGCCGCTTACGCTTCCCGTGGCAGAACAATAGCTGACAATCGAGTTTGCATGAGCCACTCCGCTCAGCACTCCGCCATAATGTCCACCATGGATTTCTGCATTCACCAGGTTCACCCGCTGTATTCTGCCTCCGATTATATAGCCAAAAAGACCATTATACTCGTGACTGGGGCGGTTCATATACAGATTCAGGATGTGATATCCCTGTCCGTCATAAGAACCTGTGAACTGAGTGGTTCCTCTGCCAATGGGCAGCCAGCCATGATCACTTCCCTCATCACTGGGAATGAGAACAGAATCTGTGGCATCAATATCGGCAGTTTGGATGAAGTGCAAGCCCCAAGCGCTGGGCAGTAGAGTGATATAATATAAATGGCCAAAATTATCTATGTGAAGCGGATCTTCGGCTGTTCCACTTCCTTCTGTAGGGGGAATGGCCGTTTGTGCCAATAAGCTTAGACATACAAACATCATGCAAGCAAGGATCATGGTCTTCATCTTTATCTCCTTTTGTAGCTGGTTAATCAAAACAAGCAGCCTTACCCCGTGAGGCCGGGGACAGTATTGAAAGGAATTGATCCGCGAAGATCTGAACACCAGATACCGGACCGACAGCGATCCTGATGCAAAACCACCATCCATACATAGTCTAATGCAGCGAAGCAATGTGTCAAACAGAAATGAGTCAGTTTTGGATAATCCATGCTAGATATGTAATCTGCAGGATCTTACTCAGTCCCATCTGGGCATAGGAATTCCTCGTGATCCCTAGCGATACTGCTCCAGGAAGGACAAGGTGCTTGTAGAAGTGATATCATGCGGTCAATGAGTTTTTGCAGGGCCAAAGGTAAGCACTATAAGTTCTCACCCAAACCTTCAAATCGATATCACGTGTCACAGAGGTCTTAAAGGTTTATAGGTTGGGGAGATAGATAGGA
>Ga0116172_10003946_pt1 | contig 12199 bp, 13 predicted proteins | sample AD_UKC083_MetaG_FD_89799 | JGI IMG/M metagenome (GOLD analysis project Ga0116172, IMG submission 89799) | Active sludge microbial communities of municipal wastewater-treating anaerobic digesters from USA - AD_UKC083_MetaG | ecosystem: Engineered > Bioreactor > Anaerobic > Digestate | place: USA...
AGCCCCCACCAAATTACTAAATAAAACTATTTGAGATGTTATGTCATTCATAATAATCTCATCATTTTCAAAAGTATCATGCGAAATATTGCATACTAAATCATTTATGAAAGGAATCCCAAAAACACAATTTTTCTTTGCTAAAGCAATTATTGTACATTTTGAAATTGCATTTGTTCGTGGATGTTTTACTTCAATTATATCTTTGCATACACAGTGTGACATTATTAATTTTCCAGAAAAACATTCGGATACTTTATTAACATAATAATCATTTAGATGGCTTAAGTCTAAATACAAATCACAATCACGAATGACTTTAAGAAGCTTTTTCCCTTTCAAAGTTAAGCCATAGTGCTCGTCAAAATACTCATTTGAACCATAATGATATAATTGAACGGATATAAGACCATTTTGTTTTGCCCAATATAAATAATTAGGATCTTTTAGTACAGAAATATTCTCTATTGTAAATTTGACGTTTTGGTTTCTATATTTCTCTTTGTGCCATAAAATGCAGTCTCTAATATCAGAAAAAAATTCAAAATCATTATAATAATTATTTTGCAAATTTGGATAATACTCTACTGCTATTATAGCATTAAGCTGTTTCTCCGAAACTAAAGATGCAGGTAAATAATGCGTATGCAAAAAGCCTAAATTACTCATATGTTATTCCCCATGGCAAACAACAATTACAACAAATCTCATCATAATCTCCAATAATCATATTTTTACGGAAATTATTTGCCAAGCTGCTATTCCAAAGTTCTTCAAAAGTACTATTATTCAAATTGCCAATATACTTATTCTGTTCACAACAAAAAGAGACGTTTCCATCAGAACAAACAAAAATATGTTGCCATGGTGATACACATATAGGTTTCTTTATTCTATGATATTTATTATATTCATTGAATGAAAACCCTATTTCAAGTTCAGATGCATACATTGAACAATCTTTTATATAGTAATTGAAATCATTATAATTCTTAATATTATCTAATCGAAATTTATTCCAAGTTTCCTGATCAGGCATACATTCTCTTACTTCAGATATATGGACAAAATCAACATTAATTTTTTTTGCCAGCATTATGAGGTTACGAATACAATGATAGTTTTGATTAGTCGCAACCATATTTATTACAAATGTAAAATTAATATTGTTTATTTTTTTCTTATATTCGCCCAACTTTGTAAGAGTAGAAACGATTCTTTCAAAACTTCCACAAGGTCGATTTAATTCAAACGAATTATGATCTGCACCATCTAATGAGATTATTAAGTCCATATTGCTATTCACAAACAGCTCTATATAACTATCATTAATTAATGATGCATTTGTTATCAGAATTTTTTTTAATTTATCATACTTGTTCGCTTCCAAGAAAAGATTAAAAAACTCATTTGAAAGCAGGGATTCGCCTGTTCCTTGCATTTCAATTTCATCTGCATGTGGTAAAAGCTCATTTATTATTATGTTAATAACGTTTTTATTCATATCTATACCGTAGTCAACAAAACCATGTTTACAGGTTAAGCAATTAAAATTACATCTACTCGTTATTTCAACATGTAATCTTTTTGGATAATTATGCACAAATTTCATAAAATCATTCCCATTTTATTGAATTATACATTGTTGGGGGACATTCACTCGGAATGCCTGAATAGATTACTTTTCCGTCAGATAAGAAAATAACCCAATCCGACATTTTAAAAAAGTACGGATTGTTTTCGGCAATTACAACCGAATTGTTTTTTTCAACCAATTTCCTTAGTGAGTTCATTACAAGAGGTAAATCAAGCATATGCAATCCTTTGGCAGGCGAATCCAAAATAAACAGGCATCTATCTCCAAGTTTTTTTGACAACTCTTTAGTTATTTTAATACGCTGACTTTCTCCACCACTTAATGATCCAGAAGGCTGTCCCAATCTAAGATAAGCTAATCCTATCTGGTTTATAAAGTTGATTTTACTGCTTAATATTTTCTTTTTTGGATCCTTAGCGTAAATAGAAAATAATTCTTGACAGGATAACTGTAATGAATCACCTATTGTTATTTCAGATTCAGTAACAGATAACGACTTTGAATTGTATCGTTGACCTTTGCATGATTTACATTGTTCGAAAATAATTTCGTCGTTAGTAGTGATTTCAAAGCTACCTTTTCCGTTGCATACTGGACACTTTCCATTAGAGTAGTAAGAAAAGTCAGATTTATTCAGCGATAGTCCTAAAGCTTCAGCTTGATTTAAGTAAATGTTTCTTATACTGTCCATAATACTTGTGTAGGTAGCAGGTGTACTCATTGTATTATTACCAATAGGCACTTGATCTATTAAATACGGACGTCGAAGATTATTCTTACCCTCAATTGAGCCATCAATTCCTTCTCGATTCTTCCAAGCCGAAGCGGACTTATCACACGCCCTATAGACAATATCTAAAAGTGAGCTTTTTCCAGACCCCGATTGACCACATATCGTTACAATACCATTAAGCGGAATTGAAATATTCATTGACTTAAACAGACGATAGTTTATATTATTTATTGTAATATTTTTGCTTAATTTGGATATTTGATGTTCTGGGAGACCAAGTAGTTTTGTCATGCATTCCCAATTATTCGTTTTTTTATACTCATCAATAGTACCATTAAAAGTTATCTCACCACCATACTCTCCCGCTTCAGGACCAAGCTCAACAATATAGTCCGACTTACTAATAATCGGTAATGAATGTTCAACGGCAAGAATTGAATATCCGTTTTCGACAAGAATCCTAAAACATTTAGCAATTTTATAAGATTCTGAAACGCTTAATCCCGCACCTAATTCATCAATAATGAGCAATGTGTTTGTATGCTTAAGTAAAAGTTTTATGAATCTACATTTATTATATACCGTCAAGTTTAATTCAGCAATCTCTTTTGTCATATCCATTTTATCTAATGATAAGATTGTTGCTATAGAAAGTAAAGCATTTCTTTTTCCCTCAGAACAATTAGCAAGATACTTGATATGTTTTATTATATCCGAATCTTTTATTCCCAAGAAAGTTGAAATACTTTGAGTTGAATTTGGGATAAATGCTTTTTGTTTAAAAAGAAGTGGTTCATATGGAACAGTAACATACTCATTCTTATTTATATAGCCAGCTGTAATAACGTTCACAACAAGCGTTGACTTTCCACTTCCGCTTTTTCCAACAAAAACCACGTATTCATTAAGGGGAATTTTTACTGATACATCTTTAAGATTGTTTTCATTTGCATGTTTGATAGTGATATATTCCATTAATTACATATCCTTTCAAATTCATATATTATTGTCATAGGAATAGCAGAGAGGCGCTCCATTAATACCTCATCGGTATTATAATTCTTATACTCAAAAGATGCATCTTTGATTGATGGTTTTGGCTCCAGTAACTGATTTAACTTCCATCCATTTTTAATATAAGTTGAAACAATGTGAGAAATAGAATAATGATATCTATTCAAAATAAATTCATGTTTTGTACCATAAGGGATGCCGTCAATTCGCCCATCATCAAAATAACAATTTATGTTTTGGTCTTCAATATCGTTACCATACAAAGTTGTCCACATAGGGTGGAATTTCGTAATGATGCATCGTGAATTAATATGTGATATATTATTGATTTTTCTCATAAATTCATCATCAATTTTTATATAATCAGCTGATCCAAAAAAAGTAATCAAATCAAAATTAATATTTCCGAAATCAACACAACATCTATCAAAATCCATATTGTAAAACCTACAACCGTACTTTGAATAATTCCTGTTTGCTGAATCAATTGAAACCGATGCAACATCTACTCCTATTGTTTCACCATGATTGACAGAATGTAGAAGATAAGTATTACTACCATCTCCACATCCAATATCTAATATCGTTTTCGCATTATTGGCGATTTCAGCCGGATTTATTCCTTTTAGCCCAAGTCCCGTATGAATTTTCTTAGTATCAAAAGAGGAGAACTCGTTAAATTCTTTTGCATAGCCATTCCAAGCATTACAACTATCCATATGTATCCCCCCTTTAATCATTGTCATAATACCCATACCATTTAAGTTGATTGAATCTATTGCCATACTCAAATGATAACAGCGTATCACCTTCATATTCCACTTTAATTTGTTTTGTTTTATGATGTAAATCAATGAATCCCTCATTAATCAACTCATATATTGTGTTTGTATTAAATCCCATTCTAACCATTTCTTCAACGGTTGTATCTCTATTTAGCAACTTGATTAATGAGTTGGCATCATTCCCTGATAAAAATACAATTCCATCTCTACGTCGCCATCTGCATACTATTGAAGTGCTAACGTTAATGATAACAGCATTATTAATTCTAACAAAAGAATCTAGATAAAGAACAATTTTCCCATCGCTCTTTATCAAGGAATTTGCCAATGCTATTGTATGTCCAGTTGATATTAACACATCTGCAGGGAAATATCTCTCATCAAACTGAGTTCTTAATTCTCTAATTTTATCTTTAATATGTTGATTAGTAAAGCTGTATGACGCACTATGCCATCCTTCTTCTTCCACATTCTCAACTGCAATCTTATAATTTAGCTCCTTAGCTATAATGGAATTGCCATACATAATAAACTCTGAACAATTGTAGTTATCAGGATGCGAATTCTCATCAAGGATAAATGACATTGTTTCTATTCTATCTTCATCCGTTTCACCGGGGAAAGCGAACATAATATATGTATGAACTAAAATATTATACTTTCTGCAAAGCATTATTATCTTGCTTGCATTTTCGATTTTTGTTCCTTTATCCATTAAATCTAATACATGTTGCGAGCCAGATTCAAGTCCGAACTTTATGAAAACACAACCAGCTTTAGCTAACATACTAATAAACTCTTCATCAGCAAAAGGAGGATCAAATCTCGAATTAGTACCCCATTTGATTTTTATCCCGTTATCAATAAGTGCCCAACAAAATTCTTTCATCACTTTTACCGGAATAGCACTATCAAGGAAATAAATACAATCCACATTTCCTTTTTGGGCATTGTCTATACAATACTCTATCATTTCTGATACATTATATTTGCTATCCAAGCAAGCATGATATTCCTTGTCAGTACAGAATTTACACTTTCCCCAGTAACACTGATAAGTAAAACGAAGAGGGATAACATTCAAAGGCGAGAAATAACTTTCAAGTTCTTGTTTTGAGATTTCGGGGGGACAAACAGGTACCTTCATATCACATATTTTTTCAGCAGGTATATAATATGCTCTTTTTCCGCTGAATTCAGCATTATTAACAAGTTTTGAAATATCATTTTTATTCTTATTCAAATACCATACTAATGCTTCACCCTCACCAGAGTTAACCAAATCACAATACTTTGAAATAGGACCATTCGAATCACCGGAATTTATGAATGAATTTACAAATCCGCCACCAACAACTATTTTATTCCGTGGAAATAACTCGCTAATTATTCTGCATGTCATTATTGCAAAAAACAGTTGACTTTCAAAAGTGATATTAACACCAATAACTTGATCCTGTTCTATATTCATTGATAAGATCCATTTTCTAATTAAATTGCATATATCTGAATCGTAATATTCATCAACAAATTTATCAATATCTGACCATATATTCCACCTATATTGTGAATCCACACCATCTATTCTGAATCGAAGATTATCATATTTTAAAGAATACAAATCATAGCTACATCTTACATAATCAACAAGACGCCAGTAATCATTTGTTGTTTTACAATTTAATAAATTCTTTTTAAGATCCTCGAATGAGTTAATTTCAACATAAGTAGATAGATACTTTTTATATGATAAATATTCGATATAATCAATCTCTGAATTATTGATTATATCATCTTCACACACCTGATTATTAATTATCTCATTCAAGAAAGAGTTATTAAAATTATATATATCAATATTGTACCCGATTTTTTTTGCGTAACCTGCGATTTGATAGGGTCCCAACAGTGGTACTGTTGGTTCGCAAGCAGGAGGAATGATATATTTCATATGAACAGACTTTTCACTCATATTATATCCCTTTCAAAAACAAATTAGCCAAACAAAATAATCAACTGTAAACAGTTTTCTTCTGAACGGCTAACCATATTTCAATATTTACCTAATTGTTTCAATCAGCTTTAACGACTCAAACCCCTCAAGCAACTTAATCACTTTTTCTTCAACAGAGTTCGACTGATACTGCCCTGCAACCTTATTAATGATATCATTTACAGTATTTGAACCATCAATCAGTGACCATACATTTTTTCCATCAGGATTTAGAGAAAGAGCTGGTGTTGTTTTTGACACTATTAACAGACCAAAGCTTTCCTCTCTTGCCCTTACCCCATTAGCAATTTTATAGACAGTTAATTCATTCATATTATTACATTCCCTTCAATACACAGTACGGATCAAATCCGTCTATTTTTTTTGAACAAGCTAACGCAGCTGCTCTACATCCACCACGGCATTCTGAAAAATGTCCACATTTTTGGCAGTAACTTGGCACATCCATTCCGCAAATATGATTACAATAAATCTCCGATTTTGACTTCATATCAAAAAAATCTTCTTTCAGAATATTACCAATCTGCAAGCGTGACATACCACACATTAACACATTACCGTTAATATCAACATAGAAACGAGATGCACCAAAATGACAATATTCACAATAATGCTTAAGATTTTCAGGCAATGCACAGTAGGGTATTGAATTTGCAAGTAAAATATAGAAGCTCGTATTTTTCTGTTGCAAAATGAACTTGTCCGCTTGGTTTAAAACATCAATAAGTTGATTAGTTGAAATCGCAAGGTATTCATTATCTGCTCCAACACCTGTAGGTGTGAATCGTGTTAGTGTCATTCCATCTACGCCCATATCATACAAATTACGCAAAGCATCAGAAAAGCCAATTACGTTCTCTGTAGTAAGCACAAAATTTGATGTAGTATTAACACCTTCACTAACAAGATGCTGTAGTGCAGAATATGCCTGAGCATAACTTCCCTGAACAAGTGTTAGTTTCTCGTGCAATTCTTCATTACCGTGCAATGACACATTAACACCATATACCCCTAATTGCTTGAATATCCTTGCTGTTTCTGCATCAATAAACGTACCATTGGTTTGAATCATTGCCTTATAAAAGCATTTACAACACTTCTTTAAAATATCAAAAAATCTTGGGTGGGTTAAAGGCTCTCCACCAGTTAGGATTACCTCCATAACACCCGCTTCATGTAATCTATCTATTATTTCAAAAACATTATCTGAAATTAAAGGATCTTGACTATTATAGCAAAACTTACATTTTAAGTTGCATTGTTCAGTTAATTCAATTTCAACCCTTGTTGGATTCATATGCATATTAATATCCAATAAAACGTTATCAATCATTGGAATATCCCCATTTTTCTGTATATACTTTTTCTCCGCATGAAATTATGGATTCGTCATAAACAACGCATCCACCTTTACATCGTTTTATTTCAGCACACTCATGACATCCTTTTGGAATATGGCAAAGGTTTTCATACTTTGACCAACCTTCCGCTTTCCAAATCTCTGCAAAACTTGAATCATTGAGATCACCTATAACATCATCCGAAATAGTACATGGGGTAACCTTTCCAACAGGGCTAATTCTTGCCAATCCATAACCATACTGACAAGGAATATTTAGTATGCGGAGTTTTTCATAGTAATCTTTATCCACTTCACAATAAGGAACCGGGCCTGGAAGACTAACATCTGATATATTTAGAAAATCATCCTTAACTTTCATCAACATATCAATAAGTTCCATAGTCATCTTTGAGTTAAGAAGCATTCCTTTGTTTTTCTTATCATTCAAAATATATCTTGTAGAACATAATGCATAGCAATCTAATTCGGAACAGAGCTTACCAATACTATATATATTAGTATAATTTTCAGCAGAAGTACAAACATTAACTTCAACATTAACACCATGCTTACGCCATGTCTTGATTCCCCTAATTACATCTTGATATGCCCCAACTCTGCCGGTCATACGATCATGTTTTTCCTCTTCAGAATGCAAAATGGATGTACATACGCTTTTCATGTAATGAGAAACATATTCAGCGATTTCATCTGTAACCAATGTTGAGTTCGTATTCATATGAAGCTCAAATCCAAGATTATAGGCATATTGAATTATATCTTTTAAATCCTGTCGTACTAATGGCTCACCACCGTTAAAATTAATCCTAAAAACATTCAAGTCGTGAAGTTGGTCAAGAATATTTTTGGCTTTTTCGGTTGAAATTTCATTTCCTGCAACATGACCAAGTGGATTGTAACAGAAATAACATTTATTATTACACCTCTCGGTGAGTTCGAATTGAACGTAAAAAGGAGCATTTGCTCTATTGAGTTTATTTATCATAACATTTTACCAACCTTTCATATTGAGAATGATGCCTGTAAAGAGAGCATAATAAAACTTAAATTATTTACAAGCAGAGCAAGCAGAGCAAGCCGTGCAAGCACAACAAGCATCCATTTCTCTCTGGTCGAAAACCACATCTGCTTTTTCCAGATCAGAAAATGGCATCTTAAAAGGGTCAAAAATCTCGATCTGAGGATTAAATTCTTTCATAATAACACCTCCTTCATCATGAAAATAAAGGCATGGTAAAACATCATTCTCGTGATGAAAGCTCCTCCCTTAAATAGCTACCATACAATAGCTCTCAAGCTCCGTAGTTACGGCATTTATTGATACTAAAAAGAAGGAAATATGCTCCCCTAATTTATTATAGCTTTAATAGAACAAAATGTCAAGTAAAAGCCTATAATTTTCCGCGGTATTTTTACATGAAACTTTATAATATTACACTCCACCCGATACAACCATTGTTTGCATCAGCTAAATCATAAAAACATATAACCTGAGGCATACAATATATGCATCAGAATAATGCATAATAAAACTAAACAGCTCTTTTTCTGCCAAAGTGGGAAAAGGGCTATTTTTTTGTCCTGTCTTGCGAGACTTGTTGCGATTTTATCAATTATGTTATAAAAACTTTCCTATCTTTATGCATCTATACAAACTTTGAAAAATCAGTCCGACAAAACGTCCTTGCAGTGTCCTATATTACCGATATGGCAAATTGCATAACGTGGCTTATTTAAAAAGACTATTTTGCTGTGTAAAATTCCAAACTTTCAAATTCACTACTAAAAAACAGGCTCTGAGCGTCCTTAAGGTATGAGGATGCAAAACATACAAGCAGTTATCATGAATTATACACTCATTTTATGCAATTCGCAGAACTTACAAAAAACTTTTTAAAACTGACCATAAAAAACGGGATATTTCGTCCTTAACGAGTGAAGAGGCACAATCTTTATAAAGTTTCAACAAGAAATCAAGCATGTTTTATGCAGTCTTACAAAGTTACAAAAAGACAGCTCAAATAATTCACATTTTAAGCTGATTTTGTAGGTACTTATGAGAAACGCTTTTTCAATGCTCTCTCAAAATCAAATTACAGGAGGTCAAAACAAATGACAATCAAACAAAAACAGGAACTTATCGCAGAGGTAGTGACACTCTTGCAGGCAAAGCTTGAGGCTGATGCTGTTCAGCCTGCACTGGTTCAAAATGCTCCACAGAAAGTTGAAATGCTCACCATTAAGGAATGTACGGAAGAAATCAAAGGCTTGTCGGAGCATACAATCCGACAGCTGATAGCACAGGAAAAGCTCCCGTATATCCGAACAGGACAGGGCAAAAAAGGCAAGATACTTATTTCAAAATCAGCACTCCTATCATACTTTGGAGGTGCTGCATGACAATCTTTGAACAGGTAAAATCAGAGCTTAACATGCTTGATGTTGCGAAATTTTATGGCGCTTCGGTTACTCACGGAATGTGTTTATGCCCGTTTCATAACGAAAAAACGCCGTCCATGAAGATTTATGAAAATAACTTCCATTGCTTTGGATGCGGTGAACATGGCGATGTGATTGATTTTACAGCTAAAATATTCGGTATTTCATCCGTTGAAGCTGTTAAAAGGCTGAGCTATGATTTTGGATTACATATCGATACTGACAAACCCTTGTCATATGAACAGATTACGGAGTACCAGCAAAGACAGTCAGAGCGTCTTGCATATGACCAGTGGGAAAAGTCGGCATGGACGGCTATTACGGAATATTCAAAGCTTTTGTGTGAGTGGAGGCAGAAATACGCTCCCAAAACTATGGAAGAAAAGCATCATCCGCTATTTGTGGAGAGCCTTATGAACTCGGATAGGACTGATTACCTTTTTGAGGAGTTCCTTAATGCCGATAATTCGGGCAGATTAAAGCTAAAACAGGAGGTAGAATGAATTGAACAACGCTTACAACGATACAAATCCCCAGTCAAACGAACCCATGCTACAAGGTAACAAAGATTGTTTGTATCCTTTGTGGCTCAGCGAGAAAAACAGTATAAATGAAGTTATCTTCTGTGAAGATTTCGTTTCAAAAAGACCGCTGAAATGCATTAACGGCAGATTTTATGGCGTTGACGGTGAGATTTCAGACAACGTTATTAATTATCAAATAGCAATGAAGCTGACCAAATTCATCACAAGCAATATTTCACGGAGGGTTAAAAATCTTTTTGAGGCACTTAAGCTTTATTGTTACAGTGAGCCTCTTGCAGTAAAACAGGACGAAATTCATCTTCTTAACGGGGTTCTGAAAACTGATGGTACATTCATTGAGGGTAAGCAGTTCTGCACCAATCGTCTGAATATTGAGTATCACCCTGAAATTAGGAACGGTGTATATTATCCGACGAATTTTTTGACATATTTAATTGACTTGCTTGATATGGATGATATCACAAGACATCTCTTAGTCGCTTTGCATTAGTTTTCTTTTGAAATTATCAAATTAGCATGAAACAAGATTCATGGCGGCAGTAAGACGTATGAAACAGGCTTTCAATCTTTGCAGCTCAAGCGATAAATTCTCTGATAAAGATAAGGACTATATTCGTTTCTACTGTGCAGTACGATCTATTCTTTTCAAGCTGACAAAGGGCGATGCTCCTGATATATCTCAGATGAATGCCCGTGTCCGTGAACTGTTGGAGGGTGCGATTCAGTCTGACGGTATTGAGGAACTGTTTGAATCTGGCAAACACATTGAAGTCGATCTTTTCAGCAATGAGTATATAAACAGAATCAATGCTATTCAGCTTCCGAACACCAAAATAAAAATATTGTAACGACTATTATCTCAGGCAATAGAGGAATACAAGAAGGTCAATAAAATCAAAGGTATAGAATTTTCAGAACGCCTTAAACACGTTGTTGATGAACATAATAACCGCAGGCGTGATGAGGCTTATGCTAATGAAGTGCTTGATGATGTTGCCGAGTAGCTTGCCAAAATCCTTGCAAAGTTGAAGACCGAAAAGAATTCATTTATGGATATGGGAATTGACTTTGAAGGGAAAGCGTTCTATGATATTCTAAACTCTGTAGCCAAAAAGTATGAGTTTGAATATCCCGAAGATAAAATGATAGAACTTTCAAAGAGTATAAAAATCGTTGTAGATGATAAAGCAAGATATACTGATTAGGCAACCCATGAGGATAGCAAAGCAAATTTGCAAGTTGACCTGATTCTTCTGCTTGATGAGTTTGATTATCCCCCTGTTACATACAACGAATAGACATCTGAAAAGAAAAAATAGGGCTATGCCTTCCGTACACGGTCATGGAGGACATAGCTCTTTCCTTATGCTATGATTATATTAGTCCTGAATCTCCTGCATCATAGTTGCACCGTCCTTGAAGCCGACCTTGTAGGCAGCTCTCATCTCAGCGGCGGCTGTCTCGCTCACGCAGTCCAGTATCTTGTGAAACACATCAATCTGCTCCTCGCTCAGCGAGTCTTCAAACGGTATGCAGAGCTTGTTGAACTCGTCAGAGAACTCGGCGGAGTGGATTTCGCCCTGTCGGTAGTTGTAAAGTGCATCAATCATTTGTATATGTCCTTTCGGTTTTATTACTGTAAAACCAACCGTCCAAACTTTACCAAATAACTGTTGCTAAGGTGTTGCCTACGGCACACCTGTCAGCAA
>Ga0116172_10003950_pt1 | contig 12197 bp, 14 predicted proteins | sample AD_UKC083_MetaG_FD_89799 | JGI IMG/M metagenome (GOLD analysis project Ga0116172, IMG submission 89799) | Active sludge microbial communities of municipal wastewater-treating anaerobic digesters from USA - AD_UKC083_MetaG | ecosystem: Engineered > Bioreactor > Anaerobic > Digestate | place: USA...
GATCAGCATGATGGTGGCAATCAGTTGCGTGTGCTGCGCCGTGCTCTGCGCGGTCTGCAGGCTGCGTGCCGCCACGGCCTGCTCCAGCGTCTTCCAGGTCTGCTCGGCCTGTGCCCATGCGCTGGCCTGGGCCGCGGGCACCTGGGCAGCAGCAAAGCTGGCTGCCACGTCGCCCATGGCCTTCTCCAGGGCTTCGCGGGCGGCGGGCCGGCGCGCCGCCAGCGCCGCGTCACCGCTCAGCATGCCGGCCGACAGGCCCCGGTGCACCTGCATCAGCTGCACCACCTTGTTCAGCACCAGTGCGGGCGCTGCGCCCACCGATTCATGGCGGGGCTGCCGCAATCGACTGCAGTGCGTTGCTCACGTACAGGTAGGTGGGCAGGGCACTCATCATCAGCCCGATCGCCCCCAGGATCACGAATTTTTGCAGGAGGCTGAGTCGATGAAGAAGGGACATGGCTATAGAGCGCACCGATGCGCGGTTCGTGAAAACACAAAGGCCGAAGCGGGTTGTGCGGGCCACAGGCAGACGCTCAGCCCATGCCGGGCCGCGCAAGCTGTGTGTCATGTGAGGATGCTAACGCAAAGAGGCGTTGATTCTCCTGCGCGAATACCGGGGCCGGGCGGCTTCATGGAGGGGACGCAGGGCTGGTGAATAATGCTCCGATGCCTTTTTTTGTGGAGATCTTCCTGCATGCATTCCATCACTTTGCGTTTTCTGGCCGCTGGCGGCATGCCATCGGTCACCGACCGCATCCAGGGTGGGACGGTGTTGCTCTGGATGGACGAGGCCGGGCAGGCCTGCGCCAGCGCCTGGGCGCGTTGTGCCTGCGTGATGGTCTTCGTGGGCGGAGCAGGTTTTTTGCGGCCTGTGCGCACGGGGGATCTGGTGGAGGTGGAGGCTCATCTGGCCTACACCGGACTGAGCAGCATGAGCCTGGCCGTGGAAGTGCGTGCCAGCAGCCTTCAAGGGGGTGATATGGAGCCCGTGACCCATTGCGTGGCGGTGTACGCGGCCGTGGATGAAGACGGCCAGCCCCGTGCCGTGGACACCTGGACGCCCGAGACCCCTGGCGACATCGCGCTGGCCCAGCGCGTCAAGGTCCATATCGAGGCTGCGCGCGCGGCGCAGTGAACTGCGCATGCCGAACACGCCAGGGCCGATGCGGGCCCGCGATCTTCTGGCCGCGCTCGCGGTGGTGCTGCTCTGGGGCGTGAACTTCGTGGCCATGAAATGGGGCCTGCGCAGCTTTACGCCATTTCAGCTGGGTGCCTTGCGCTATTTGTGCGCTGCCCTGCCCCTGGTGCTGCTGGTGCGGGCGCCGCGCCTGCACTGGCGCTGGGTGCTGCTGTTTGGCGCTGTTCAAGGGGTGGGGCAGTTCGGCTTTTTGTTCGTGGCGCTGCAGCTGGGCATGACGGCGGCCCTGGCCAGTGTGCTGCTGCAGACGCAGGTGTTTTTCACGGCGCTGTTTGGCTTTGTTGTGCTGCACGAGCGCCCGGGCCGGCCCTTGCTGCTGGGCCTGGCGCTGGCGGGGCTGGGCTTGCTGTGTTTTGCCATGAACTATCTGTCCCCCGGCGCTGCCGCAGGCGGCACCACGCTGGCCGGCCTGCTGCTGATGCTGTGCGCGGCGGCCTCCTGGGCCGCGTCCAACATCGTTTCACGGCTGGCGCAGCAAGCCTCGCCGGGCTACAGCCCCTTGTCGTTTGTGGTCTGGAGCAGCCTGGTGCCCGTGCTGCCCTTCACGCTGCTGTCGCTGTGGTGGGACCCCGATGCGGGCCGCTGGCTGGACCCCGGCGCCTGGGCCGCCGTGCCGCTGGTGGCCTGGCTGTCGGTGGCGTATCTGGGCTGGGCGGCCACAGTCCTGGGCTACGGGATGTGGACCAGCCTGCTCAAGCGCTATCCGGCCAACCGCGTGGCACCCTTCAGCCTGGGTGTGCCCGTGGTGGGCATGGCCGCGGGGATGGGGGTGCTGGGCGAGGTGGTCACCGCCTGGCAATGGGCGGGTGTGGCATGCGTGGTGCTGGCCCTGGTGTGTGTGGTGCTGGGGCCGAGATGGGGCATCAAATAGGCCTGTAGTGCTTGTAATTGTTGCACTTGATGCTATTTTAAAAAGAGCATGCCGGCGCGCAGGCCGGGGGGCTGCGCGCCGGTGTCTCGGGCCTCAGAGGGGCCGGCGGCGTGCGTAGCGCACCACCGTGACGCCCGCCCGCGCCTGGCGCACGGAGGGCATGACCAGCACGCAGTCATCGTAGGGTGTGGTGACGGGTTCGCCATCGTTGTCGCCAACCACGGTGCCGGCCTGCGCGATCACTTCCAGCCCGGTGAAGGGCTCGGTGAAGCGAAAGCCGCTGCTTTTGGCCACCACGGGACCGGTGACTTCCAGCGCCCACTGGCGCGGTGCGTCGGGCAGTCGCCAGCCGGGCAGCGTGCGCGCCAGTTCTGCGGTGCTGACCACGCCCGCCGCTTCAAGAAAGCGCACGCACTGGTCTTGCGCCACGGCGCGGCTGGCGGGGTCGCCGTGGAAGCCGCATTCGATCAGCAGCGAGCGTGTGTCGCCGCCTTGCCCCGCACCATCGCCATCGGGCAGGCCAAAGCGCCCGTAGTCACGCATGCGCACGCCGTCTTTGTGCCCGGCATCGACCACGATGTGCTCTGGCGCGCGCATGGCGCGGGCCAGCTCCAGGTTGCGGGGCTGCATGCCGGTGAGCAGAAGGGGGGCCGAGGGCTCGTGCATGGAGTGGATGTCCAGCAGCCAGTCGGCGCGTGCGACGAAGGGCCGCAGGGCCGCAGCGCGGCGGCGCTCGTTGGTGTCAGCGGCGTTGATGCGTTCGTCCAGCCACTGGCGGTTGAGGTCTTCGTCGGTGAAGCGCGAGGCGTCGTGGTGGTTGGCGTCAAAACGGTCGAACGCATCGAGGTTGCAAAACGCCAGGGTGAGCTGGCCTTGCTGCGGGCGCAGCCCGGCTTCGAGCAGGCCCTTGAGGGCCCAGGCGCCGCACAGCTCATTGCCATGCACCAGGGCGCTGATCATGGCGTGGCGCCCGGGTCGGCCCGAGTCGAAGTGCCACACGCCTGGCGTGCCGGTGTTGCCGGCGCGCCAGGCACTGATGTCGGGCGCGGGCAAGGCGAAGGTCAGAGGGATGGGGTGGGGGTGCGCGGTGCTCATTCTTCGATCTTGGCAAATTCGACAACTTTTTTGTACTTGGCAATTTCCGTGGCAATGAACTTGTCGGTGTTCACATTGGGTGACGACACGGTGGAGCCGCTGGCTTCGAGCTTCTTGCGCAATTCGGGCGCCTGTAGCGATTCGTTCAGCGCTTTCTTGAGCTTGTCAAACACTGGCTGGGGCAGATGGGCGGGCGCCATGAGCGCGAACCACACGCCGATGTCCACGTTTTTGTATTGTGGTGTTTCGGCCAGCGCCGGAATGCCGGGCGTGGTGGCCGAGCGCTTGGCTTCGGTCGTGCCCAGAGCAATCACCTTGCCGCTCTTGATGTGCGGCAGGCCGCTGGAGAGCACGAACACACCATATTCCACGTTGTTGCCCATCAGGTCGTTGGTCAGCGGTGCCACGCCGCGGTACGGAATGTGCGTCATGAACAGCTTGCCCTGCTCCTTGACCATCTCGCCCGCCAGATGCAGCGAGGTGCCCACGCCCGAGCTGCCATAGCTGTACTTTCCGGGGTTCTTCGAGACCTTCTGGGTGAACTCGGCGAGGTTCTTCACGCCCGCGCCGGTGGATGCCACCAGCACCAGCGGTTGCGAGGCGATCAGGCCGACGGCAGTGAAGTCCTTGATGTCGTATTTGACGTTCTTGGTCACCAGCTTGTTGATGGCGATTTCATTGCTGGCGCCCACCAGCAGGGTGTAACCGTCGGGCGCGGCATTGGCCACTTTTTGCGCGCCAATCGCGCCACCCGCACCGCCAATGTTTTCAATCACCACCGGCACGCCCAGGCGGTGGCTGAGTTCGGTGGCCACCACGCGCCCGGTCAGGTCGGTGCTGCCGCCGGGCGGGTAGCCCACGACGATGGTGATGGGCTTGCTGGGGTATGCCGGCTCGGCGATGGCGGGGCCGGTGGCCAGTAGCGCCAGGCCACATGCCAGAGCGGCGCGGCGTGAGGAAAGGAAGGAGTGCATGGCGTGATTTCCTGAAGGTGGAGTCACCTCATTGTGAGAAATCACGCCGGCTTGGTTTGTGCCAATAAGGCACGAAGTGGTGCAAAGTCGGTTGCATTCAAAGCGCTGCACCAGACGAGAAGGCTGCCGTCAGCGCTGCATCACTGCATCCCATACGGCTTCGGCCAGCGGACCCAGGCGGCGCTTGGGACGATACAGGTGCACATCAAAGCGCACCTCCATCTGCGGGCCGCCCGCGCACGCCAGGCGCCCGCTTTTGCAATCGGCATGCACCATCGACCAGGGCAACCAGGCCACGCCAAGCCCTCTTTGCACATACTCGTAATGGGCGTCCGCCGAATCACATAACACCAGGCGCTGCAGACGGGGCGCCTCGGGATGGTGCGCCAGGTGGTCCTCCACCAGCCGGCCCAGGGCCAGCTGGGGAGCATAGGCCAGGTAGGGCACGGGCTGGGCTTGAGAAAAGCGGTGCAGCGGCAGTCCCTCGGGGGTGGCGCGGGAGACGGGAACCAGCCGGTCCGAGGCCAGCGTGATGTCGGTGAACTGCCGCGCATCCAGCGCAAATGCCAATGCGGGGTGGTGGTACACCAGCGAGAAGTCCGCTTCACCACGCTCTAGCAGGGTCACGGTGTCGGCCATGGCCCGCGTCAGGATGCGCATCTCGCCATCTTGCAAGACCGGCCGCAGATGCACCAGCCAGTCGGCCACCACCGTGCGCGCCAGGGTGCGGCCCGTGGCCAGCGTCACCGTGTTGCCATGCCGCCCCGCCAGTCTCTGCAGTTCTTCGTGCGATTGCGCCAGGTTGTGCGCCAGTTGGTTGGCCGTTTCCAAAAAGCTGGCCCCCGCCGTCGTCAGCGTGACGGGGCTGCCGCTGCGCTCCACCAGGGGCGTGCCCGCCCATTCTTCCAGGGCACGGATGCGGCGTCCGAACGCGGGGTGGGTGACGTTGCGCAACTCGGCCGCGCGCGTGAAGCTGCGCTCCTGCGCCAGTGTGATGAAATCTTCAAGCCACTTCAGTTGCATAGCCGGCCTGTCTGAGAAAGGGCTCTTTTCTCTGGCCAGCGGCAGGTGCCTGCCGATCAGCCCGCTGCCGCCTGCAACACAGCGCGGGTGCGCAGCGCTTCCTGGCGCGCGGCGGTGGCGAAATCGTCACCGCCCGAGGCATACAGAATGGCCCGCGACGAGTTCACGATGATGGGGCCGTCGGCGCGCAGACCGGCGCGCACGGTGGCCACTGCGTCGCCGCCCTGTGCGCCCACCCCGGGGATCAGCAAGGGCAGCGTGGGTGCGATGCTGCGCACGCGCTCGATTTCCTGGGGGTAGGTGGCGCCGACCACCAGGCCGAGCTGGCCGTTTTTGTTCCATGGGCCTTGCGCCAGGCGCGCCACATGCTCGTACACCAGGGGCTGGCCTTCGATGCTGGCCAGGCGCTGGTTCTGCAGGTCGTCACCGCCGGGGTTGGAGGTGCGGCAGAGCAGGAACGCGCCCTTGCCGTGGTAGGCCAGATAGGGTTCGAGGGAGTCAAACCCCATGAACGGCGAGAGGGTGACGGCGTCGGCACCATAGCGTTCGAAGGCCTCCTTGGCATATTGTTCGGCGGTGGAGCCGATGTCGCCGCGCTTGGCGTCCAGGATCACCGGCACCTGGGGTGCATTGCAGCGCATGTGCTGCATCAGCCGCTCCAGCTGGTCTTCGGCACCATGGGCCGCAAAGTAGGCAATTTGGGGTTTGAAGGCGCACGCCACGTCCGCCGTGTTGTCGACGATCGCGGCGCAAAAGTCATAAATCTTGCGCGGATCGCCGCGCATGCCCGCGGGAAACCGGGTCGGGTCGGGGTCCAGTCCCACGCAGAGCATCGAGTTGTTCTGGGTGGACGCATTGCGCAGCATGTCGAGAAAGGTCATGGGGCGCAATTTTAGGCGGCCCCATGGAGCGGCAGAAGCGCCCATGAAAAAAGGCCGTCGCAACGGCCTTTTTTCACCATGCCACGGCTGTCCGGCTACGGCGATCGATGGCGCACGGCCAGCCTGGCATCCGACGCGCCCTCAGGATGCGGTGGTGGCCCGCTTTTCCAGAATTTCGAACGCCGGCAAGGTTTTGCCTTCGAGCACTTCCAGGAAAGCACCACCGCCGGTGGAGATGTAGTCCACCTGCTGCTCGATGCCGTATTTGGCAATGGCCGCCAGCGTGTCGCCGCCGCCGGCAATGCTGAAGGCGGGCGACTGCGCAATGGCCTGGGCAATCGTGCGCGTGCCATTTTCAAAGGCCGCAAATTCGAAGACACCCACGGGCCCGTTCCAGACGATGGTGCCGGCCGAGGTGAGCTGCGCAGCCAGCCGCGCCGCGGTTTCGGGGCCGATGTCCAGAATCAGGTCGTCAGCGGCTACATCGGTGGCGGCCTTGATGGTGGCGGGCGCATCGGCGGCGAAGGTCTTGGCGGTGACCACGTCGGTGGGAATAGGCACTTCGGCGCCGCGGGCCTTCATGGCGGCCATCACGGACCTGGCGGCGTCCAGCAGGTCGGGCTCGGCCAGGCTCTTGCCGATGGGCAGGCCGGCGGCCAGCATGAAGGTGTTGGCAATGCCGCCGCCCACAATCAGCTGGTCCACCTTGTCGGCCAGGCTTTGCAGGATGGTGAGTTTGGTGGACACCTTGGAGCCCGCCACGATGGCTGCCAGCGGGCGCTGGGGATGGGCCAGGGCCTTGGTCAGGGCGTCGATTTCGGCCGACAGCAGCGGGCCCGCGCATGCCTTGGGGGCGTACTGCGCGATGCCATAGGTGGTGCCCTCGGCGCGGTGGGCCGTGCCAAAGGCGTCGTTCACGAAGATGTCGCACAGGGCGGCCAACTTGCGGGCCAGTTCTTCCTGGTTCTTCTTTTCACCGACATTGAGCCGGCAGTTTTCCAGCAGCACGACCTGGCCGGGGGCCACGGTGACACCGTCCACCCAGTGGGCAAGCAGCGGCACGGCGCAACCCAGCAGTTCGGACAGGCGCTGGGCCACGGGGGCCAGCGAATCTTCGGGCTTGAACGCGCCTTCGGTGGGGCGGCCCAGGTGGCTGGTCACCATCACGGCGGCGCCCGCGTCCAGGGCCATGCGGATGCACGGAATCGAGGCACGGATGCGGGTGTCTTCGGTGATGTGGCCGGCACCGTCCAGCGGCACGTTCAGGTCGGCGCGGATGAAGACGCGCTGACCACGGACCAGGTTCTGGGCGCACAGATCGGAAAAACGCAGGATGTTCATGGGCAAGAAGCTCGCGAAGGGGACTCGTGTAACGGGGCTGTCATTTTAGGCGCCCGCCCTGCTGCTTCTCGCGGCCTGGGTGAACTACCAGCCCCAGCCGATGTGCAGCGGCAGGTACACCAGCATGCCCACCACGATGGTGCCCAGAATGCCGCGGCGCCAGAAGTAGTAGGCACATGCGCACAGCACGGCGGGCAGGCGTGCGTCTTTCAGCGTGGCGATGAGCGCGCCGTGCGACATGAGAATCTCGGGTGCAATGACGGCCGTGAGCGCCGCCAGCGGCGCATATTTGAGCCCGCGCTTGAGCCAGTCGGGCAGGGGTATTTCGCGCTCGGGGATCATGAAGAACGAGCGCGTCACCACGGTGAGCAAGGCCAGGCCCACCACGGCGATAAAGAATTCAAGCCCATCCCAGTTCATGGATGCCGCTCCTCGCGCAATGCCACGGCGTCGCCCGCTTCGATCTGCTGGAGCTCGTCGGCGCTGACCGCGCTGTCGGCCGGCACCAGCAGCACCTCGGGCTTGTGGCGGCGCCGGTCCACGGCCTCGATCAGCAGGCCCACGGTGACGGCGGCGGCAATGGCGACCAGGATGTTGAGCTTGAGCGGCAGGGCAAAGGCCGCAACGGCGGCCGTGGCTGCCACCCCTGTGGCCAGCCAGGTGGCGCGGTCGAACAGCAGCGACAGCAGCACCCCCAGCAGCGCCAGCACCCCGGCAAACCCCAGGCCCCAGGACAGCGGCACGGCGTTGGCCAGCAGGATGCCGGTAATCGACGGCACCTGCCAGGCCAGCCAGTTGGTGGTGGCGGCACCCCAGAAATAAGGCTGCTGATCGGGTGCGGGGCGGGGTTCGGGAAAGCGCTTCATGTAGGCCACGAAGATCACATCGCCGCTGAAATAACCAATGGCGAGGCGCTGGTGCAGGGGCAGGTGGGCAAAATAACTGCGCCACAGGCTGCTGAAAATCACGAAGCGCAGGTTCACGCAAGACGCCGTGAGCCAGACCACCCACAGCGGCGCGCCGGTGGCCAGCAGTGGAATTACCGCCAGCTGGGCGCTGCCGGCATACACCAGCAGCGACATGAAAACCGCCATGGACACCGACATGCCGCTTTTGACCATGGCCACGCCCGTCACCATGGCCCAGGCGGCCAGCCCCATCGAGGCGCCAGCCATGTCGGTGATGGCCAGGCGGAATGCCGGGTGGCGCAGGGTCTGGCCGGCCGTCTGCAGGCTCATGGGTCCGTGGGTGCGGTGGGTGGCGCAGGCGGCGCGGCGCCCAGCACCATGCCGGGCTGCAGTACAAAGCCGCGCAGGAACTCGGAGGCGGGCAAGCGCTTGCCGCCGGCCCGCTGCAGGGTGGTCAGGCGCAGGGCATTTTCGCCGCAGGCCACCAGCACGCCGGTGTTGTCTATGGACAAAATCTCGCCACAGCGCTCGTCTGTTGTGCGCTGAAAGCTATGAATTTTATAGTCCCAGAGTTTGATGGTCTCGGCGCCCAGCGTGGTGCTCGCGCCGGGAAAGGGGTCGAAGGCCCGGATATGCCGGCCGATCACCTGCGCCGGCAGCGACCAGTCCACCGCGCTCTCGGATTTTTCGATCTTGTGGGCATAAGTCACGCCCTGCGCGGGCTGCGCCACCGGGTGCAGGCCACCGCAGGCGGCCAGCTCGAGGGCCTCCACGATCAGCCGGCCGCCGAGCTCGGCCAGCTGGTCGTGCAACGAGGCGGTGGTGTCGCGGGGGCCAATCGGCAGCTTGTCGGTCAGCAGCATGGCGCCGGTGTCCAGGCCCGCATCCATCTGCATGATGGTGACGCCCGTCTGGGTATCGCCCGCCTGAATGGCGCGGTGGATGGGGGCGGCGCCGCGCCAGCGCGGCAGCAGGCTGGCGTGGATGTTCAAACAACCTTTGGCCGGTAAGTCCAGCACCCACTGCGGCAGGATCAGACCGTAGGCTGCTACCACCATGGCATCGGCCTGCGCGGCCAGCAACGCTGCACGGGCGGCGGCAGCGTCTTCAGGGAATTTGCCGTCCAGGCGCAGGCTGCGGGGTTGCGCCACCGCGATGCCATGCTCCAGTGCGCACTGCTTGACGGGCGAGGCCTGCAGCTTCATGCCGCGGCCCGCAGGGCGGTCGGGCTGCGTGAGCACGAGGGGCACGGTGAACCCCGCGTTCAGCAGGCGCTGCAGGGCGATGCGGGCGAATTCGGGGGTTCCGGCAAAAATGATTTTCATGAAGCGGGGGGCGGTCAACCGTCTCTTCAGCGTGCGTCCCTGTCGTCGCCCCGGGGCAATTCGTCGGTGAATACCAGTTGGCGCACGATGCCAGCGCGGTCGATGTGGATATGCGCAAAGCGCGGGTCATTGTTCTCGAAGAACCGGTAGGTCCAGACGTCGCCGGCAAAACGGGCAACCCGTTCCACCAGCACCGGTGGGCCGAAGGTGCGCTCGACATCGGCCCGGGTCCATTCGTTCAGCCCAATGCCCGAGAAGCGGGCGAACGTCAGCACCTGCTCGACGCGCTGAAGGCGCCCGGCAGCATCAAAGTCCAGGTGGAACGCCCGGCGGCCCGCCGGCTGGGTGGAATACAGCAGGCGCTCCGCGCCGCCCTCCAGTGCGCTTGCGCTGTAGGGCGCACCCAGCCGCGACACCACCTCGGCCCGGCGGGTGCCCGGCTTTTCCCAGTCGGGTGAGGCGCAGGCCGACAGCAACCAGCCCGCCACCAGCACGCTGGCATAAATGCCCAGGCGGCGCAGCGGATGGGGGTTCATTCGCGTGTTCCCCGCTGCTGCTTGAGCATCTTGGTCTTGATGCGGTTGCGCTTGAGGGGCGAGAGGTATTCGACAAACACCTTGCCCATGAGGTGGTCCATTTCATGCTGGATACAGACGGCCAGCAGACCCTCGGCTTGCAGGGTGCGCGACTGTCCCTGGGAGTCCAGGGCGCGCACATGGACGGCCGCTGCGCGTTCGACTCCGTCATAGATGCCCGGCACGGAGAGGCAACCCTCGTCGCCCACATGCTTTTCCGGGCTGGCCCAGACGATCTCTGGATTGATCAGCACCAGGGGCTCATTGCGCTCCTCGGAAACGTCGATGACCACGAGCCGTTCGTGCACGTCGATCTGTGTGGCCGCCAGGCCGATGCCGTGGGCGTCGTACATGGTGGCGAGCATGTCCGCCACCAGCGTCTGGATGCGGGCATCCACCGCCGCAACCGGCTGGGCAACCTTGTGAAGACGGGGGTCCGGGTAACAGAGAATGGGAAGAATGGCCATGGATGAAGATGAAAGCTGTCGCTATTTTCGCCACTTTTGCCCCACGTTGCCGGCACCGTTCGCAATATTCGTTGCCCAATCAAGGGCTTGCGCGGAGAATCTCTGAAAATTTGTAACTATCTGCCGTGGGGCTTGCCTGGCAGGACAGACCGCAGGGCCAGCGAGGGGGCGTTTCACAATGCATCAAAAAAGGAACAACATGACGGCATTCACCAGCGTGCGGCGAACCGCCCTGGGCGCGCTGACGGTACTTGCCGGCGCTCTATTTGCCGCTCCGGCCCAGGCGCAGAACTACCCGGTGACCAGTGGCCAGCGGGCCACGGCGCAACAGGTGGCTGAACGGGGCGTGGCTCTGTCCGAACTGGCACCGGGGGCGCCCGATACCTATGTGGTCCAACGTGGCGACACGCTCTGGGGTATTTCCGGCATGTACCTCCAGCGCCCGTGGCGCTGGCCTGAACTGTGGGGCATGAACCTCCAGGCACTGCCCAACCCCCATCTGATTTTTCCGGGGCAGACGCTTTATCTGGACAAGGCCGACGGCTATGCGCGTCTTCGCACCAGCGCTCCGGGTGTGCCTGAAACGGTGCGGGTGTCGCCGCGCACGCGCAGCGAAAGCTTGTCCGACACCGCTCTGCCCACGCTCAAGCCACACCTCATCGAGCCCTTCCTGGTCGAGCCGCTGGTGGTGGACGCCGAAGTGCTGCAGCGTGCACCGCGTATTGTGGCCACGATGGACTCACGTGTTTTGATGGCCGATGGTGATCGCGCCTACGCCCGGGGCGACGCCAGCAATCCACTGCGTGTGGCGCCAGGGTTGCCCCGCCAATACCGGGTGTTCCGGGATGCTATCGCCCTTAAGGATCCCCTGACGGGTGAGATTCTGGGCTACGAGGCGCAGTATGTCGGCAAGGCCGAGCTGGTGCGGGGCGAGACGGTAGAGGAGTCGGTCAATGGCAAGGGCGGCAGGGTGCTTGAGCAGGTGCCGGCCACCGTGGAGCTGACCGCGACCAAGGAAGAGATTCGCGCGGGAGACCGGTTGCTTCCCGCACCGGCGCGCGCATTTGTCAGCTACACGCCACGCGCTCCCCGAACGGCGGTGGATGCACGGGTGGTGTCGATTTATGGCGGCAAATCAGTGTCCTATGCCGCCCAGAATCAGGTCGTTGCCATCAACCGCGGAACCCGGGACGGCATGGAAGCCGGCCAGGTGCTGCATATCCTGGACCAGGGCGATCGCATCAAAGACAGCACGGACGATGCCAAGGCGGTGATCAAGCTGCCCAATGAGCGCAATGGCCACGTCATGGTGTTCCGCACCTTTGACCGTGTTTCCTATGCCTTGATTCTGGAAATCCGCAGCGGCGTGCGCGTGGGCGATCGCCTGGTCAATCCTGAATAGGGATGGCATTGCAGGCTGTGCAGTCGGCTTGGTGACAGATGTCCTGCGACCCCGCCCCATCCATGGACCGCGATGAGCTCGCCGGCTGGTTGCGCCTGACGCTGACGCCGGGCGTTGGCAACAGCACCGCGCGCCGC
>Ga0116172_10003955_pt1 | contig 12192 bp, 9 predicted proteins | sample AD_UKC083_MetaG_FD_89799 | JGI IMG/M metagenome (GOLD analysis project Ga0116172, IMG submission 89799) | Active sludge microbial communities of municipal wastewater-treating anaerobic digesters from USA - AD_UKC083_MetaG | ecosystem: Engineered > Bioreactor > Anaerobic > Digestate | place: USA...
AGACAGAGAAGGTAATTTACTTTTTAAACAAGTTGGAGAGAAAAAAGTAAAAAATGAACAATTGAGAGATGAACTCAAGAGTAGATTATCAGAAAACAATCTGATATGTGTAAAGCCAAAAAAAGAGTTCAGAAAAGCCGTAAAGGGTCTACAAAGTAAAAAAGTGATAGTCAACAAAAGACAATTAAAACGTGGAATTTATAGTGTAAAAATAGTAGAGAACAAAATAAGTGATTTCAAGACTTGGTTGAGTAAATTTCACGGAGTGGCTACGAAGTACTTGCAGAGCTACCTTATGTGGTTTGTGATAATGAATAAGTATCTAAAAGAGTTGATAGATTCTGACATTGGTAGACTATTGAACTTGTCATCACACGACAGGTGGGCGTGGGACAAGTATAGAGAAATAGTTAGTCAAAGATATGAATAACATACTTTAAAGTATAACAATAATTTGTTATTTTCAAAACTTTATATGATAATTTTTTAAACTCTTAAAAAATTATCTTCTTATTACCTTTAAATTAAATAAAGCTGTGCTGCCTAATATTGCTGCATTCTTATTTAATAGTGCAGAAGGTAATATTTTAACTTTGTCTTTAAATAGCAACAATACATTATCATTTATGGTTTCTTTGATAGTAGGTATTAGTATTGGATGTGCATTGGCTATCCCTCCAAACAAAAATATTGCTTCAGGATCTAGTATTAAAATAAGGTTTGCTAAAGAACATCCCAAGGCTTCTCCAGTAATTTTATATGTTTTGATAGCTATTTTATCACCATTTAATGCTAAATTATAGATTTCTTTGGTAGTCATTTCTTCTGATATAAACTCCCTATCATTAGAAGCACATTCCTCTTTATATGTTTGCAAAATTCCTCTAGATGATACATATGTTTCTAGACAACCTATCCTACCACAACTACATTTACGGTTACTCTCTTTTATAATAGTATGTCCTAGTTCACCTGCTAAACCATTTTTACCATGTATAATATTACCGTTTGCGAAAATTCCACTTCCTAATCCAGTTCCTATTGTTAGTACTACAAAATCGTTCATCTCCTTTGCAGCACCAAAAAATTTTTCTCCTATCGCAGCTGCATTAGCATCATTTGTAAGTATCGTGGGTAATTGAAAGATTTCACAAAAAATATTAGCTATAGGAATATTTTCTCCCCAATTCAAATTAGGTGCAAACTCAATGCAACCACTATAAAAATTACCATTTGGAGCTCCTATACCTATACCACTAGCTTTTATTTGCTGTTCATTACTCTTATTAATATATTCAGTATATATATCGTTGGCAAGATCTTTCGGGTTACTGTATGATTTAGTATTGAAAGAGCCTGAAAAAATAATTTCTCCTTTTTCGTTTACTAATCCATATTTTGTATTGGTTCCTCCAATGTCGACACCAATATAATAATTGTCTTTCATATATTTTTGATTTAATTGGTTACACTTTTTTATATCTCCAAATTCGATAAAATATTAGATAAATAAATCCTATCAAAGGTATGATAAATGAATTTATGTTTTTCATTCTTAAAAATTAAATAACATATTCTCCATAAATATAGATTATTGATTAAATGTAAAAATGACTAATTCATTTATTGCAAAAATAAAAATATTTATAAATAAAACTATAATTTTTCATTGAATATAAATCTATTGTTCTTTTAGAATTAATATTTTAAAATTATTATTAAACAATCTAAAACTCTTAAAATGATATTTGTTATAAAAATCATGCTATTTCTTTAAATTATTTTACTTTTGTAAATATTATTAAATTTTTAAAAAAATAGTACTTTATGCCTTGGGATGTTTATTCTTTTCGCGATCATTTTCCTTTTTATTCTTTAGATAATGATATAGTTTATTTAGATAATGCTGCAACTACGCAAAAAAATATTGAAACCATAGACACTCTTAATTTTTTTTATTCCCATTTTAATGCAAATGTACATCGTGGAGCTCATTATTTATCTATTAAATCTACAGAATTATTCGAAGATGCAAGAAAAAAAATTCAAAATTATATTAATGCTAAAAATAGTTATGAGATTATATTTACCAAAGGTACCACTGAAGCCATTAATTTAGTTGCTTTTAGCTACATAGAGCGATTTTGCTCTGCTGGTGATAACATCATTACTACATCTATAGAGCATCATAGTAATTTAGTACCTTGGCAACTTGCTGCTAAAAGAAAAAATTTAGAACTGCGTTTTATACCATTTAATGTTAACAATTATACTCTAGATCTTGATGCTTTTAAAAAATTAGTCGATGGCAATACAAAAATTATCGCTATTACTCAAGTTAGTAACGTCCTAGGAATAGCAACTCCTATTAATGAAATTATTGATTTTGCTCATTCAAAAAATATTCCTGTCCTTATAGATGCTGCGCAATCTTTCCCTCATATGGTTATTGATGTTCAACAATTAGATGCTGATTTTCTAGCATTATCCGCTCATAAATTCTATGGTCCTACTGGCATTGGGATTTTATTTGGTAAAGAAAAATGGTTAGACGCTATGCCTCCATACCAGAGTGGTGGCGAAATGATTGATCTTGTAACTTTAGATAATACTACTTTTAATGAATTACCATTTAAGTTTGAAGCTGGCACTCCCAATTTTGCTGATGCTATTGCCTGGGGATCTACCATAGATTTTATTAGTCAATTGGACAAAACCCAAATGTTTGGTTATGAGGAAGAGCTTTGGAACTATGCATATGAAAAATTATCTTCTTTACCATACATTAAAATTTTTGCTCATCCAGAGCAAAAACATTATGGCGCTTTGTCTTTTGTTTTCAATGATATTCACCCCTATGATGCTGCTTCAGTTTTGGATGAACTAAAAATTGCCGTTAGAGTTGGCCATCACTGTGCTCAACCTCTTATGAGTATATTAGGTGTCACAGGCACTATTAGAGCATCTTTTGCTCCTTATAATACGATAGATGATATTGATAAATTAGTCGAAGGACTAAAATCAGTATATAAATTTTTTAACAAGAATTAGTTGATTATGAATAATATAGAATTAAAGGCGAAACAAATAGAAGATGAATTTGCTATCTTTGATGATTGGATGGATAGATATAATATTTTAATCGATAAAGCTAGGAATTTAGAACCATTAGATCCTAAATATAAAACTCCTCAATATTTAATAAATGGTTGTCAATCTCAATTATGGTTATATTGTGAGAATAAAGATGGTCGTTTGTTTTGTAAAGCTGATGGAGATGCTATTATCACAAAAGGTATGGCAGCTATTGTTTTAGAGCTTGTTAATGGTGAACCATTGCAAGATATTATCAATTATAATTTTGATGTCTTTGATAATATCGGACTTCATTCTCATCTCTCTCCTACCCGTTCTAATGGATTACGTAGTTTAATTAAACAAGTAAAATTATATGCTGAGGCATATTTATTAAAAAATATTAACGATGATAAACAAAGATAATGTTATTGAAATTCTAAAAACAGTTTTCGATCCAGAAATACCTGTTAATATCTGGGATCTTGGCATAGTTTATAATGTCGAGATTACTGAAAATAATGATATAATTATTACGATGACTATGACAGCACCTAATTGCCCAATCTCTGAAATGATTTTAGATGATGTCAAAGCTTCGCTGAGTAATTTAGAAGGTGTGAATGATATAAAAATCAATTTAACTTTTGATCCTCCTTGGTCTCCTAATATGATGTCTGAAGAAGCTAAATTACAACTAGGTTTGTTCTGATTTTGCTTACTCTCTATTGGCAACCACAAGCTTTTTTATATTTAATCCAGCCATTGTAGCTGCCATTAAATACATTCAAATCTATTTTAGTGTTTATTCCTTTTAGTCGTCCTCTATCTGTATATTGCCAAAATAAAAAGTCTTTTGGCAACTGCGGTTCATCTATTCTATATGACGCTATCCACAAAGGTAAATGATCTAAATCATTACCTATTATTAAATCATAATATGTAGATACATTAGTATAAATCATTATTTCATGATCTTTTTCATTATTAATAGTCTGAATAAAAGTATTTAGATTTTTTATAGCCACATCTCTATCTGTATATTTCTCAATATCAATCACATAGGGAAGTTTCACTTTTACATTACTAATAGAATTCAAAAAATTCTTAGCTTGTTCACTACCACTAATGTCAGCTACGAAGTAATGATACGCTCCAAAGCAAACATTTCTTTTTATCAATTCTTTAGAATACTCTTCAAACATCTTATCTTGTAAGGTTATCCCTTCAGACGCCTTTAAAAAGACAAATTCTATAGGTAAATCATTACCATATAATAATGTATCCCACTCAATCTGGTCTCCCTGGTAATAGGATAAATCTATTCCATACACATTATAATTTTCTCTTTTGGGAAAATAATATTCCGGTTTATTAATTATGAAATATATTATCAACATTATAATAAGTGTAGCAAGCAATAAAAATAGTATTTTATTTTTTTCTTTTTTCATAATTTATTGTAAAATGTAATTTAGATAATAAATATTTTACGCAAAAAATGTTCCTTTATTATTAAAAGACGAGTAATTGTATATCTATTATTCAAAATTAGAACGTGTTATATGCTGAATCAATAGTAAAATAGCAGTATTAGAAGCTGATTCTATAACTATTTCTCTATTACCATGAAAATGAAATTCATAATGAAAAATTTTTGAAGGTGTAGCTATAGCGAAATGTACTAATCCAACAGGTTTATCTTGCGTACCACCAGTAGGGCCAGCTATACCACTTATAGCCACTGCATAATCTGTATCAAATAATTCTTTCCCATTTACAGCCATATATCTTACAGTTTCTTTACTTACAGCACCTTTTTTTGCTAATATTTCTTCTGGAACATCTAATATTTCTTCTTTAATTTCATTAGAATAGCATACTAAGGTCCCTTTATAATATTCAGAACTACCTGCATTAGAAACAATTTTACTTGCTACAGTGCCACCAGTGCAACTCTCTAATGTACACAAGGTTTTTTTAGAATTTACAAGTAATTTATGTAAATATACTTCTGGTTTATCTATATCATCATAAACAAAAAATTCTCTAAAAGTATATATTAAACTACTTATAAATTTTTTAAAATCTACATTTTGTGAATAATCTTTTTTAGCAGTGAAAACTATTCTGAGATAGCCATAAGAAGGAAGGTAAGCAGCTGACAAGGTATCAAATTTTTCTATCATTGGTTCTATAACTGCAGCTATTTCACTCTCTCGAGTATTTCTAAAAGTATATGCTACACGCCATATATATGCAGAATAATTATTAATAATCCATGGTAATACAGACTGGTCAAAAATAGTTTGTGCTTCTTGCGGCACCCCAGGTAGGCTGAATAAAAATACATTATCTTTTTTTACTTTAACACCAGGAGCTGCTCCTACTGGATTTGGCAACAATTCAGCAGATTGTGGTAACATTGCCATTCGTTCTCTCATTTTAGTATATTTTACTTCCTGGTTTTCATAAAAATTTTGTATTGTTTTCTTAACTTCATCATTTAACACGATGGGAACATTTAACCATTCTGCAATAGCTTCGATAGTTTTATCATCAGGAGTAGGTCCTAGTCCTCCAGTAGTGATTATAATATCATGTAATTTTGATAATTCATCTAAAGCATTGACAATATCATTAATATCGTCAGCAACTGATAAAATAGTTTTTGTTTGAAAGCCATTAATAAATAATTGATTAGCAATATATGAAGCATTTTTATTATCTATGATGCCTCTCAAAAGTTCATCTCCAATGCATAAAATTGCAATATTCATACTAATTTTAATAATTTCAATTAAAATTCAATCTATTTTATTATCACAATTTTATCAACAATATAGTATTTATTACCATTATTTTTATTGGAATATTTAATAGCTATTATATATGAACCCTGAGGGACAGGTTCTCCATTATAAGTACCATCCCAACTAGCACTATAATCTGTAGTATAAAAAAGTTGTTTTCCCCACCTGTCAAATATTCTCATCTCGAAAGTAGAGGGATCTATGCCTGTGCCCATAATATTGTATAGTTCATTAATATTATTACCATTAGGAGTAAATGCATTTGGTAAAAATATATTTGTTACATCATTAATAATAATATTAGCACCAACTGTATCCACGCAACCATATTGATCTGATACAGATAAAACAACATGATACACACCAGGGAAATCATATGCATGAGTCGGAGAAAAATAAGTTGAACTATACCCATCACCAAAGTCCCATTGATAAGAACTCGCACCAATAGAATAATTTTCAAAATAAATTATTGGATCATCTATAGTTGTGATTTGCGGTTTTGGTGCAAAATTAGCTTGTGGTTTAGATGCTTCTACTAATGTTATATTGATCGTACTGCTACATCCATTAGCGTCAGTAATAGTTAAATTATAATTACCCGCAGGTATATTATTTAGATTTGAAGTGTTTGCTCCATTTGACCATTGATAAATAAATGGAGGTATTCCACCAGTTACATTCGTTATTATATTCCCATCTGACTGCCCACAATGTGATTGTGTAGTAGTATAATCAATTATTGGAGGCTGAGACACATTTATCGTAACAGATGCGGTACCTGTACAACCTTGGTTAGTAGTTCCTGTAACTGCATATGTAGTCGTAGTGGAAGGTATTACAGTTATATTATTACCACTTATATTATTACTCCAAATAAAAGACGTTCCTGATATATCAGAATTCGCTGTTAAAATTACGCTAGTACCACTACAAATAGATGATTGAGAAGGATCAATACTTACTGTTGGCAATGGATTTACCGTTACACTTACAGTTGCTGTACCAGAACATCCTACACCACTTGATCCCGTTACTGTGTATGTTGTTGTGGTTGTTGGCGTTACAGTAATACTTGATGTGCTACCTCCTGTGCTCCAGCTATATGTACTAGATCCATTAGCTGTTAATACTGAGGTACTACCTATACATATTGATGGTGGTGCCGCTGTTATACTAATAGTTGGTGAAGAACCCACTGTAACAGTTACTGTAGCAGTATTTGAACATCCTACACCACTTGATCCCGTTACTGTGTATGTTGTTGTGGCTGTTGGCGTTACAGTAATACTTGCTGTGCTACCTCCTGTGCTCCAACTATATGTACTACCTCCACTAGCTGTTAATACTGAGGTACCACCTATACATATTGATTGTGGTGCTGCTGTTATACTAATAGTTGGTGAAGAACTCACTGAAACAGTTACAGTAGCAGTATTTGAACATCCTACACCACTTGATCCAGTTACTGTGTATGTTGTTGTGGTTGTTGGCGTTACAGTAATACTTGCTGTGTTAACTCCTGTGCTCCAGCTATATGTACTAGCTCCATTAGCTGTTAATACTGAGGTACTACCTATACATATTGATGGTGGTGCCGCTGTTATACTAATAGTTGGTGAAGAACCCACTGTAACAGTTACAGTAGCAGTATTTGAACATCCTACACCACTTGATCCCGTTACTGTGTATGTTGTTGTGGTTGTTGGTGTTACAGTAATACTTGCTGTGCTACCTCCTGTGCTCCAACTATATGTACTAGCTCCACTAGCTGTTAATACTGAGGTACCACCTATACAAACAGATGGAGGATTAGCATTAATAGTAACATTTAAATTGGTACTTACATTTACTACTACAGTAGCTGAACTAGAGCATGAGCCATTATAACCTGTTACTGAATATGTTGTTGTGGTTGTTGGCGTTACAGTAATACTTGCCGTGCTAGCTCCTGTGCTCCAGCTATATGTACTAGCTCCATTAGCTGTTAAAATACTATTTTGTCCAACACAAATATTTTGTGGTGAAGCAGTAACAGTAAGGGATGGAGATGGAGTAACTGTTATTAATACAGAAGCAGAAGCTGTACATCCCTGTGAATCAGTTGTAGTAACTGTATATGTTGTTGTACTAGATGGAGAAGCTATAGGATTAGAAATATTTGGATTAGATAGCCCTGTAGTTGGTGACCATGAATAAGTGACGCCACCAGTAGCTGTAAGTTGTACACTTTCACCTTGACAAATTGTAGATGTAGGACCGGCAGTAGCATTACAAGAAACGCATGATGCTGGAGCCATATATGTAATTGTCATACTACAAGAAGGTGCATAAGTAAAATATGCTGTGATAGTATGTGAGGCACCATCTGATGTGATACCATTTAAAGTATAAGATATCGGACTAGTAAAAGGTGAATTAAAAGATTGAGTTGTACCTGAATTATCAGTAACTACAAGTTGCCCACCTGGAGGTGGATTTGAAAATGTTATTTGACCAGAAACTGAATAAGAATTAGTAGCAGGATCACAAGTACCAGGCACAGCTGTTAAACCAGTCATGCTACAATATACAATATCGCAATTTGTATGACCTGCACCTGGTTGGCCAGCATTAGTTTGTTCAAAAATAATATTAGTTGGATTATTAGAATAATTTGTTATTAATAAAATATAAAATTGTCCTACTTGGGCATTAGGTATGTAGCACCATTCAGTGGATGCAGCGTCATAGCTGCAATCTACTGTGTTGCCATTCGGATATCCTCCACCTGGTCCAGAAGCATGATGATCATCACAAGTAGAATTAGAATTAGTTAAGTATGTTTCTGGATTTTGACATGGATCAAAAATATTATTAAAAGGTCCCCAACATATGAAATCTAAATCTTGACTTTGATCACTATGTATGTATATATCAATATTTCCTGGTTGATCTATAAATAAATAATACCAAACAGGATTTGGAGTAGTTTGTAAACAACAGTAATTAGGTCCAGCCTCGCCATCTCCACTATTAACACCTGCTGGGAAATTATATGTTGTTCCTGTACAAAATGGCCTTGCAGATATACAAAAATCACCATCACAACCTGTATTATCAATAGCAGACCATTTTAAAGAAACTGGTATTTCTAAATATCCACTAGAAACTTGACAATTATACTTACTAACTAAAAGAGTTACAGTACCAGTAAATGTAGCTGTCCAAGTAATAGAGGATTTATTACCGCATTCATCGTCATTATATGCTAACACAGTTCCACTACCGCATGTAGAACCCTCAAATAAAGTTAATTGAGTATTAAAAGCTAATCCTGATGACCCACAAGTTGACCACGTATATGTAATTCCTTGTGTAACATTAAAAACTGCATAATTACCACCTCTCACCATATCTGATACAGTTATAGTAGAACATGGCGCTATACTATATGGGCTACCTAGTAAAACTGTATTGCAAGTGTAACATTGTGAATAAATAGTGAAACTTAAATGTAATATTAAAATAAATAAATAAAATTTTTTCATTTTCTAAAATATTTTTAATGTGAGATATCACCTTGATTTTTTTGTATTAAATATTTATTGTATTGTTCAAAATATTTATCTTCCCAAATTTTAGATGCTAAATCATATAATTGCTTCGATAGCTCATTTTTAGGACCTAATTGAATATATTTAGGCATTGATTTAGCAATATCATCTTTTTTTATATTATTTCTCATGTAATATATTTCTAAAAATATATCTTTAGTGAATGAAGTTTCCTCAGATTTAATAAACTTATAGCCTTTGTCTGATAAAGCATCAATATAATCATTCACTACTTCTATTGGCATTTGTTTATCTAAAATTACATATCCAAAATTTTCAGTATAAGAAAAGGCAGAAAAAATGACCAAATTTTCTTTTTCTAATCCTCTTGCTAAGTAATCAGCTTTCACAGAGTCATTTATACCTGATACATAAATTTTATAAACGCTCCAATTAGGTAAATTATCTGTATTTTGAGCTATAATTTTGCTCATTAATACTATAAAAACCAGAAATGTTATTATCTTTTTCATATAATTGATTTTTTACTAAAACAAAATTACATATTTTTTTTAAAAAAAACACAGATATATAAAATTTTTATAAATTCATAATTAAATATTAATAAATAAATTTGGTTATTATATCAACTTACATTTAAACTCAATAAAAATTTTAAACATATTTTATCTGATTTATGGAATGATTTAACTGATTTATATTGTTTAGAAGTTTATTAATTTAGTAGTTTAAGATAAAGAGTATTATAATTAATTGGATTATGATTAATAATAGAAAAACACAAAAACCAAAAAAAAATCATGGGTTCAGACAATAAAAGCATAAAATCAAAATATTAGACCCTAGGATGAGACAACTATTCTACAATGATATATATTAACTAATTTTACAAAATCAAGAAAAATTTGTAATTTTATAAAAGTTTTTTAGCACTTATGAATTATTTATTAGACAGACAAGATTTATATAATTTAGATAAAAACGAAATAATAGAATTATTACAATTGCAAGGTGATGATTTCATAAAATTAATTAAAAAAGCTAATGAAATTCGCTTGAAATATAGAGGTGACAAAGTATATTTTAGAGGTTTAATAGAATATTCTAATATTTGCAGAAAAAATTGCTTTTATTGTGGCATTAGAAGTGGTAATAAAAATTTTATTCGTTATACAATAAAAGATGATGAATTTTATAACGCTGTAAAATTTGCTATCAGAGAGCGATATGGGAGCCTTGTAATACAAAGTGGCGAAAATACTAGTCCAGCTTTTATAGAAAAAATTACAGAATACATAAAAGAAATTAAAAAAATTAGTAATGGTAAATTAGGTATTACACTATCATTAGGAGAGCAATCATTAGAAACATATCAAAAGTGGTATGATGCTGGTGTACATCGCTATTTATTAAGAATAGAAGAGTCACATCCAGAGTTATACAAAAAATTACATCCGCAGGATGGTAATCATGATTTTGGAATAAGGTATAATTGTTTAATAAATTTGAAAAATATTGGTTATCAATTGGGAACTGGTATTATGATAGGTCTACCGTTTCAAACTGTTGAGCATTTAGCTGATGATCTGATTTTTATGAGAGATCTAGACATAGATATGTGTGGCATGGGACCTTATATAGAACATCCTGATACTCCACTTTATCAATTCAAAGATGAGCTTTTACCTTTAAAGGAAAGGTTTAATTTGACTTTAAAAATGATTGCTATTCTCAGGTTAATGATGCCAGATATTAATATCGCTGCTACCACTGCTATGCAAGCAATAGATCCAATGGGCAGAGAAAAAGCTTTGCAAGCTGGTGCTAATGTTTTGATGCCTAATATTACTCCCAAGCAATACAGAGAAGAATATCTGCTCTACAATAATAAACCTTGTATAGATGAAAATCCTGATGATTGTATAGCTTGTTTAGACTCTAGAGTACAAATGGCAGGTTATCGAATAGGCTATGATGAATGGGGTGATAGTACTCATTATTTTAATAGAAAAAAATAGTAATAAATTTTTTTAATCTAATTTTTCTTGGGTTTATATCCACTTTGTTGCAATAGGATACTAGAGTTTGTTATAGAAAAAATATTTTTAAAATTTTCATTAGGATGAGTCTGTGCATAGCTACGTATTATTTGCCATCCTATATATTGACCTATACGTGGAGCACTATTTTGTGAAAATGTACTAGTGAACGGTGCCTCACCAATATATTTATTTATTTCACGTACATCAGTAGTATAAAGCAATTTCTTATCTATAAAAAATCCCCAAACATTGCCTTCATTGGTGCTAGCCCACATATATTGCGGCGTAGTATAATATATTTTTGTACTATCTGGTATTTCTGGTAAAGCTATATCTGTAAAATATAATATTTTACCATGATAAAGCATTTTATCTAAAAGAGTGCTATTAGGAGGATTATATTTTTCTACATATGACCTGCCTATTTCTTTCATACAATCTACGATGATGAAATCTTTTGTCATCCTATATGAAATATATTTAGGTATGCCAAACTGTTTATAAATATTATAATTTTCACCTAAATACATGTCTAAAGCTATAATAAGGTTATTTTCTGCATACTTAACAGGAAATTCAAAATCGCCACCAGAGACATAAGTGTAAATATTAGGAATGACAAAACTACTATCAAAATATAATATCCTTTTGAAAGCTTCTTTCAGAGAATTTTCTAACCATGACAAATCATTATATTGTTTATCT
>Ga0116172_10003956_pt1 | contig 12192 bp, 12 predicted proteins | sample AD_UKC083_MetaG_FD_89799 | JGI IMG/M metagenome (GOLD analysis project Ga0116172, IMG submission 89799) | Active sludge microbial communities of municipal wastewater-treating anaerobic digesters from USA - AD_UKC083_MetaG | ecosystem: Engineered > Bioreactor > Anaerobic > Digestate | place: USA...
CCTTCAAGCGAACTGATATGCCGTTGCGCGTGGCAACAATGACCTGGGCAAATTCGGCGGCGTTGCGCAATTGCCGATTGGCCTGAAGGGTGAGCATTTGCTGCTGCCCTTCCAGGGTGCCTACTGGCGTATTCACATTGGAACTTCGCAGAGCCGCTGACAACTCCTCCAGACTGATATTGCGTGCAGCAAGCGCCTCGGGCAACACCCGCACGCGCACCGCAAAACGCTTGGAGCCGAATATGTTGACCTGCGCAACGCCTGCAATCGTCGACAGTGTCGGTGATATCAAATGCTCCGCATAGTCCTGCAAGTCCGATAGCGGCATAGATGGCGATGTCAGCGCCACCAACAAGACGGGCGCATCCGCTGGATTTACCTTGCGATAGGCCGGCAGCTGCGTCATATCCTGCGGCAAAGCCCTTTGCGCCCGCAGCAACGCAGCTTGCACATCCAGCGCTGCGCCATCAATATTGCGCCCTTCGTCAAATTCGAGCGTTAACGATGTGCTTCCCAATGTGCTGGTGGAACTGATCACGGCTAGGCCGGGAATGGTTTGAAATTGCTTCTCCAGCGGCAGCGCGACCGATGTCGCCATGGTCTCGGGATTGGCACCCGGCAACCCGGCAAACACGTTGATCACCGGCGTGTCATAGCTGGGCAATGCAGCGACCGGAATACTTCGGTACGCAATCACCCCTGCAAGCACGATGGCCAGGTTGAGCAACACCGTCATGACCGGACGGCGAATAAAGAGCTCCGATAGGTTCATGGTGCTGCCGACGCAGTAGATGCTGGCGAACGCGCCGCCGATGCCGAACCCGCCGGCGCCAGCTTACGCTCAACCAGTGCGGTATCAGGTCTAAGGTTTTGTCGCCCCTCCAAAACGACCTTATCACCCGCAGAGATGCCCGACACAACCGACTCATCTCCCTGAGATGCCAGCACTTTAACCGGTCTCAGACCAGCCTTGCCCTTATCGGCAACATACACAATAGAGCCCCTGACAGTTTGAATGACGGCCGCGGTCGGTATCACTACTGCGTCCTTCAAGGTGTCGGAAAGCAGGTTCGTCTTGACAAAAGCGCCCGGCCACAACTTGGAATCACGGTTGTCAAAACGCGCCTTGACCTTGATGGTTCCGGTTGCTGCATCGACCACATTGTCAACAAACTGCAACCGACCTTTTATGTCGTCCTTGAGATCGGGTAGCTTGGCACTGACAACCATGCCGCCGGACTTCAACCCCTGCAGCACGGTGTCAAGGTTGCGCTGCGGAAGACTGAAACTGATGTTGATGGGGTCCAGTTGGGTAATCGTTACCAGCAACGTTTGATTGGCCTGCACCGCAGTCCCCGGAAATACGTTGACAGCACCCAGACGTCCAGCGCCAGAAGCCCGAACGCTGTTGTACGACAGTGCGAGCTGCGCAGCGTCGAGAGCCGCTTTGTCAGCAACCAGGTTGGCCAATTGCGCATCGACCTGCGCCGCGCTGGTATCCAGGGCGCCTTGCGAAATGAAGTTCTTGGCCAACAGGTCACGGCTGCGCAGCAATTGACGTTGTGCGTCTGCCAAAACCGCTTCATCCTTGGCCATTTGCGCACGCACCTTGGCAACATTGGCTTCGTCAGGGCGTGGATCCAGCGTGAACAGCAGCTCGCCTGCTTTGACAAACTGGCCCTCCTTGATGTGAACCTTGGTCACAACACTGTTGATCTGGGGTTTAACGTCCACACTCGCAGCCGGCGTAACGGTACCGATGGCTTCGATGTGGATATCAAAATCGCGCTTCCTCGCGACCACTGTGGAAACAGACACTGGCGCGCCCGCTGCGCGCCCCCCGGACGTCGGTGCACTCGCACCGGTCGCGGTACCCACTGCGCTCGCCGCAGGCTCAGGGCCTGCGCCGGTCTTGTTTTCCCCGCAGGCAACCAATAGCAGGCACGCAGCAACGGTTTCGAGTATCAGAATCTTGGGTAGGGCTTTTGCATTCATATTCAACTCAGATTATCGACGCCGCGATTTGCCAGCGCATCCGCTCGCTCATTGCCAGGGTCACCCGCATGGCCCTTGACCCAACGCCAGTCGATGCGATGTCCCGCCTGGGAGACCAGTTGGTCCAGTTGCTGCCACAAGTCCACGTTCTTTACCGGTTGTTTGGCCGCAGTCTTCCAGCCCTTTGCCTTCCATCCTGCAAGCCACTCCGTGATGCCCTTAAGCACATACTGACTGTCCAGGTGCAAGGTTACTGAACAGGGGCGTTTTAATGCTGTCAATGCCTGAATGACTGCCATCATTTCCATACGATTGTTCGTCGTAACCGGTTCACCGCCAAACAGCTCCTTTTCGCTGCCATCTGGCGAACGCAAGAGCACACCCCAACCGCCAGGACCCGGGTTGCCTTTGCAAGCTCCGTCCGTGTAAATAACCACTTCGTTCAAACTTCTGTCTCCCGTAATGAGTCATCCTGCAACCGGTTTGCGACAGACACAGGATTGCGCGCAACGGCGGGAACAGTTTTCCATGCAGCGCCCATCAGGCGCACGCCCCGCACCCGCTTAACAGCGACCAGGAAGTAGGCCGCACCAAAAATAGGCCACCAGCGCGGCCCGGCCTTGTCCATCCACTCCATGCGTCGCAGCCACTTTTCACTGGCCACCCCGGGTCGGTAACACCCGAATTCACCGACTTCGACGTCAAATCCCAACAATCGCAGCCAATCGCGCAGCCGCCAATAGCCAATGAACTCGCCGGCTTGTGGCAGAAACGCTTGATCAAAACCCATTTTGCGGTACAAATGGCAGCGCTTTTGCCGTAGTCCCCACAAACTTGCGGGATTGAAACCACAGATGATCACCCGCCCCTCTGGCACCAAAACACGCTCAACTTCGCGCAAGGTCTCGTGGGGGTCGCTGCTCAGCTCGAGCGTGTGGGGTAGCAAAACCAGATCCAGGCTGCTCGCCGAAAACGGAAGGGCTGAAAAATTGGTCTGCAACGCCGGCCGTTGTACAGCCATATCGTCTAATGGCGGCTGGCACTCGGTGGCCAGCCATCGATGCGGCATGCGGTTGGATCGCAGGCCGTCGAGTTCCGGAACTCCCAACTGCAAAGCGTGATAACCAAAGGTATCGACTACAGCCGCATCCAGTCGCGCGCCCTCCCAGTCCAGCAGGTAGCGCCCTGCTGGTGTCTGGAACCAATCATGCAAACCTATAATTCGACCGCTCATGAAGTTATTACCGCTGCCCGCATTTGCCGACAATTACATCTGGATGCTCCACGATGGACGAGAGGCACTGGTGGTGGACCCCGGTGATGCACAGCCCGTACTGAACGCTCTGCACCATGAGGGATTGAAACTGCAAGGCATTTTAGTCACGCACCACCATGCAGATCACACTGCGGGGATAGATATCCTCAGACAAGTGACGGATTCGCCCGTCTTCGGCCCAGCGAATGAAGTGCTACCGGAGCCGGTCCTTCGTCAATCGGGCGGCGCGATCATCCGTTTGCTGGGTCTGACCTTTCACGTGATCGAAGTTCCGGGCCACACCGCGGGCCATATTGCGTACTTCGCCGAAATCGACAATGACGCCCCTGTACTGTTTTGCGGTGACACGCTGTTTAGCGGAGGGTGTGGACGGCTGTTTGAGGGCACTGCGGCCCAGATGCAGGCATCGTTACAACAACTGGCTGCACTGCCAGGCGCAACCCGCGTATGCTGTGCACACGAATACACCCTGAGCAATCTGAAATTCGCCCTGGAAGTTGAGCCCGACAACATACAACTTGCCCAATACTGGCGACATTGTCAGATGCTGCGCGAGGAAGGCAAGCCAACCCTACCGTCAAGCGTGGAAACCGAGCGCCAGATCAATCCTTTCCTGCGTTCGGACCAACCCACTATCGTCGCATCGGCCAATCGGTTCGATGCCGCTTGCACGGCGCAGCACGGAGCGTTTTCCACGCTGCGCCAATGGAAAAACCAATACCGATGAATCTATTGAAAATTGCCTGCACCACCCTGGTGCTGTGGCTGGCTGGCTGTGCCACTTCGCCTCCGGCCATGCAAACCCCAGCCGTTGCCGATGGTGGCCCTGGTCTCACCCTGCAACCAACACGTGAATTGAAGCCCCAGAACGCGAGGTCTGCCCAAACACCCCTGTTCTTTGGATCTTCGGTAGCCCATATTCCATTGACGCCGATGGAGTTGCACACTTCGGGTTCGCGCCTGGTAGTCCCGCTGGCACCGCCGGTTGACCTGTGGGACCGGATTCGTCGCGGCTATGCCATGCCGGACCTTGACAGCGACCTGGTGCGCGACCGCGAGCAGTGGTATGCCACCCGCCCGGACTATATTTTCCGGATGACGGAGCGCTCAAAAAAGTATCTGTTTCACATCGTTGAAGAACTTGAATTGCGTAACATGCCCACCGAGCTGGCATTGCTTCCATTTATTGAGAGTGCCTTCAATCCGCAGGCAGTGTCCAGTGTCAAAGCCGCTGGCATGTGGCAGTTCATGCCGGCCACCGGCAAGTACTTTGAACTGAAACAGAACGCTTTTCGCGACGACCGGCGTGATGTGCTGGCCTCGACCCGTGCTGCGCTGGACTATCTGCAAAAGCTGTATGGCATGTTTGGCGACTGGCACCTGGCGCTGGCGGCCTACAACTGGGGCGAAGGCAGCGTGGGGCGTGCCATCGCAAAGAACCAAAAGCTGGGCCTGGCCACTGGATACATGGACCTGAACATGCCCATGGAAACCCGCTTCTATGTACCCAAGCTGCAAGCCATCAAGAACATCGTTTCACGGCCGGTTTCCTTTAATTCAAAATTGCCCCTGATCGAGAACCACCCCTACTTCCAGACCGTCACGATACACCGCGACATCGACGTCACTCTTGCCGCAAAGCTGGCCGAGGTTCCTCTGGAAGACTTCAAGGCTTTGAACCCCTCCATCAACCGGCCCGTCATCATGGCCGCGGGAACACCCCAAGTTTTGCTGCCCTGGGACAACGCAGAAGTATTCCAAAGCAACCTGGAGTCGTATGCTGGCGGTCGTCTCGCCAGCTGGACCGTATGGGTCGCACCGACCACCATGCGTCCCGCCGATGCTGCCAAGCGCGTGGGCATGGGCGAAGCGGAGTTTCGCAGCGTCAACGCCATACCACCACGCGTCGTCATCAAGGCAGGATCATCACTGCTGGTGCCCCGCTCCAATACGATGAGCCAGGATGTCACAGAGAAAGTCGCGGACAACGGGCAACTCTCGCTCGCGCCGGAGGTCACCCTCAAACGCACAATGGTGCGTGCGGGCAAAGGGGACAGTGTGGCTACCATCGCCCAGCGGTACAAGGTCAGTGCGAACCAGGTCGCTCAGTGGAACAAGGTCGCCCAATCAGCCAGTTTCAAGGCCGGCCAGCAGATCGTGGTGTTCCTCACGAACACACCACAGGTCAAACGCTCAGGCGGGGGCAACCGAACACCGGTGCGCCGGACTGCCCGGCCGCGTCAGCGATAGCCGACGAAGAGAATTCCAACATTGACGGCAAACGCAGCCGCCCATGTAGCGCTGCGCAGGTTTGCCATGCCTGATACGTACATCATCACGTACAAAATGCGCAGCACCACAAACAGAAAAGCCAGGATATCAAGCCGCCCCTGCGGCGCACCCAACTGGTGCGCAACGATCACCGCCGCCATAAAGAACGGCAGCGCTTCAAAGGTATTGGCTTGGGCCGCATTGGCGCGCGCGCGCCAGTCCTTTTGGGCGGCCAGCCAAGCCCTGGGGTTTTCATTGTCGTAACCACCCTCGCGGCGGGGTTTTCCAAACATGCCGGCCTTGGCCAGACCGGCGCAGCCTATGGGCAATATCGCAGCGACCAGCAGGCACCAGTACGCAATGGTGAAATGAACATTTGGCATAAATGGCTTTCCAATCCGCAAGATTTCAGATCAAAAACGTCTACAAATTTTCGATGGCACCACCCTAACGACGGTCCACCAGTGCATGGGCGATGGTGCCCAAGTCCACATACTCCAACTCACTGCCAGCGGGCACGCCCCGTGCCAGGCGGGTAACGCCCAGACCGCGCGCCTTGAGCGCCTCGCTGATCACGTGTGCGGTGGCTTCGCCTTCTGCCGTGAAATTGGTCGCCAAAATAACTTCCTGCACCGTACCGTCCTGTGCACGGTCAAAGAGTTTTTTCAGCCCAATGTCATGGGGGCCAATGCCATCGAGCGGGCTGAGCTTGCCCATCAGCACAAAATACAGTCCACGGTAGGCACCCGTGCGCTCCAGTGCCGACTGATCGGCTGGCGTCTCCACGACACACAGCTTGCTGGCGTCCCGCCTGGCATCCTGGCAGGTGGCGCACACCGTGTTCTCGGTGAACGTGTGGCACCTCTCGCAATGCTTCACCCCTGCCACTGCGGCCTGCAATGCACGGGCCAATGCATCGGCGGCTGCACGGTCGTGCTGCAACAGGTGAAAGGCCATGCGCTGGGCAGATTTGATACCGACACCAGGCAGGCGCTTGAGCGCCTGAATCAGGGCGTCCAGCGAATTGGAGTCAGCCACCTGTTAGCGCATCAAAATGGAAATTTCATCCCGCCGGGCAGCCCCGGCATACCGGCGGTGATCTTGCCCATCTTTTCGCTGGATGTGTCTTCGGCCTTGCGAACTGCTGCATTGAATGCGGCGGCCACCAGGTCTTCCAGCATGTCCTTGTCCTCCGCCAACAAGCTGGGGTCGATGGTGATACGCTTGACATCGTGCTTGCACGTCATGATCACTTTGACCAGCCCTGCGCCGGACTCTCCCGTCACCTCGACATTGCCCAGTTCGTCCTGGGCTTTCTTCATGTTGTCCTGCATCGCCTGGGCTTGCTTCATCAGGCCTGCGAGCTGTCCTTTATTGAACATGGGTTTCCTTTTTTCTTGGTTGCGATACTGTGGGAGTCAGACCAATTTGCAAAGCAAATCTGCGCCAACCCCACCGGATTAAATGGGTTTGATGGAGCCGGGCACGATTTTCGCGCCAAAGTCGCGCATCATGGCCTGGACAAAGGGATCGTCAAAAATAATCTTCTCGGCGGCCAGTTGTTTCTCGGCCGATGCTGCCGTATTGCGTCGGGCCGGGCAGTCAGTCACACGGCCAATTTCCACCACCAACTTCACCGGAAATCCGGCGTTTTGCAACGCCGTGGTGAGACGCTCACGAGTGCCACTCTGATTGAGCGACTCCCGCTCCACCCGGAGCAACCATTGATCGGTATCACGCGCGACCAGTTGGGACTGCAATGCCAACTCGCGCACCAGCGCATGGATGGCGTCCGCCTTGATCAACTGTTGCACCGTGGCATGCCAAAAGTCACCTTCTTCGGTGGGAATCAAAGGCGGTGCGAGCTGTTGCACTGCGATATCGGAACGCGACTCCGCTTGTACATGCACCGGAACTGCTACTACTTTTGTAGCTACGTGTGCAGGTTTGGCGAGGGTTGGGGTCTGTTTTAGCTCCAATTCGTCAAGGAATTCTGCATCCAAAGCTGCGTCTAGCTGTGCCTCACGGTCGCCAGGGCGTGCCGCCTCTCGTACGGGCAAATTCTGTCCTGGAGGGGGTGCATCGGGCGCATCCTCCCAGGGTTGTACAACAGGCGCTTTGGCGGCTTTTGCAGATGTCGGCGCAACGGCTGCCTCCAGCGGTGGCAGTTGCGCTTTAACTAGAGTTTTTTTTTCAGCCACTGCCGACGCAGACCGGGGCTTGAAGGCCAATAGACGCAACAGCACCATGGTGAGCGCTGCATATTCGTCGGGTGCCAGTCCCAGATCGCCGCGCCCGTGCAGGCAAATGCTATAGAGCAGTTGCGTTTCATCGGCCGGCATCATCGACGCCAGGCGCGCCGTGTCATGCGCCTCTGGGTCATTGTCGTCACCACTTTGGGCGCCCATTGCCTGCACGACGGCCATGCGCTGCAGCACGGTGGACATTTCTTCCAGCGTGGAGGCCGCGCTCAGGCCATTCAGACGCAGCGCCTCTGAGGTCTCCACAACGGTCTTGCCATCACCCATCGCCAGCGCCTCGATCAGTCGAAACACGTAAGAGCGATCCACACTGCCCAGCATCTGGCGCACCGTGGCCTCCTGCAACTGACCGGAGCCAAAAGCAATGGCCTGGTCGGTCAGGCTCAGCGCGTCGCGCATAGAACCACGTGCCGCGCGGGCCAGCAGCCGCAGGGCCTGCACTTCGGCGCTGACCTGCTCCACCTCCAGCACCTTGGTCAGATGCTCGCGTATGGTTTCGGGTGCCATGGGCCGCAAATTGAACTGCAGGCAACGCGACAGCACGGTGACCGGCACCTTTTGCGGGTCGGTCGTGGCCAACACAAATTTCAAATACTCGGGCGGCTCTTCCAGCGTCTTCAACATGGCGTTGAACGCCGTGTTGGTGAGCATGTGAACTTCGTCAATCATGAACACCTTGAAACGCCCCTGCACCGGCTTGTAGACCGCCTGCTCCAGAAGCGCCTGCACTTCGTCCACGCCCCGGTTGCTGGCGGCGTCGAGTTCGGTGTAATCGACAAAACGTCCACTATCAATATCTGTGCAGGCTTGACAGACGCCGCAAGGGGTAGCAGTAATTCCGCCAGTGCCGTCTACACCCTGGCAGTTGAGCGACTTGGCCAAAATCCGCGACACCGTGGTTTTGCCCACGCCGCGCGTGCCGGTGAAAAGGTAGGCATGGTGCAGGCGCTGGGTGGTCAGCGCATTGGTCAGAGCCTGTACCACGTGGTCCTGCCCCACCATTTCGGTGAAATTGCGGGGACGGTACTTGCGGGCGAGCACGAGGTAGGACATGCGGCGATTCTACGGGCTGGATGGGCTTACAATCTCGCCTGACGGGCCTTCCCACATGGTGAAGCGGCCAACCGGGTCAGGTGGGGAACCAAGCAGCCCTAACTGTGGAGCCAGTGCTGGGGTCAAGGCTCGTCAACCTCAATTTTCAATGCGTTTTGAATCAACAACTTACGCTGTTGTTGATGAAGATTTGAGCATTGTGTAGCACCTGGCTGTAACACCTCGGGATCACGTCGTTCAATCAGCGTGCAGCGGTATTGAGAGGCATGCAGAATAGGGAGGGCAGCGGGTTGCACTGTTGCCAATATTTTGACCAATTAGCAGGTTTTTATCACTGCGAAAATGGCTCGATATCACGCCCCAGAAACATCGCCGATCAATGACCAAACCCCAAACGCTGACCATCACCGCCAGCGATCAGCACCGCTTCAACGCGACCTTGTATCCAACGTCTGATTCCAACGCCCCGGTGCTGATATTCATGTCCGCTCTTGGTACTCCGGCCAAGGTTTATCGCCATCTGGGCAACGAGATGGTTCAGCATGGCGTACAGGTCTGCACGCCTGATTGGCGAGGCATAGACAGCAGTTCGGTTCGCGCTTGCAGAACGAGTGACTTTGGCTACCGCCACTTGCTGGAAATAGACATTCCGGCCCTCATTGCTACTGTTCGGCAGAAGTTGCCAGATGCCCCCATATGGCTGGGTGGTCATAGCCTGGGCGGGCAAATGGCGTTGACCAGTGCAGCCGGGAACCCTGGGCCGGTCTCCGGTGTCATCCTTATCGCCAGTGGCAGTGTTCATCTGCCTTGCTACCAAGGAAAGTTGCGCTGGGGCGTCCGCTTGCTGGCGTCTTTGTCATCCATCGCCGGCCCCGTGCTTGGGTATTTTCCAGGTCGCCGCATTGGTTTTGGTGGCCGTGAAGCTGCGGGTTTGATGCACGACTGGAGTCATGTTGCCTGGACAGGTGAATACCGACCAGCAGGGTCCCAGTTGGACTATGAACGACTATTCCAAGCGCTCGATTTGCCGGTACTGGCCATTACCTTCGATGCGGACAAGTGGGCACCCGCAGCGGCGACACACGCTTTGCTGAGCAAAGTTTCAAAGCGAAAACCGATCCACCGGCATTTGAGTGCGGCCGAAACGCAAGGCATCGCGGTTGATCACTATTCCTGGATCAAGAAGCCGTCCTTTATCGCGCCAGCGGTGGCGAAGTTCATTCGGAAATCGGGTTAAGCGATGATTGCTGACCTTGGCAGTTAGACTGGCCTCAACCTTAGGCAAGGTATACCAGGATGCCAGTTCGGGAGATCGCAACCAATGCAACCGAACTCAACAGCATTCTGGCCGCTGTCCGACTTAACGGTCAATTTTGAATAGTGCGTTGATATAGACATGAACTGGCTGACTCGCCTTCTTCCGAAGCGCAAACCTCTGACCCCTGATCAACGTGCCAGAGACTTGCTTACCGCGATTGACGCGGGTGGCCTGCCATTGCACGCAGGGATCGTGAACGACATTGCCAGAAAGCTGGGGCTTGATGTGCCTATGGACGCTCCGATGGAAGTCACGATAGCGCGGATCAGGAACAAGATCGCCAAGTAGCAAAGACACTTTCGCACGCAATGCCCACCGCCCAGGCTGTATGCTGCGCGACTTGATGGCTGTTAACTTGGCCGTAGACTGCGTCTACACCAACTCATTCATGGACAGCGCGGTTGAAGCCAAGACTCTTTTTCGCCAACCTTATACCGCGCAGCCTCACTATCGCCCACAGGCATACGCGCATGCGCGTATTTCGGCTACCAGCCGTTTGGCGCGGAATGCTGTGGGTGGCTTTGAGTGGGCTGTTGTTTTCCTGCTTGAACGCAACCATGCGCCAGGTTACCCTTTCGCTGGACCCATTTGAATCGCAGTTTCTAAGGTATTTGTTTGGCGTGCTGGTGATGTTGCCGTGGGTATGGCGGCAAGGCCTTAAGGCATATCGCCCTGTCAACATGCGCGGTCAGTTTTGGCGTGGTGCCGTGCACACCCTTGGCCTCATCCTCTGGTTCACCGCTCTGCCCCATCTAGGTTTGGCTGACATGACGGCAATTGGCTTTACCGGCCCGATCTTCATCATGCTGGGGGCTGCGTGGTTTTTGGGTGAGAAGATGCGTGGCGACCGATGGGTTGCAGCGGCAATAGGCTTTGCCGGTGTGCTTGTCGTCGTTGCTCCTCAGTTCACCGGACAAGGGGGCATTTATGCTCTGTTGATGCTGGCATCTTCCCCGGTGTTTGCGGCCTCATTTCTCATGACAAAAGCGCTCACCCGTTATGAAAGTCCCGAGGTGATTGTGCTTTGGCAGGCCATTTCGGTAACCCTGTTGAGTTTGCCCTTGAGCTTGATCCACTGGACAACGCCAACTGCATGGCAATGGACAGCCTTTGCCACCGCTGGCATTTTTGGCTCGCTGGGTCACTACTGCCTGACTCGTGGGTTTCGTGTTGCAGACATCTCGGCCACCCAGTCCTTACGGTTCCTGGATTTGGTTTGGGCGTCGCTATTAGGGTGGCTGGTCTTTTCTGACGTACCGAGCCACACGACATTGATCGGTGCCATGGTTATTCTGGCTTCAACCGTGTGGATCGCCCGACGTGAGCATGGGCGCTGAATCTTTATCCCGCAATAAGTCGAGCACGCCCTGTCCGGCACGTCGGCCACTGGCAAAGCAAGCCTGCAGCAAGTAGCCCCCTGTGGGCGCTTCCCAATCCAGCATTTCTCCGGCACAGAACACGCCAGGCAATGACTCCAGCATCAGGCCCGGCGTCATCGCTTCGAACAACACCCCTCCGGCGGTGCTGATGGCCTCGTCAATGGGGCGTGTGGCGGTCAGGGTAATGGGCAAAGCCTTGATCGAGGCAGCCAAGTGCACCGGGTTATTGAAAGCGTCCTTGGTCAGCAACTCGTGCAGGATGCCGGCCTTGATGCCGTCAATGTGCAAGCGGCTTTTCAGGTGGCTCGACAGCGAGCGGGTACCGCGTGGGTGCTGCACTTCGGCCAGAACCCGCTCAGCCGGCATATCGGGCAACAGGTCCAGTGCGAAAGTGGCGCTGCCGGTGCGGATGATGTCATCGCGCAGCAAGGCAGACGCCGCGTAAACCAGACTGCCCTCCACGCCGGTAGCGGTTGCGACAAACTCACCTTTGCGAGCGAAGTGAACACCCTGCGAATTGGAAATCGACAGTGCGACCGACTTGAACGGCTGCCCGGCAAAACGGGTGGCAAAGTGCTCCGTCCAGCCACCCTTCACATCAAAGCCGCAGTTCGAAGGCATCAATGGCGCCACGGCTAC
>Ga0116172_10003970_pt1 | contig 12164 bp, 15 predicted proteins | sample AD_UKC083_MetaG_FD_89799 | JGI IMG/M metagenome (GOLD analysis project Ga0116172, IMG submission 89799) | Active sludge microbial communities of municipal wastewater-treating anaerobic digesters from USA - AD_UKC083_MetaG | ecosystem: Engineered > Bioreactor > Anaerobic > Digestate | place: USA...
GTAATTTATTACGTAATTCTATCGTCCAGACCCTGATAATGATTAAATCATTAAATGGAGAATGATAATTTCCCTAATTTCGTATCCGGAATGAACTTCAGTTTCAAATGACCATCAACAAAACATATTTCTGAAATTATGATAAGATTGGTTTCGTGCATTTGTGTTGTTTCTGTGTTTCTTACGACGTGTAAAAAACAAACAGATAATGCTGTTGATTATTCAGATTTAAACGGCAGGAAGTTTATCCTGAAAGTCGACAGGGTCGCAGTGGGACCTGATGTCCGGTATCCTGATGATGTTCTCCTGGAGGATGACTATACCCTGACTGATGAGGATATCAGGCATGAGGTGACATTCTCTGAAAATGGAGATGAAATAACGATAGAGCCCGGACTGGTCAAAGGTGCTAAAACAAAGGATGATGAAGAATCACTTTACTTTCAGCTTGGTGATGGCCTTTTTGCAGGAGGGAGATTTGTGATCTGGATAGACAAAAAGGATTTTAAAGCTGAAATGACAATTTACGGTTCAGGCATCCCCGTGATAAGAAGCGAAAGAGGAATACTTGAACTGCTGCAAGAATAACCCTTTCCTGGGATAATTTGGTAAATCTGGCATCTGTTCGGCACCGATGAAAGTATAGATGCACGGCGATTGACCAGGATCAGAAGTTTTCAGGAGCAAATATAGTCCTAAGGATGGAGCACTTAGAAATAATAAAAGCAGGCCCGGATGATGTCTTTAAACTTCAGGAAATCGGCAGAACGACATTTTATGAAACTTTTTCACCATTCAACAAAGAAGAGAATATGAAGGAGTATTTATTCCATTCATTTTCCACTGAGAAACTGAAAAAGGAACTTAACGACGATAACTCCCGGTTTTATTTTGCATACATTGGAAATACCCTGGCAGGATATTTAAAGGTGAACTGGGGCAGATCCCAGACAGAAATAAAGGATTCTTTCGGACTTGAAATTGAAAGGATCTATGTTTTGAAGGAATACCAGGGTAGAAGGATAGGACAACTCCTTTATGAAAAAGCTATTGATATTGCAAGGAAGAGAAGTGCCGGCTACGTATGGCTTGGTGTATGGGAAAATAATCATAAGGCACTGCGCTTCTACAGGAAAAACGGCTTTGAAGAATTTGACAGGCATGTTTTCAGGCTTGGAAAAGAAAGTCAGACCGACCTGATGATGAAACTAGACCTTGACAAACAACAGGATCCTGCAAACGGAAATGCATTGTAGGTCTGCTTTGATGACGGATGGAACTGGCGCAGATATTTTCTGTCAGGCCAGCAGGCAGTTTAAAAAGTAACCGTTATCAGCGATGCCGGTGAACCGGCGCATGCAATAATTTGTTTAAACCATTAAACCGATTCATTTGAGACTATGTCCGATTCAATTGCAAAAACAATAGGGTACACACTTTTCATAATCTGCAGCATCTCCTTTCTGTTAATTCCTGTTGTCGCACTTATGGGTCTTCCCGCCGGGAAGGTTGCAGGCATCAGCCTGGCATTGATAATAGTCGGTGAAGTAACGTTTTATCTGAGCCTTGTTTTTCTGGGCAAGGGTTTTTACAATAAAATAAAGGAGAAACTTAAATACAGGAAATCAAAAAGGGGCACAGACACAGCCCCCGAACAGCCTGAATAATAAACATCCGCCCGGAAAGCCGTAAAAAGCCTTTTCTTCTCACTGGGTTTACGGATCATGAATTGAATATCTTGTATTTTTACACCGGAATTATTTTCATATTGAAACAGACTGGCAACGGATCGTCCTTTCATGGCCTATCATCTGATCTGATGTAGACTTGTAATGAAGTTCCCCACAGCCGGCTGTTGTTTTATTACGAAAAAGATTATGGAAAAAGGCGGAGTGATTTTTGATTTTAATGGCACATTGTTCTGGGATACTGAGCTTCAGGAGGTCTCATGGGATAAATATCTTGCAGCACATGGTATTAACCTTACAAGGGAACAGAAAAAAGAATACATACACGGCAGGAACGGAAGGGACACTCTTGAGATCTTGTTTAAACGTAAGCTTACCGACCAGGAGGTCCTTCAATACACAGAAGAAAAGGAGATCATTTACAGGAGCGATTGCCTTAAGAGTAAAATGGAACTTGCCCCCGGGGCAGTAAAGCTTCTTGACTATTTGAAAGAAAAGGGAATACCGATGGCTGTTGCAACAGCTGCAGGGAAATCCAATGTTGACTTTTTTATCGAAAGGTTCAGGCTGCTTGACTGGTTCGCTGAGGAAAACATCATCTACAATGACGGAAAAATAAAAGGGAAACCTGATCCTGAGATTTTTGAGAAGGCAATTCAACGGCTGGGTGTTAAAAAGGACAGATCGGTCATTTTCGAAGATTCTTTTTCAGGAATTGAGGCAGCTCTTAACTGTAAAGTCTGGAAAGTGATAATCGTTAATTCGGCAAAGGAGGATTATTCTGCATATGATCTTCCTGTGATAGAGCATTTTGACGAGTTTGACAGAGATCTTTTAGATATTGCTTTTTCTTAACAGTAAACAGGTCTAATTGCATTCATCTATTGAATATTTATTGGAAGAGCTTGACTTTTTATAACATTACCTGGTTTTGGCATGTTACGCATCGATATTATATACATCACAACATGGAATATTGAAGAGAAACTTAGCAGGGATTCACGTACCTGTAAAAGCGGTTATGAAACTTTTAAACTTGAACGCTGATAAACAATCCTGAATAATATAAAATTTATGAGAGACTACCTTCTGACAGTTATAAGGCCCTCTTTATCATTTGAAAAACTTCTTAGAAAAGAGAATTATTTCTCCCTTGGATTTGTATATATCCTAATCCCAATAGCAGGATATACCCTGATGTACATTTTTCTCACGATAGGGAAGGGGGCGCCTTCAGTATTTACTCCATGGCTCAACATCCCCAGGGACAGCTACTATTCAATTAACCGCTTCCTGCTGGCGCCAAGTATGTTGCTTTGCTGGATAACAGCCAGTGCCTATATTCAGATAATGAGTCGTTCTTTCAGAGGCTCCGGTACATTTGAACAATCGCTGGCAGTGCTGGCACTGAGCATAAGCATTGCCATGTGGGGCGGCCTGATCCACGATCTTCCAATGAGTTTTATGAGCGCAACCGGAATTATCGATGCAAGACAGCATGAGATTGATATGAATTCACCTACTATTTTCAGAACTTTGCTATGGATCTGCTACTCAATCTATTTCATTGCATTCCTTATTCTTTTCCCTCTGGCGGTAAAAGTTGTCCACAGGCTTAGCATAATAAAAAGTATCCTCATCGGATGGACCGCCTTTATCATATTTCAGGTTGTTTTTCTCATTTTCAACCGCTAGGTTAGCCCTCAAGGCATCAGGATTGCTACATATTTCTGTCTTGCTTTGCTTTCCATATGCAAATGCCATAACGCCAGTAGCAATTGCCATAACCTGCCTTATTTGATGTCTGTCAGAAATAGACATAGTGCCTTGTAACCCCTTCAAAGAGTTATGGTCCTTCCCGGCAGGATATCCGCAATAAAATGCAGATCATCACATCATTTTTTTAATCCGGGTGAACAATTCTGGCTTAAACGCATTTATTATTTATCAAACATCATCAAAATGGCCGAACTAAAAACAAGACCAACCGAAGCGGACGTAAGTGAATTCATCAACACGTTTGCCGATACTGAACAAAAGCGGAAAGATAGTTTTGAACTGCTCAGACTAATGGAATATATCACTGGTTATAAACCAAAGATGTGGGGTCCGTCAATAATAGGGTTCGGAAGCTATCATTACAAATCGGAAAGAAGCCGTCAGGAGGGAGACTGGCCCCTGGTGGGATTCTCACCCAGGAAGGCAGCCATATCACTCTATGTATACACCGGAGCCAGTGAACATGAACACCTTCTGGCCAAACTCGGGAAATTCAAAATGGGAAAAGCCTGTATTTACATCAAAAGGTTGTCCGATATTGATCAGGAAGCTCTCAGTAACCTGATTATGACAACTGTTGATTATCTTAAAACGAGATATAAAAATTAGAAATATGGACAAGGCAACACAGACAATGATTGAGAACCTTCACAGGAACACCGGAAAGACTATCGAACAATGGATTGAAATCCTTAGAAAGGAAAACTTTGCTAAACACGGTGAAGCATTGAAATTCCTGAAGGAAACCCACGGACTCACGCACGGATTTGCCAACCTTATCGCCCACAAGGCAAAGGGGTCTGATGCTGATTCCGTCGAAAACAAGGACGAACTTATTGAAAAGCAGTACAAGGGGAAGGAACATTTCAGGCCTCTGTATGAGAAACTGATGGATGAAATCAGGAAGTTTGGCGGAGACATAGAGGTTGCCCCGAAAAACAACTATGTCAGCTTAAGAAGAAAAAAACAATTTGTAATTCTTCAGCCATCGACCCAAACACGCTTTGAAATAGGACTGAACCTCAGGGGGCATGAACCGAAAGGCAGGCTTGAAGCCATAACCTCTGCAAACGCCATGTGTTCGCACAGAATAAGTTTAAGCGACACAAAAGACATCGACAATGAAGTCTTAAGCTGGCTGAAGGCAGCATACAATAATGCAGGATAGTTATATACTATTTTGCAGGTTTGTTATAATACCATAAAAGCTGTTGTATGAGGGCCTTTGGCCTGATTGCAACAGGTCTGATTTAACAGGAAGACAAGCTGTAACAGAAATCCGGAACAAAATTCTCTACGGATATCTTTTGCAGTTTTTTATATTTACAAAGGGAATCAGGGAGCAATCATGCTTTCCATATTCTAAACTTAAAATTTGAAAAAATAATACTGTCATGGTAACCAGGATTAAAATCTGTTGCATCCAGAACATCAGGGAAGCAAAAACGGCCATAAGATTAGGCGCATCGGCTGTCGGCCTCGTTGCAAGGATGCCCAGCGGTCCGGGACCAATTCCTGATGAGCTGATAAGACAGATTGCTGCAGCAGTTCCCCCTCCGGTAGGAACCTTTCTTCTCACCAGCCGCACCTCAGTCGATGAAATAATTGAACATCACAGGATAACAAACACCAATACAATTCAGATAGTTGACCGTCTTTCTGACGGGAATTACAGCCGTCTCAGGGAGGCCCTTCCCGCAATAAAGATTGTACAGGTAATCCATGTGGCAGACGAAAGTTCGGTGGATGAAGCGATAAGGATCTCTGCTTCGGTTGATGCCTTGCTGCTCGACAGCGGCAATCCCGACCTGCTTATAAAGGAACTTGGGGGCACAGGGAGGGTCCATGACTGGGGACTCAGCCGCAGGATCAGGGAAGAAGCTGCGTGTCCGGTCTTCCTTGCCGGAGGCCTGAAACCTGAAAATGTCAGACGGGCAATTGATACAGTTGAACCATTTGCAGTAGACGTTTGCAGCGGGGTAAGGACCAATGGTTTGCTGGATGAGGAAAAACTTGAACGGTTCTTCTCAGAAGTCCTTAAATGATGCCATAAAAGCTTCCGGTCGAAATAAAGAGCGTGAGTCCTTCATTTTATGCGTGATCAGTCAGCCTCATCCTGCCGCCTGATTATCCTGTGATAGTCCTTAAGTATCTTTCCGAAAATCTTTTCCTTCCTTCTTTTCTCATGGACTGTCTCCTGAAAGTGTTCCTCTTCCTTCCGGAGCTTTAAGTAATTCTCATACGAACTTCTGTTGATGGTCCCGGCCTCCAGGGCCAGCAACACTGCGCACCCTTTCTCAGTGATATGCTTGCAGTCGGGAAACCTGCATTTCCTGGCAAGCTCTGAAATGTCCGCAAAGGTTTGTTCTATTCCTTCACCTGAGTCGGCTATTCCGAGTTCCCTCATTCCAGGGGTGTCAATTATTATTCCCCCGTTGTCCAGAATAAAGAGTTCGCGGTGGTCAGAAATATGACGGCCTCTGTTCGTATGCGGGCTTATTTCTCCTGTTTTAAGCAGATCCCTTTTCAGAAGGTTGTTGATGAGAGTCGATTTGCCAACACCTGAAGACCCGACTACACAGTAGGTTTTCCCTTTCCGGATATGACCAGCAATACTGTCAAATCCTTCTATTGTCCTGTTGCTCAACAGGAAATATTTCACTTTGCTTTCCCTTTTTTCAAGCATCTCAAGGGCCTTTTTTTTCTCCTCATCCGTCGAAAGGTCCGTTTTGCTTAAGACCAGCACCGGCTCAATCCCTGATTTGTGACAAATTGAAAGATAGCGCTCGAGCCTGTTGATGCTGAAGTCGTTATTAATAGCCTGGACAATAAAGGCAACATCGATATTGGCCGATATTATTTGTTTTTCACCCTCCATTCCAACAGTCTGCCTCTCAAGTACGGTTTTCCTCGGAAGTATCTTATGAATTATTGCCTGACCGCCTTCGTATACTTTCATCGCCACCCAGTCTCCGACGGCCGGAAAGTCTGACCTGCCGGCTGCAGAAAATCGCAGGTTGCCTGTAACCTCGGCATTATATTCATTTTCTCCGTCGAAAACGACATATCGTTCCCTGTGTTCCTGGGTTATCCTTCCTATTGAAAAGTCCTTAAATTCCGGCTCCATTATCATGCGCGACAGCTCTTCGGTCAGTCCTGTCCCGGAAAGATTTTTCAGATTGTGAGTCATTGGATTGATTGTGATTCAAAGATTGTTTGTTTTATGAAAGTGTTTTTATCACGGATCAATGTATCCTGAAAGATCCGGATGATAAGTTATCCTTATTGCAAAATTAATGATATGTTTCTGATCAGAACCGGCTCCGGCCATCAGAAGCGCTGATAAGTGTTTCGATAAAGTCAGGAAAAGATCAGAAACCTGCTGCTCTGTAGGTTACAGGCGGCTTCTTGTTCCAGTAATGTCCCCCGGTAAGATGGTATTGTTCATACCTTGATCTGCTTATCTGCCTGCCTTCCATTACGGCCATCAGTATTGACGAAGAATTTGAGTCAATCTCATATTCAGTCTGGCCGTAATATTTTGCATAATACCTTCCCGGCTTGTTAAAACCTTCAGGGATGTATCTGAAAGCAATCTCTTCAACAGGATTCTCAAAATATACTGTTCGACCGGCTCCCAGTTTATTAAGGATTTTTTCAGACCTGATCTTCCTGATAAAACGATTCAGATATGCTGGTAATATTTCCATAAACAAATCTCTCAGAATTATTTCGACTCTGCAGTCAAAACGCAAATTCTGATCAGCTTATTGTTTAAAAAACTAATTTCCTTTATCGTTTCCCCTTCCCGAGCAGGAAATCAGGTCAAATATATATATAATTAAATTTAATATTGCAAGGAAACGGCCATTTTTTTTCCTTATAATCTCCTGAATGGCACGAATCTGACGAATGTCAGCCTTTTTGTAACCGTCTTTCCGTTCCGTTTTTCAAGCAGGATAAGTTCCTGGACTGCATAGGGGGGACCGACAGGTATTACGAGACGTCCGTTCTCGGCAAGCTGACTGATAAGAGGTTCAGGTATGGTTTCTGCAGCTGCAGTTACTATTATTATGTCAAATGGCGCCTGTTCAGGCCAGCCTTTGTAACCATCTCCGGATCTGAAGAATATATTATCATAACCCATCTTTGCAAGCTTCTCCTTCGATTCCCTGGCCAGTTCCGGCACTATCTCAATTGTATATACTTCCTTTACGATTTCAGCTATTACTGCTGCCTGATACCCCGATCCGGTTCCGATCTCAAGTACTTTTTTCTGAGGTGTGGGCCGTACTACCTCTGTCATATAGGCAACAATGTAAGGCTGGGAGATTGTCTGCCCGTGCCCGATCGGCAGAGGCATGTCATCATAGGCAAGACTCAGCTGCTCATCAGGCACAAAAAGATGGCGCTCCACCTTTCGCATTGCTCTGAGTGTGGCAGGATCGCTGATGCCCCTGCTTATCAATTGTTCTTTGACCATTCTCTCCCTGGCAACAGCGAACCTGTCATGTTGAGCCGGATTTAAATCTCCCATGCTAAAAAGGATTATTGTGATGATCAACAGTCTCATTTCGGGCTTGTTTCCTACAAGATAAAGGAAATTGACGTTTTTTGCAAGCCCTGTTTAAGTGTTTTATCTGTAACCTACAACAGATAGGAATCCATTCCCGAGAAATTCCACAGCCGGCCATATCGGAAGCAGGTTGATACTTGTGAATACTGTTACCAGAATAAGCCCCAGGAAGATCCACGAACCGTATTTGTACAGACCTTCATAAATAGCAGGGAATTTTCTGAAGTAATTCAGAAGCAGATGTGAGCCGTCGAGTGGCGGGAGAGGGATCATGTTGAATATGAACAGACCCCAGTTGATGTAAATCGCATACAGGAAGACTTCCTTTGTAAGATAAATGCCGTTGCTGTAATTCCCCTCTGTGAAATGCATAATTGCAGCAAATACCACCGAAAGAAGCATTGCCAGAAGTGCATTTGAAGCAGGTCCCGAAACTGCAATCCTCATTATGTCCTTTCTTGGATTCCTCAGGTTGGCCTCGTTGAACTCAACAGGCTTTGCCCAACCGAAACCTGCCACAAGAAGCATTATGAATCCAAGCAGGTCGATATGCTTCAGCGGGTTAAGACTAATCCTTCCCTGTGCTTCCGAAGTAAGATCTCCGCAACGCTTTGCCATGTAAGCATGGCTGAACTCATGGACAGTCAGACCGATGATTATTCCGGGAAGAAATTTGAGCATTCTCGAAAGGTCAGGATAATCCATTGCCGGGCTTATTTGTTATTAAGGTTTTAGACTTTCTTCAGGATGCAATCTCAAAGAAGAGGCTGTATCAACCGTTTTCTGATCCGTCTCTTCCCTTCATTTCAATTCTTCGTCATCATGGAAGGCAGGCAAAACAACGGGCTTTAATACAGCCTCTCTTTTATCTTAGTTTCTGTTCTTTTTTTCGGGAAGCCAGAAATCGCTTTCCTTAAGGCCGCATTTCTTTATCATGCTGATGGCGTACTCAGCTCCTGCGAAGTTCTCGTCGGCATTGTTTGTTCCGATGGTGAATTTGACGCCGGCTTTTTTTGCCCGTTTGATAAATATTTCCGATGGTATCTGATAGCGGTTATTGATCTCAATTGCAATATTATTGGCTAAGGCAGCATTGATAACCTTGTCCATTCTTTCGGGAGTCCAGAAAAAATCATACCTGTCGGCCAGTTGTTCGGGAAGGAAAGTGGAGTTCACATAAATATCTATGGGTTCATTGTTAAGGATGTTCACAAGGGTATTTACCATGTAATCCATGAACTGCTGCTCATCGTCGATCCAGGTCTCGTCCTTCATCCAGATCCGGTTGCGTCTGCCTTTTTCATCAGTGAAAGTCATGACATCGGTAAAAACATAGTCAAACTTGTCGATGGATTCCTTTGAGAAGGTATTTACCCATTCCCTGCCTTCTGCCTGCATTGCCATATAGAACTGGGGGTAATCTTTGAAAGTGGCAATTACCGAATCGATCTGACTGTCGCTGTGTATCGGGAATCCTATCCCGCAGTTCACGGCTATACCATAATCGATGTTTTCGGCTTTCGATTTGGCAACGGCGTCATCGAAGGTTAATGTACCCTTGAGATGCACATGAAGATCTGTCAGTTTAAAATCAGGCTCATTACTGCAGCCTGTAACAAAGAATGCTAAAATTGCTGCAAGGGGAAGAAAGGCTTTTTTCATCTCTGTAATCTGTTTTTATTTGAGTGATTTATGAAATTCGGATCCGGGATCGTGAAGACCGGAAACCGGCATAAAACTACTTAAAAACAGGGAAGAGACAAAATGGCGGCTAATGATATTCGGAAAAAAACCATTAGGTTTACACTTTATATAATATGATCTTATGAGGAGGCACCTGATATTTCTTCTGCTTTTCATTCTGACAGGCTCTGTTGTCAGGTCCCAGGAATCCCGACAGGCTGAATTGTATCTGCTTACCTGCGGGCCGGGAACCGAGACATACTCGGTCTACGGGCACAGCGCACTGAGAATTGTTATCCCGTCATCAAATACGGATATCGTCTATAACTGGGGCGTCTTTGATTTTGCCACACCCAATTTCGTCTGGAAATTTGCGAAGGGACGTCTTGATTATTCTCTCGGAGCATATTCGTATGAAAGATTTCTCAGGGATTATCTTCTGGAAGAACGCTGGGTCGTTTCGCAGAGGCTGAACCTCGATTCGGCTGCCATTGCTTCAATATTTCGTCTTATAGAGGAAAACCTCAAACCGGAAAACATTTCATACCGTTACGACTTTTATTACGACAACTGTTCCACAAGGATCCGCGATATTATTGAAAAAGCAACAGGGGAAAATCTGCTCTATCCTCCTGATGAGCCCGGCGTAAGACCCCCAACATTCAGATCACTTTCCGGTGCATACGAGAAAAACTATCCATGGACCAAGTTCGGGATAGATCTTCTTCTGGGGGCACCGACCGATAAAAAAGCGTCATTCAGGGAGAAGATGTTCCTTCCGATCGAATTAAAGGATGGCCTGTCGAAATCACTTTTCCGCACCGGTGGAAAAATGGTGCCTCTGCTTTCTGATCCTTCGCTCGTAGTCGACTTTCCCACCCCCTCGAAAAAAACAGGTATTTTTACTTCTCCTTTCTTTATTTTCTCACTGCTGCTTATCCTTGCAGTTCTGATTTCGGCTGCCCTCAGGGGTAAAAAAGGGAATGCGGTTTTTGATATAATAATCTTCACTGTCTTTTCTCTCCTGTCGCTTGTGATGATCTTCTTCAATTTCTTTACCGATCATCAGCAGCTCAGATGGAACCTTAACATAATATGGCTCAGCCCCTTTGTTATATTATGTCTTGTTAGTCTGTTATTCGGAATGAACAGGACAGGATGGTTCAGGATCGTTTTCATTCTTGCATCGGCTTTTCTTCTTCTGCTGGTTGTTCTTCCCCAGCATATAAACAATGCCGCAATACCCCTTATTGTAATTCTGATTCTCAGGAGCTCGGCCAGAGCCGGTTATAGCTGGAATCCTTTCGCACTGCCTTATTTAACACAACTTTAACACTTCTTAACTCTGTTTTAGAGAAATGAGCTATTCTTTTGTGAGTCGGTTGCCGGACCATGTTCCGGCTATGCTGGCTTATTGATTTTACTATATTTGCGGATTAAATTTCTTGTTTATGGAGCAGACTACGGATATCAGGTTACTGAATGAAAAAATAGAGAAGGAAAGTTCGTTCGTCGATATTATCAGGATGGAGATGAACAAGGTCATTGTCGGACAGCGTCATCTGACCGACTCACTGATGATCGGTCTCCTGGCCAACGGTCACATCCTTCTCGAGGGAGTGCCCGGGCTGGCAAAAACCCTTGCCATAAAGTCGCTGGCAGCAGTTATTGACGCCAAATTCAGCAGGATACAGTTCACCCCCGACCTTCTGCCGGCCGACCTTATAGGAACAATGATATACAGTCAGAAAAAAGAGGAATTCATTGTCAAGAAAGGTCCGGTATTTGCCAATTTCATCCTTGCTGACGAGATAAACCGGTCCCCTGCAAAGGTGCAGAGCGCTCTGCTCGAAGCGATGCAGGAAAGGCAGGTCACAATCGGTGAAACTACATACAGGCTCGACGAACCCTTCCTTGTGCTTGCCACCCAGAACCCCATTGAGCAGGAAGGAACTTATCCTTTGCCCGAAGCTCAGGTCGACAGGTTCATGATGAAGGTGCTTATCGACTATCCGACAATGGATGAGGAAAAACTGATAGTCAGGGAAAACCTGGCAAAGGAATTCCCGAAAGTCTCTAACGTCCTTAAAACCGAAGACATAATACGTGCAAGGAATGTGGTCAGGGAGGTTTATATGGATGAGAAGATAGAGAATTACATCCTCAATATAGTCTTCGCAAGCAGAAATCCTGAAAAATACGGCCTTCCTGGGTTCACCAGCATGATATCTTACGGAGCCTCTCCCAGGGCATCCATATACCTCTCGCTTGCATCCAAAGCCTATGCCTTCATAAGAAGGCGCGGCTATGTGATACCCGAGGATGTCAGAAGCATCTGCCCCGATGTAATGAGGCACAGGATTGGGCTGACCTATGAAGCTGAAGCGGAGAATGTAAATCAGGACAAAATAATTGCAGAAATACTTAATGTTGTTGAA
>Ga0116172_10003971_pt1 | contig 12163 bp, 8 predicted proteins | sample AD_UKC083_MetaG_FD_89799 | JGI IMG/M metagenome (GOLD analysis project Ga0116172, IMG submission 89799) | Active sludge microbial communities of municipal wastewater-treating anaerobic digesters from USA - AD_UKC083_MetaG | ecosystem: Engineered > Bioreactor > Anaerobic > Digestate | place: USA...
GAACCTGATCGTGCAGCCCAATGCCGAGGTTAACATGCTCACCCAACAGCAGTTGGTGATCAACGGCAATATCCAGGCCAGCGGGGCAAGTTTTCAAGCCAGTCGCGTGGATGAATGGGGCGGAATAGTCCTCAACTCCGGAGCGTCTGGCAGCTCGCTGGTGAATCTGCAGATCTCGGGAGCATCCATCCCATTGGTGCTCAACGACTGCAGCCCTTTTATCAACAACTTGGTTCTGGAGGCTGAGCCCGGCACCAGAAATCCCGGTCCGGCCATCAGGATCAACGGCAGTTCCGCTCCGCTGATCCAATCACTTCAGACCCACGGTTTTGCGACTGCGATCAAGGCCCATAGAGATGGTGCGGGAGCGGTAACATTGAATATCGACAGTGTTCTGCTGAATAGGGGAGATGAGGTTCCCTCGAGCACAGACATCGGAATAGAAATCCAGGGTGACTACTGGTTTGAAGCTCAAGACATCAGGATCCAAGGCTATCCACGCGGAATCGGTATCCAGGGCACCCAGCCCACGCTTGGCAGGGCCAGGCTCACAGGTAGCAGAGTGGTGCAAAACGAGTCTAACCGTGATCCCGGCACCGCCATAAGCATTGCAGGAGTGGGATTTATTCAGATCATGGCCGATACCCTGATAGGCTTCGACAACGCCATCGTAGTTAGTAACGGAGGGACCGCTTCCAGTTGCGAAGTCAGCTCGTGTGTTATCTCCAAGCAGGCATACGGCGCCAATTCGGTTGGGATCAGTGTGAGCGGCTTTCAAAGCCTGAGGGCGGACTCTCTGCTGGTTTCTAACTACGGGACCGCCATCAGTACTGACGGAGGTTCAAGTCGCAGCATCGGGTTCAACCAGCTACTCAATTGCGGGACAGGGATTTTAACCGGCAGCCCTGCCAGTTATGTTCAGGTCAGGAACAACATCATCAGGAGAGATCAAGCTTATCCAGGAACGCAGGACCAGCCTGCCCTCAACCTGACAGCCGCCAACGCTGAGATCACTGGCAACACCGTCTTTGCCCATCCGACCTCACTGAGGCTGAACGGTGGAACAGCCGCAACTCTGGCCAATAACATATTCTGGCCCCAGCAGGAAGGTCCCGACCCCATCCAGATTATGGGAACATCCACCCTGAGCGCTACTTACAACGATATTCGTCTCACCGTGGGAGCGTATCCCGGCACCGGGAATCAGAACCGTGATCCCAGGTTTGTGGATCCCGGCAACGGTAACCTCAATCTGGGCATCAGAAGCCGCTGCATTGATGCCGGGGACCCTGGTTGGCCTCTCGATCCCGATGGTTCCAGAGCGGACCTGGGAGCGCTGTATTTCGACCAGACCAACATGAGCTATGAGACTGATTTCTATTGCGATATCCAGGCTGGTCCGCATCCCCTGGCTGTGCAGTTCTACGACGATTCCGCTTTCAGTGCCAGCTCCTGGAATTGGGATTTCAACGGTGACGGCACCATAGACAGCACTCTTCGTGATCCCCTCTGGACTTTCGAACAACCTGGCAGCTTCAGCGTGAGCCTCAGCTCATCTGATGGAACCAACACTGCAACTGTCACTTACGATGATCTGATCAGCGTCTGGAACACCGCCCCGGAAGTGCTGCAGCCCATTGAAGCGCAAAACTGGCCGGAGGATTTTGGTCTCTGGGTTTGCCAGCTGGACGCTTTCTTCAATGACGCAGATGGAGACTCTCTTTCCTACTCAGTGGCTCTGAGCGAACCACTTGTGAGCTGGGAAATTACGGGTTCCGACCTCAGAATCCACAGCATCCAGGACCTCTTTGGGGCCTTGACTGTTACCGTGACTGCCGACGATGGCTACTCGGAGGCAAGAGCCAAAAATGGCTTGAGGGTCGAGTGTAGCTTGAGCTTCAATGTGACTATCGATCCAGTGAACGACCCGCCCGAGCTCATATCAGCCTTCCCGGAGCAGTCGTTGCTCTACATTGCCGAGGGAGATGAGATCGATTTCAACCTCGAAGTGGTGGATGTGGATTCCCCTGTGGCTTATATCTGGCTGCTGGACAACGTGGACCAGAATAACAACGGCCCAGAGTGGAGCCATGTGTTTGACGAGCAGGGTTACCACTCTGTATCTGTAACTATATCAGATGGAGTAAATTCCTTCTTGTGGGGATGGGGGCTGCAGGTGCAAAGCTCCCCATCGGACGATCCTCTGGTGCCGGCTTTCACGGCCCTGTTGCCAAATACCCCCAATCCCTTTAGGGAAGGCACTTCAATCCATTATGCCATCAATCGGCAAGGTCAGTTTGAGATGGCTATTTACAACAGCCGGGGCCAATTGGTGAAACGCTTTCAGAATTGCCCTGGGGAGGCCGGTTGGCATCATCAATACTGGAATGGCTGTGACAGCCACGGCAGGAAAGTCAGCGCTGGAGTTTACCTTGTCAGAATGACCCACGAGGGTAAAAGCTACACCCGCAAAGTGCTATTGGTCAGATAGGCATAACTTATAGAAGGATATATCGATAGCCATTCTGGATTTATGCCTGGAAAGGTGCTGGAAAGCCGTTTGTGTGATGAAAAATATATGAGCAGGAGAATTATCTCTTGACATCCAGATAACGGCTGTTAGACTAGCTCCACACTGAAGCATACCGCTTCAGGGATTAGATAGTGATCTGTTCCATAAGGAGGAAAGATGACAAAGTCGAGTCTCTTTTCGAGCGTGAGGGCTATCCTCACGGTTCTTGTAGTAATATTGCTTGTAAGTGCTTGTGACGACGACAATCCCACCAATCCCACCGTCAACACGGGAGTGGTGTCCGGAACAGTCTTTAAGGCTGCCAGAACGGTTTTACCTGGTGTCACGGTCAGTATCGGAACTCAGACCACCGAGACCGATGCGGACGGCAAGTTCTTTATCTATGGCGTCAATGCCGGAACGTCGGTAATTGTGGATTTCGAGAAGGAAGGCTATATTGCCAACCAGAAAGTGATTACGGTCAATAAAGATAAAACCACCTACATCGACAGCACTCTCAGGATTCCATTGGCCACCACTTTTGCCTCAACGGTAGGCACTATGCTCGTGGATGGATATACTGAGATTACAATCCCTGAAAATGCTTTTATGGTGGGCTCGACTCCTTTCACTGGAAACGTGAGAGCCGAGTATCGATATTATGACCCCACCAACGCGGACAACCTAAACGCCTTTCCAGGTTCATTTTCTGGAGTGCAGACAGACGGCACCGAGACGATGTTTGAAAGCTATGGCTACATTTCCGCCAGCTTCACAGATGCTCAGGACCCCAACAGGCAGTTGCAACTGGCAGCCGGAAAAACCGCCTCGATTCTGTCCTACATTCCCACCAGCCTTTTGGCCAACGCGCCTGCCACCATCCCGATGTGGTATTACAACGAAAGCACGGGTAAATGGATGGAAGACGGTGTGGCCACCAAGGTAGGGAATTATTACCAGGGGGAAGTGACTCATTTCAGCTACTGGAACTTTGATCACCCCATCGTGGTGGACGATCAATCCACTCTCACCGGCAGAGTAGTCTCTGCAGAGAGCAAAGCCCCTATTCTCGGAGCTCAGGTAGTAGCCACAGGGGTCGACTATGCCGGATATACAAGAGTCTATAGCGATGCCAACGGTCTCTTTAGCATCACCGTCAAGGCTTCTGCCCAGGTCACGATCAAAGCATATTCAGGCATCAACTCCTCACCAGTTTCACCTGTCATCAACACCCCTGTCAGCGGTGGAACACAGGACGTGGGTGATATCAGCATACCTGATCTCAGCTTCACGTTAACCGGCAAGCTGGTTGACACATCCAACCAGCCTATTTCAGCTGGTTACGGACAAATGACTCAGGTTAATCCCCCTGATGGTGTAAACCCATTCAATGCATGGATTGGACTTGATGCCAATGGCAATTTCTCAATTCAGGAAGCCTACAGCGGCAGCTTGACCAGCTTTCCGGTGCAGTTCAGCATCAACCAGCGCGGGAACCTGTATTCTAGCAGTATCACTTTCACAGTTCCTCAACCTGGTCAGGTTTACAACTTCGGTACCATCGTCATGAGAGAGGGTGGTAAACTGAATGGCCGGGCCAAGGATCACCTGGGCAACTGGATTGCAGACTCCTGGGTATCTTTTATGCAGGAAGGTGCCACTGGCGAGGGTAACCATGTTTCGGGAAGTACGGACGCCAACGGTTACTTCACACTTACAGGTCCACCCAGCACAAATCTCACCAATATGAGAGGCAGTGTCTATGTGAACCAGACCAACCTCGTTTCCCCTTTGATGAGCCTCAATTTCCCTGCATCGGGACAGGAGGGAAATATCGGCACGGTCATTTTCTCTCCCCAGAGCAAACGCTGAGTTTCAGCTAAGGAATAAAACAAGCCCGTCACTTCTGACGGGCTTGTTTGTTACAAGGTGAAAGTGGCGTAGATCAGATATACTTGTTGATCTTGCCTTCCACCAATTCTTTGATCTGGTGCATACGCTCTTCGGCGATGGCCTCATAGCGGGTCACCAGTACGGGTGTCGTGTTGGAGGCACGCACGAGGCCCCAACCGTCCGCGAATGTGATGCGGGCGCCATCGATATCGGTGACGTCATATCCTTCCCGCTTGAATTCATCGCAGACCGCTGCCACCACCTCAAACTTGCGGTCATCGGCGCATTTGACGTGGATTTCAGGCGTGTTGTACATCTTGGGCTGGTCGGCAAGATAAGAGGAGACGGGCGCGCTGGTTTTTGATACGATCTCGATAAAGCGACAGCTCACATAGATGGCGTCGTCAAAACCCAGATAGCGGTCCGCTAAAAACACATGACCGCTCATTTCACCGGCAAATTCCACCCCGATCTCTTTCATTTTCATCTTGATGTTGGCGTGGCCGGTCTTGTACATCATCGGCACCCCGCCTCGGGCACGGATATCGTCGTAGAGGTTTTTAGAGCATTTGACATCGGCGATGATGGTTTTACCGGGGTTGTCAATCAGATAATCGCGGGCCAGGATATTGAGGATCTGATCGCCAAACAGCATTTTGCCCTTTTCATCCACCACTCCGATGCGATCGGCGTCGCCGTCGAGGCCGAGGCCAAGCTCATATTCCGCCGCTACGACAGCCCGGCTGAGGTCCACCATATACTTCTCGATGGTAGGATCGGGATGGTGATTTGGGAAGGTGCCGTCCGGCTCGCAATACATCTCGATCACTTCACAGCCCAGGCGCCGTAAAATCTCCGGCAGATAGGGACCGCCCATACCGTTGCCGCCATCCACGATCACTTTGACGGGGCGTTCAAGCTTGATATTGGCGGTAATATAGTCTATATAGTCGGCGTTGAGGCTATCGTCCTGCACCAGATTGCCCGCCCCGGTCTGGAATTTGCCGCTCTGGATAATACCCAGCACTTTCTGCAGTTCTTCGGCATAGACGGAACCCAAGCCCAGATTGAGCTTGCAGCCATTGTATTGGGAAGGATTGTGACTGGCGGTCACCATAGCGCCGCCATCCATCTTCAGCTTCCAAATCGAGTAATAGAGCACGGGAGTGGCCACCATGCCGATATCCGTGACGTCGCAACCGGTTTCCAGCAGACCGCGGATTAGCTCTTTCATCAATCCGGGTGAGCTGGGACGCGCGTCCCCGCCTACCACAATGGACTTTAAGCCCTTGTCTCTCATATAGGTGCCAAAGCCTCTACCGATCAGGTAATAGGTCTCGGTGTTGATCTCTTCATCCACAATGCCGCGGATGTCGTACTGCCTAAAAACTTGTGGGTTTACCATGGTATCCTCTTTTATTTATTATGGCGCCGCAAACGTCCCCGTTTGCGAAGGGGGTGATAGTGTATCGCTGTACTTGCTCTCAGAAAGATCCCCTATCTCAGGCTGAGTATCCTTTCCAGCAGAGGCCGGATCGCCAGGATGGCGAGGGCGCGATGGGAGAGAGTGTTCTTGTCGGAGTCGCTCATTTCGGCATAAGTCAGACCGGTTCCGTTCACTTCAAAAACGGCGTCGTAGCCAAAACCTCGCTGGCCGCGTTCCTGGGTGGTGATAATACCTTGCACCCGTCCTTCTTCGCAGCCGATGATCCCATCAGGAGCTGCCAGGGCAACCACGGTCCTGAAACTGGCAGCGCGGTCTGAGACGCCTGACATCTGCTGCAGTGCTTTGAGACGATTGTCCCGATACGTGCATCCCTCTCCAGCCCAGCGGGCCGCGAACACTCCAGGCTCGCCACCCAGGGCGTCGATGAAGAGGCCTGTGTCGTCTGCCAGGCAGAGCAGGTCGGCTGCCCGGGCGGTTTCGAGCGCTTTTTTAGCGGCGTTGCCTTCAATGGTGGCCCGGTCTTCTTCCACGGCGCTGAGCTGAGGAAAATCCTCCATCTTGAACAGGTGGAAGGGCAGATCGCTGAGCAGAGCGCTGATCTCTCTGAATTTGTCTGGGTTGTTAGTGGCAATCAATAGGGAGCGCATCTACGATATCTTACCCAGCCATTTTTTGATCTTGCTCAGGACGTTTTTGTCCAGGAATCCTTCCGCGACACCAGTGATTTTCTGGATCTGCTGCAGCACTTCGCCTTCACCGCTCCAGTTGTCTGACAGCACCTTGGGGTCGGTATCGTTGAGCACCATATTGAGGCCCATCACCACCAGCACCAGATCGTCCACGTGTCCGATGATGGGGATGAAATCCGGAATAATGTCAAAGGGTAGCATCATATAGGCCACGATGCCGCCCACCATCAATTTGCGTTTCCCTGGCACCCGTTTATCCAGCATCAGCCTGGTGAGCATGATAAAAAAGTCTGGCAGCAGAAAGAGATACTCACTCAGTTTGCCACCCATTTTGCCGGTCTTCTGGCCGGTCCAGTCTTTGGCCTTGCGGCGCAAATCCTCATAAAACTTAAGCTTATCGGGGTCCATGTCGACCACCCGGTCGTCGATCTTTTCCTTTTCTTCTTCAGGAATCTCGCGTCCTTCCAATATGTCTTCGTTCATAAGCACCTCTGAAATCCATTATAACGAAGGTGAGTTTCACGGTCAATGTTTTTTTTCGGCTTGACAGATTAAGCGAGCTTGTGACAATGGAAGCATGCGGAAAGAGGAATTGATCAAGTACTGGCTGGACTCGGCAGAAATGGACTTTCAATCGATGAAACGTCTGTTCGATACCGGGGAATTTGCCTGGAGCTTGTTTTTGGGGCAGTTAGTCCTGGAAAAAGCGATGAAAGCTGTTTATTCTCAAAAGGTTGGGAATAATGCTCCCAGGCTGCATGACCTAAACCGTCTGGCCCTCCTTGCCGGTTTGGATGTCAGCGCTGAAGATCAAGCCCATCTTGATACAATCAGCCTTTTCAACATAAACGCCCGCTATCCGGACGTCAAGCTTGCCTCTACAAAAAGTGCACCCAGGATTATGCAAAAAAGTATCTTGATTTAATCGAGAGGGTTTACCGATGGCTGGTATCCCAGATAGAACAGAACTTATAGAAATCATCAACCGGTATGTGGAGCTGGTTAGCCAGCGTATCCGCGTGGAGTCCGTGTACCTGTTTGGCTCTTATGTGGACGGCAAACCAGATGATTACAGCGATATCGACCTACTGATCGTATCTCCCGACTTTGGAGAAGACCTCTTCGAAGAACAAGTAAGGTTGATGATCGCTCGCAGACAGGTTGACCTTAGAATAGAACCCCATCCCGTTCCCAGTGGTGAGCTTGACAGCAACATCCTCTTTGCTATGGCGGGAGATCAAATGCTCAGGGTTGTATAAGTATTTATTAACAACATAATAGAAGCGCCGGATTCACTCCGGCGCTTCCAGTTTATATGGACCAAGTTGTTGGTTAACGGATGGCTGCCATAGCCGCGGCCAGACGAGCGATCGGAACGCGGAAGGGTGAACAACTCACGTAGTTCATGCCCACGCGGTGGCAGAATTCCACGGAACTGGGCTCTCCGCCATGTTCTCCGCAGATTCCCACTTTCAGTTCAGGGCGGGTCATGCGGCCTCTCAGGGTACCCATTTCCACGAGTTGACCCACGCCCTCCTGATCGAGGATCTGGAAGGGATCGTGTTTCAGGAGGTTTTTGGCCAGGTAAACCGGCATAAACACGCCTGAATCGTCACGCGAGTAACCAAAGGTCATCTGAGTGAGATCGTTGGTGCCAAAGCTGAAGAATTCAGCCCGGACGGCGATTTTATCGGCCACCAGAGCGGCACGGGGGATTTCGATCATGGTGCCCACCAGGTAGTCCACGCGGGTCCCTTTTTCCGCGAAGACCTTTTCAGCGGTCGTGCGGATGATCTCTTCCTGGAGCTCAAATTCAGCCGGGGTGCCGATCAGCGGTACCATGATTTCCGGCAGCACTTTGATGCCTTTGGCGGTCACGTTGATGGCGGCTTCGATAATGGCACGGGCCTGCATTTCCGTGATTTCCGGATAGGAGTTTCCCAGCCGGCAGCCACGGTGTCCCAGCATGGGATTAAACTCATGCAGGGCGGCTACGCTTTCTTTGACTTTGCGGAGGGAGATGCCGAGTTCGTCGGCAAGTTCCTGCTGCTGTTCTTCCTCATGAGGGACAAACTCATGGAGGGGAGGATCCAGCAGACGCACCGTGACGGGGAAGCCGTCCATGGCCTCGAAGATACCTTCAAAGTCGGAGCGCTGCATGGGCAGCAGCTTGTGCAGTCCTTTGCGGCGGCCGGTTTCATCCTCGGCGAGGATCATTTCACGCATGGCTTTGATGCGGTCACCTTCAAAGAACATATGTTCGGTGCGGCAAAGACCTATGCCCTGAGCTCCAAAACCGCGGGCCAGGCGCGCGTCTTTGGGAGTATCGGCATTGGTGCGCACTTTCATGCGGGTATGCTTGTCGGCCAGTTCCATCAGAGCGCCAAAGTCGCCGCTCAATTCAGGCTCCACGGTCTCAATCTTGCCTTCCAGCACCTGACCGGTGCTGCCGTTGAGGGAGATCCAATCGCCCTCTTTATAGACGTTTCCATCCACACTCATGGTGCGAAGCTTGTAGTCTATCACCAGAGCTCCAGCTCCGCTCACGCAGCATTTTCCCATTCCGCGCGCCACGACAGCGGCGTGAGAGGTCATGCCGCCCCGGGCCGTCAAAATACCCTGGGCCACGTTCATGCCGCGCAGGTCTTCCGGAGAGGTCTCAACCCGGCAAAGCACCACTTTTTTGCCCTGAGCTGCCCAGGCTTCGGCATCGTCTGCAAAGAAGACGATCTGGCCGGTAGCCGCACCAGGAGAAGCAGGCAGGCCTTTGGTGATCACTTTCGCGGCTGCCAGGCCCTGGCGTGAGAAGACGGGATGCAAGAGCTCGTCGAGCTTGTTGGGTTCCATGCGCAGGAGCGCGGTCTGATCGTCAATCATGCCGTCCCGCAGCATTTCCATGGCGATTCTCACCATGGCAAAACCGGTGCGTTTGCCGTTGCGGGTCTGCAGCATCCAAAGTTTGCCTTCCTGAATGGTGAATTCGATGTCCTGCATATCGCGGGCATGGTTTTCAAGCTTACGCTGAGCGGCAAAGAGCTCCTGATAGACTGTGGGCATGGCTTCTTCCAGACTGGGGAACTTGGCCACGCGATCAGCTTCCGAGACTCCCGCCAGTTTGGCCCAGCGCTGGGAACCTTCTTTGGTGATCTGTTGGGGAGTGCGGATGCCGGCCACCACGTCTTCGCCCTGTGCGTTGATCAGGTATTCGCCGTTGAAAAGGTTCTCTCCGGTGGCGGCGTCACGGGTGAAGGCCACTCCGGTAGCGCTGCTGTTGCCCATGTTGCCAAACACCATGGCCTGGACGTTTACCGCGGTACCCCATTCGCCAGGGATGTTGTTGAGCTGACGATAGAAGATGGCGCGGTCGTTGTTCCAGCTGTCAAACACGGCATAGATGGCTCCCCAGAGTTGTTCCCAGGGGCTTTCGGGAAAGTCGTGTCCGGTGTTTTCTTTCACCGCGGCTTTGAAGAGGGCCACCAGCTGTTTGAGGTCATCGGCGCTGAGGTCCAGATCGTTGGTCACGCCCTTGTCGTGCTTCATCTTGTGGATGATCACTTCAAAGGGATCTTCTTCCTCTTTGGACGCGGGTTTGAGGCCCAGCACCACGTCTCCGTACATTTGCACGAAGCGGCGATAGCTATCCCAGGCGAAACGTTCGTTGCCGGTCTTCTTGATGATGCCCTGCACGGCTTTGTCGTTCATGCCGAGGTTGAGGATGGTGTCCATCATGCCAGGCATGGAAGCCCGGGCCCCGGAACGTACGGAAAGCAACAAGGGATTGGCATCGGAACCAAATTCCATATTCATCAGCTTTTCCAGGTGACGGATAGCGGCTTCGACTTCGGGCTTCAGAAGAGCGCTGACAGCATCCCTGCCAAGCTTGGTGTATTCGTTGCAAGTGTCTGTGGTGATGGTAAATCCGGGGGGCACTGGCAAGCCGATCAGGTTCATTTCGGCCAGGTTGGCTCCCTTACCACCGAGGAGATTCTTCATGTCGGCCTTTCCTTCGGCCTGTCCGTTACCGAATAGGTAAACGCGTTTGGTATCAGTCATTTATCCTCCATGTTATCATGTTTTGATAGTTTAATGGTAGAGTACCAAAATTCCTGCATGGCGATTCTGTCAATAGCAAACTGCCACAATCCCCTTAGCCTCCTTTACACCACCTATGCCTCTCCTTTGCCTCTCCTGTGCCTTGGCATGAGTGGAGCCCAGGCGGGGTGAAGGTGGAGAGGAGGCTGTTTTGCTGTTAAACCCTGGCCGGGATTATCATTAAACCCCGGGAGCAAGTCCGGGATGGACGCTCAGAGCCCTTACTGAGCCGCTGCCCAGGAGCATAGCCAAGGCAAGGCGGACCCAGCTCGCTTTTGTCCGAAGTGGGTGGGGGATGCTGCAGAGATCAGAGAGGACAATCTATCAGCTAGAAAGCGTCAAGGATTTGCTGGGCATAGGATTTGAGCTTTTGGGCGGCGTCTTTTCCCAGCCGAAAGCAGATCAGATTGAGGGTGCGGGGAGTGTAGCTGTACAGCTTGTTGCCTTTCTGCTCCAGAAGTTCCCACTGCCCGGGGTAACTTTGCACGGCTTTGAGCTGATAGTCCGTCTGGTCCACAGCGCTGATCAGTTCTTTCAGGCGATTCTGGATAGAGGCGCGGTAGCTGGCTTTGAAGATGGGATCAGCTTCCTGGATATATTTGGCATTGGTGGACAGGTAGCTGGTTTTTTGGAGATACCACAGGGCTTCGGTGTTTTCGTCTTTGAGAAGGGCAATCAGCCGATCGCGCATCTCCCGGCGTACATCTTCCTGGGTAGGATCTAAAAGCATGAGGCGGATGTGATGGGTCCCGAGAGGGACTTTGCTGGATCCCTGGGGATGAATCATTGCATGGAGCAACCTTTCGCCCAGATGGTATCTGTAGATTTGTCCGGCGCTGAGTACAAAGATCATATTATACACCAGGTTTTGGATCTCATCCCAGTTCAGGCTGTACTCAGTCTTCGCGCCTTTTTGGCTATCCACCATTCTGAGCACCTCATCCCAGGAAAATGTCTTGTGATTGCCCAAATCCACCAGATCGCCTTCCCCGAAATCAAAACCATTATCTTCAAACCTATCGACGCTATCCAGCTTGTAAGGGTATGCCAGTCCGGACACCTTGAGGGCGGGACGATCGTCCCCCTTGAGTCCCATCGCGGCTAATCCACAGAGGAGCAGAACAGCAATAACGACGATTCTGGCGAGCTTCATGATTCCTCCCGACCGGTCATCCGATCCCTGAAACCCAGTGGGATGGTGGGCAGCGTCTGTCAAGAAAAAACATCCGCGGATAAAAAACTTGACGGGAATCGGGGAACGCTCACACTTGTAAAAATATATCTACAGGAGAACCTCATGCACAAAACTATGTTTATCCTGAGTATCCTTGTTCTGGTTGGGGGCCTGCTCTGGGCCCAGGGTTATGAATTGCGCGTCCTCACTGAAAACTATCCTCCCCTCACGTATATGGAGGAAGGCGCGATCAAGGGATACGGCGCGGACGTGGTATCCGCCATCCAGAAACTGCTGGGCACCGAATTCCCCATTGAGTTGCATATGTGGGAAAAAGCCTATGAATTGGCCCTGAA
>Ga0116172_10003974_pt1 | contig 12152 bp, 13 predicted proteins | sample AD_UKC083_MetaG_FD_89799 | JGI IMG/M metagenome (GOLD analysis project Ga0116172, IMG submission 89799) | Active sludge microbial communities of municipal wastewater-treating anaerobic digesters from USA - AD_UKC083_MetaG | ecosystem: Engineered > Bioreactor > Anaerobic > Digestate | place: USA...
AGGCTTCTCCAACATTTGTACTTTACTAACTTTATCAATTACATCTATTAATTCATCATACGAAATTTTAGTTTTATTTAGGAATGTATTTAGTTCACCCCAAGCTGCTTGGTATCTGTTTATTTCATCAATGGATGCCTTAGTAGCATCTTTAGCACCAGAGATACTGGTGATGAGTGCATTAATACCTGATCTTTCTTCTGTAGACAAACCGGGAACTATTGGAGATACTTTAGTTTGTGAAGCCAATTCTTTAGCTTTAGCTTCACCAAGTTTTTGTGTGGCTGTTACAAGCCTATTCAACATCGCCAAGAAATTTGCTGCACTTGTGGTAGAAGCACTGAAATTTAAATTATTATTTACAGCAAGTACAACAGAATTTAATTCTTCAAATGATGCATCAGTATTTTTGATATAAGATCTAACCTTATCTACAGCTAATTGATATCTTGTCCATTCATCTCTACTTATTTCTAGGTTAGTGGTGACAGCACTAATACTGTCAACAATATCCATAATTTCTTTTTGTTGAACTGGAGATAATCTGGTGGGTTGTTCTACTGGTCTCTTAGCTGTTTGTTTAGCAAGTCTTTTAGCTTCAGCTTCACCAAGACGACCAGTAGCTTTAACTAAATTATTTATGACAGCAAAGAATTCTGCAGCACTTCTGGTAGCAGGAGCAAACTGTTCGCCAGTGGTAATACTTTTAAGGGCAGTATCTAAATCTTCGAATTTAAGATTAGTTTTATCTAAAAATTCTGTGACTTCAGCTACAGCAATATGATATCTAGCCCATTCATCCCCACTTATTGCTAATTGTGTTTTAACAGTCTTAAGACTTTCAACAGTCTTATCAATCTCAGCCCTTTCTTCAGGCTTCAACCCAGTAGCTATAACACTTTTCTTACCAGATTCTGCATTTAATCTTTTAGTAGCCTCAACGGCTCTGGATACGAGATCATAAAACTCTGCTGTTTCTTCAGTTCTTTGTTTAAGCCCGGTACCTTGACCTACACTGCTTATAACACTCTTTAATGTTTTAAGATCAACACTGGTGCTTTTTATATATTTTTCTACTTTGAGTAATGCCTGATGATAGCTACTCCATGATGCTGCACTGGTATTGGCACTAGACTCTACTTTTGTTAATTCTTCAATCAGACCTGTTAATTTTAATTGAGACTTCTCACTAAGTCTATTCATATTACCAGTTAAATCTTTAACACTTACATTAACAGCTTTGAAAGAATTACCAGATTTAACTAGCTGGGCATTAACCTGTCTTATACCCCCTTCTAAAGATGTGAAAGTACCAACTAACTGTTGTGATCCATCATTTAAAGTTCGTATACTGACAGCTGTATCTTTAGCTGCAATTCTCTGTTTATCAAGCCAACTATTAATCTTCTTGAGAGCTTCAATAGCATTAGCGTATTGTGCATCCCATTTTAGATTGTTAACTACAGTCATTTAATCAGTCCTAGTTAGGATTCGATCCTAGTTAGAATAAAATTATCTTCATCATCAAAAACAGGCAAATAATCTTCAGCATAATATTCAAAATATTTCTCTACACTTACTGATATATAGTCCAAAGACCACCACCTAGGAATATCCCAACGACCAAAATACGGTACACCAGTATTAAAATCAAAAGTATATACATCCGTAGATTCATAGAGATTAACATATGTTTCAGCTGCACCAGTTTCTTGATCATAATCATAATAATCAAGTTTTTGCCAATAGGGAGAAGTAACTGTAAAGTCTAAAGAAACATTTAGATAAAGGGAGCGTACTATTTTAAGGTACGCTCCCTTAGCTCTACCGGTAAGGACGGGAACAAATGTTTCAGCTACAACTAGAGCTTCAGATAGGGCGTCTCTGAAAAGCTCGCGAATCTTTCTAGTGTACCACTCAGTTATTTTATCAATATCTATTTGGTACAATTCAAACTCTAGCTGTAATGCTCGCATTTAAAATCTCCATCTCTTCTTCAATTCGAATATTGTTATAAGCTAATAAATGAGCTTGAGTGTGAATATCCAAATCGTCCCAATCCATAGGATTAATACCGAAACGCTCACACGATCTCCAGATTAGGTAGAGGCCGGTTCTTCCACTTGGTCTGTTTCGGGTAACACTTGGTCTTTTATAGGTAAAAAACCCTTCTCCGAATCATCGATCAAGGTATCGGTCAAACTGTTGACCTTGAGGATTTCTGAAAAGATTTTTCCGATCTCAGCTTCCGTCAAACCGGAAGTCATCATCTCCTCTTTCCAATTTCCCCAAGTATTGATATCATCTGGATCAACTTTCTCCCACTCAAGACCTTCAGTGAAAGACAGGGACTTCACCACGATAAAATCAATTCGAGCGTTTGATCGTTTGTCCTTGGCTTCGACATACGCAGGGGCTTTAACATTATAATATTTCTGTCCACCGGGTTTGGTGACGATAGGTGGTGTCGGTTCAGGATAGATAGTTTCGAAATCACTAAATGCAACCGGCCCAACCTTAAAAACATAATTTTCATCCTCTCGCGGAATAACAATCGTCTTTGGAGAGGGAGCACAAATACTGCGACCACCTAATTTCATTGTTCATCTCCTAATTAGATTAACCAGACTAATCTGTAACTAGACTAACTAGCACTACGAACACCTTCAGGACGAAGGGTATTGCAACGACCAGTAATACTGATAGTACCATTACTCATATCAACATTACAAGTTTCCTTACGGAAATATCGGAAAGTTTTAGTTTCAATAGGATTCGTGATTCCCGTAGTACAAGTAGGGGTATACGTCACGACAATATCCACACAATAAGGATCGCACTCATGCCCTACACGATCTTCAGTGGTATCCCATCCGAGAGAAGCCCAAACACCAGCAGAAAATTTCTGGTTAGTGAGAGCTTCTTCAATAGTAGGATCTTCGGTTCCAGCTGAAGTCGTATAGCAATAAGTACCTTCAAACGAAATTTCCATAGGCTCTTCGTCATCACGACTTACATTTCCTAACACTCCACGATTCTTGCGGTAGATATAATTGTCAGTAGTCGTATAGGTGAAGTTACCTTCACTCATCACGATCTCAAGCTCCTGACCAGAAGTTCCACCAACGATTTTGATCACAGCATCTTTCAAATCGATAGGGGTCATGTTATTCTCCTGACAGATAGACTTTGTAGCTGGTCTCAACAGTGGACTGCTTCAAAGGCAAATCTGGATCAACCTTACCAAAATGTGTTATAATAATTTCACCATCTTGACTAAAACAATTTAACGCTTGATATGAATCATCAAACAATGGGATATCAGTTCTCATAAGATTAGCAATCTTACCACATATTTCATAAATTAAATACCCCTGATCATTCTCAGGTACGCTAACCACAATTTTTAAACGAATTGTTAAAACGTCTGAATTACCGCTATACTTTATTCTAGGCCCAATAACGTAGACATGAATACAGGGTTCATCTTGAATCAAACCATGTTTCTGTCCTTCATAGAAAATACGGTATCCCAATCCTGCATCAGAGATCATTTTATTGATCGACAATGGAATGTATTTGAAAATATTCACGTCCATAGTTCGTGCTCCATTAATCTAAATTTTCTAATTGAAAAACTACAATTTCGAGATTGGGGAAAATAGTCATTTGAGATATATGATATATTTTCTCATCGAAAACGAATTCGTGATCGAGATCCTTAGTGAAAGTCAGCGGTAATTCATCTTTCGTTAAGATCACGGTTGTCTTATTGAAGTCTAAATCTACGCCTTCAAAAGCCAATCTGTGGTATAAGAGATTTGTGAGTTTCAAGACCTTGTATATAGTGTAGCTAGTGACAGTACTCGAATTGTCACCAGTTGTGATATTGAAATTCTTATTGGAGATGATCCGTAAAGTAGATTCAATACCATAACGGCGTATTAACCGTTTAACACTCATACGTTGTCTTTTCAACATTAGAACTCTCTCTTGTGTCTTTCTTCACATGTTGCTTTAATTGATACTAACTCTCTTGCATACTGTTCTTGCATACTTCTAGACTCTTCTTGATATGCTTGAATATGCCTAATATCACGTCGTATACCGTTGTTCAATTCGTTCTTAATATTCAACTCTAAGCTGTCAATTCTGGCGTTCATGCTCTTGAGACTATAATATATTACAATAAAACCTACAAACCAACCTAGATTCTCAGTTAATAGTGGCTTCAAAAAAGATTCCAATAATACATCCATTTGAGTCTCCAGAATTATTAAGCAGACGGGTTAAGCCTGCAAGCGCAAACCTTTCCATCTACAGTTCCGCTGCTTGTCCAATTGATAGTAACTTCACCATTACTATCATTGAACGAAGTCGTGAATGGACCTAACAGAGCTTCATCACCAGCGTCAATAGTCTGTTCCATATCAGCGAGAGCATAACCATCTTTAGTAAAAGTAGTAATAACAGTAGCGATCAGAGTATCAGTTGCACTTTCATTTTTCACAAACAGGAATACCTGACCCGTGACGTTTACGAACTTGTTACCGTTCACACCATCACAATCAGCAAAAAACACCGACGGAGCAAGAATGGAATCGTTGATACTATTCGTGGTAGTACCATCGATAACACGGGAAATCGAATGAACCGTTAATGCAGTAGCAGCCATGTTAAATTCTCCTCAAACACTAGAGATTACTAGTTAAGCAACATTTCTTAAGCAGGGGGTATCACATGATACCCCCTGCACTCAACAGTTAGCCCAGAAGCAGAGCACCGCAGACGGGGAAAACGGATTTCACACCAATCAGAGTGTCAATACTATACTGGTACTTGAAATAGTTACGATCATAAGAGATGATCACTCGGATCGAAAGTCCGAGATCAGGATCGGTAGCAATAGCAGCCGAAACGACACCGGAATCCGGGATCAGAAGCGGGCGATTAGCAAAGGTGACACTATCAACCGTGCCAGCAATATTATACTCACCCGGAGGCATCGGGAACAGTGTGGCGTTGTTAGCCATAGCACTAATCAACGGCTTATTCAGCAACAGTGTATTCGTAGCAGTATCACGCTGGACAACGCTATAGATCTCAATATCAGCCGGATCGAGATTCGTTCCAATCGCCGTAGTACCAATCGTAATACCCTGCCCGACAGCAGGAAGAGTGGTGACACCATCTACCACAAAAACATCTTCATGACCGGCTAAATAGCCAGCCGAAAGATTAATAAGAACAGGATCATATACTGTAATAACAGCATCATTTGCTACAGCAGCTTTAAGACCAGGGTAAATTTCAATAGTCGTAGTTTTAGACTCAGCAGCAGCATTGTCAACAAGCAACTGCGGGGTCATATCGCCAGCAATCGTCAACCATGAACCATTGATTAAGGTTCCAGTGAATCCATCAACAGTTAAGGTCGTCGTTCCAGCCGCATAACCAGTAGCGTTATTGACAGCACCAACCGTAGTATCCGACCCAGAAGCGATAGTCCGAGAACTACGCGACATATAGATATCGAAACCGGCACCAGTACCAACAAGACCACTGGAAATACGACTTTCACCATTACCCAATTTATTAGCTTCAACCAGACTACCATCTTTCAGAAGCTGACCATGAATATTCGGTGTGACATTCAGGAATCGAGAATTAGATCTAGCAATATTATTGTTATCAAGCACAGTGGCAAGATCAGCAAGAGTATTATAGGTTACAGCAGTACCGAGCTTACCAGCCGTATACGCGAAACTGTGATAGAACTCGCCGGCAATAGCGAGATCGATCTTCTCAACGACAGCACGAGCCGCACGATTGAGATACGTACCAGCGAGATCACCGAACGACCGCTTGATCTGACGCTGAGTCAGTTCAAACGCACTGTAAATGTTGTTGTTCAGACGAAGGGTATCGCTGGACGAACTTACAGCCTGATACGAGATAGACGAATGTTCCGGTTTGCGGTATGCCTGAAGATCAGACGGAACATACAGATTGATCACATCACCGGGTTCAGCAAATTTATCTTCGAAATTGCGATTAACCTGCTGAGGGAGAGTGAGAGCTTCTTCAATAATCATGAGAGCTTCATTCGCCCAGAGCTGAGCATTCAAAGCCGAAAGACTATTGCTAGAAGTGTCATACACCGGGAAGAAAATGTTGAAACCAAAAGGATCCTTGACTACCATTACTTTGTTCTCCTTAAATCATTCTTCTCACGCCACTCTTTATATTCCTGATAATTCTTCATATCTGGTAATCCGTCTCCAGAGCCTTTAGATGGGTTAAGCTGTAATCCACCTACAAGATTCGGCTTGAAAAGATTAGGATCAGACTCATTAAGAGTGGCAATAGCATCAATTGCTTTCATATCGATAATAACAGATTTACCTGTTTTCTCATCTTTCGTCTCGACACCTTTGATCCACGTCTCATATTGTCCAGTCTCTTTACCTTCGTCATCGAGAATTGGACGATACTCTGCACGTGGAGCCAAAAGATCAACAATCTGTCTCGGATTGAAAGCCTTATGATGTATGGCTGCATCCGAAATCTCCCGCTTAATCGAAGTATTAATGAAGAGACTCTTATATTTATTAATCTCGTCATCCTTCTCTTTAACGGTAGTTTCAAACTGTCCTTGAAGCTTCTTAATCTTCTTAGACTGTTCAATAATTTTATTTTCACTCTCATCTCTGATTTGTTTGATCTTCGCATCCCAAGAAGCACGATCCTGTTCGGACATGCTTGTATTCTTGGTGAGTTCCTCAACCTGACTAACTAATGATTCTTTCTCTTTCAACCATTTGCGCTTTTCTTTCGCAAGGAAAGTATTTACTTGATCTTGAGTGAAAGTACTTCCAACTTTACTTTCGGCAGGATCATTATCTGAGTCATCACTATCATCATTGTCTGGTTCGTCGTCATAGACAGGAAAATACATATTATAGAGATCGCACATACTTCTTTTACTCATCATCATTCTCCTAGATCCTATCGATCCTGAACGTTGTCAGATTGTCTATATAAGGATAGATGTATTCAAAAGCCTTTTTGCTTGTGAATCCAAAATCCTTCCAGACGACGACGCGGTTAGAATCATAGTTAGTGCTAACACCCGAAAAACTCTCTCCGGTAATTCCAAGGTACTCTGCTTCCTCTTCTGGATTATTTCCAGCGAGTAACGATAAGGCTTCTTCACAACAGCAGAACTTGACTCGATCAGGAACTGCCGTTTGCCCTGTCCGCGGGAAAGCCAAAACTTGGTTTGGATCTAGTTTTGACCGTCTCAGAGGCAAATGGTCAATGGCCCGCGTAGCCATTGTCAAAGCACTTTGCTTTTCCTCTGAGGTTGCTTGATTCCAAGGGTCGGAAAATAATCTGTAACTGAAATAATTATCGCCATATGCAATATCAACATATGTTTCATATAACGTATCCACTGACCCGTTAATAGTTTCCTCATACAAATATGCGTTTCCGCCGTACACGATTTCAATCTCCGTCGAATATACAAGATTGTACGCCGGATCTGTAAATGTATAGCTATATACCCCAGTCGATACGTGATTTAACGCCGTATCTACTGGTACAATTTCTGCCCCAGTGTCTACACGGACTACTGGTTGAGAAAACGTAACCGTATCTGCATCAGTAGGAAAACCGCCTACGGAAAAAGTTTTCGTGATAGTTGTCGTACTCATTGTCCCTCACCTCTTGTCTTATCTGTTGGAACGTCATCTTGAGTAGTATCACGAGAATCTTCTTTTTCCTTCTTCGCACTCTGACTAGGATTCTCGTCCTGATCGTCTAATCCACGTGCTCCGGGATTTTGATTCTGAATGCCAATCGTCTGGGCTTCCTGAATCCGAATCAACCGGCGCATGTGATCTTCTTCGGCTTTCTTAGATTCTCCGGGCGGATAACCACGAAGTAAGCTACCAGTTTCAAGAGATACAAGACCCTTCTCGATATCTTGAGCGATAGCATCGGGATCAGAAGTCGTACCGAGAGCACTATCGATCTCATTTTTGATGGCAATCATCTTGTCTATCGGAGTCCGATGGGCCAATAGAATTTCGGCTACCTGTTTCGAAATTTCAAGTTGTGCCAATTTCGATGGGATCTTGACTTTCAAGCCATCGAGATCACGAGCATCTTCTCGACGATCGCGATCAGTCTTGAGATCATATTTCTCAGGATATTTAATTACAGGCTCTTCAGTGACATTCTCATATTTACTCCAAATCCTAGCAATCTGGTTCTCACCCTGCTGTAAGATACATCCGATACTAGACAAACCAGCTTCCAATCCGCGATTATCATACTCTTTACTCTCCGCTGATGCCATCTTCTTCTGTACCATCGAGAGATTCAGATGTACGAGTTCACGGATTTCGCTTTTCATCTGCTCCTGTTTCTCCATCGACACCTTGAGCGAGTCACTAGGGGGCGATACGAAACGCGGGAATTCAACTGTATTCGGGATTTTCAAACCGCGATTAGCACCAACTAAGATCGCTTCATTCTCTTCATCTTGAACACCAAGATTGGCATCGACTTCTTGCTCTTCTGCAGGAAGAAGTTCATTCTTATGAGCAAAGAGCTTGTCGAAAACATCTTTGGTATCATACTGATAGATGAAAAACGGTGCATGTCCCTTATGAATATACCAAACGTCAGCCGAAACGATATTCAAAAGGGTGATCTGATAATCTGCAACATCATTCAGAAGCGACGTTCCGATTGATATCAAGACAAACGGTATGGTATCGATCTCCAAGATATAAGGAGATGTTGAAGGTTTGCCTAAAGTATCAATCTGAATGCCCTTGTCATTGTAAAACGACACTTCAACACCGGCTTCAGTGAGTTTTAAGAAGCGGAAACGATCTTCATATTTAGTAAGAAGTCCTGACTCTTCGTCACGAACGCCATATTTCTCTTTGAGGAGTACGGAGATCAGTTGACCCTGCTCATATGTCCAGTTGAGAATATTCTCAATGGAGTAGGTGTAGATGTAAGGATGGACAGTCTCGACCTCAGCTAAGGTGACATTTTCATCAATGATAGGCATGTCAACATACACACCTACGGTACCCATGAAAAGCAGTTCCGGGATGATTTCTTTACCAATGAAAACAGACATCGTGCTACCGGAGAGGTCTACACCCGAAAATGCACCGTCTGATACAGCCTTATAAGTGCCACTATTCACAGATCTCGAAACCTCGGTCAACCGCTGTATGAGAGAATTTGCGATCTCCATCACAGCTTCACGGGCGAACGCAGGATTATAGGTAAGACTCATCCTCAAACTATAATCTACAGGATCTTCCATCGAATGACGATAGAGATACTTCTCAATATATTTCGTACCACCATTATAGGTGAGGCGATTCTTCTCCCAGATATCCTTGAATGTATTATAATCTGGATGAATCAGATCTGTAATTTTCTTTTTAGCCATAGTAATTACCTGCCGTGTTATTACCTACCGTGTTATTACCTACTATATTATCGCCCCCAATTCATGTTAGACAGTCCAGCGAACTTCGCTGTGCCTAAAGCGATTTCACAATAATTTCTGGCATGTCCGAAGTGATCGGCACCAGTGGATTTGTAACTGGAAACCATTTCACCAATTTTGTTCTCACGATATATACGAACGAGATTCTTAATATGATCTTTATATGTCTCAGGAGTATTGTAAGGGAGCTTAATCGTGCCATTACGGAAACGACCAATGGAAAGATCAAGCCAACTTGTTCTATCGACAGTCACGAAACACCCATCTTCAGATGGTGAGATATCTCTACCACGGATGTTGTTCCCATAGAAGCAAAGATATACGAGACCTGGCCAACGATTCGCAAACTCGATTGCCGAACGCCGCTCAGGATTGGCATCAATAACAACACGGAACGGATGATACTTGCGTAAGATAGGATCGAGATCTGGGAAACCAGCTTTACCCATGCTGAGTTCAACGATATCAACAACAGCACCTTTGGCTTGATTGTTGATGTCGTTGGTATCAGCATAAGTTTCACCATACCATTTGCAAACTTCGACATGAAGCGAAGATCCTACGTCAATACCGATTGTGATAAGACTGTTTTTATACATCTTGGGATCACCACAAGAATAGCGGTCAATACAGAGATCGATATCTTCGCGAGAAACGCGGGCACCTTTGACAATATGGGGCAGACCGAGCTTCGAATTATATAATTCCTGCTCCATCGTAACGTCTGATCTGGCTGAGATAACGGCTTCCGCGATCTTCCCCGGTTTGACGGTTGAGCTGTATAATTGGCTGATATGGAAACCGCGAAATGGGCTACCCAATTGGGTCGGTGCCCATTTCCCATCGGCCAAGAAATCCGGTTTCGCTTCGTGATCTAGCTTGTGCTTGCACTCTTTACATTGTAAGTAGGAGTCAGCAAGCCTAGGATCTTGGAGATGTTCGGCAGTCAGAACTAGACATTCAGGATACGAAAGATCAGTGATCTTCCCACAGTGAGGGCATTTGAAAGTGAAGATCTCTTTCGTAGTTTTCTCGAAGAGTAAGTCGATCCCGAAATTGTCAATCGAAGGCGTAGACAAGCCCCATATCTCACGATCAAACTGGCCTGAAGTACGCTCAGTAGCCAATGGAATTGAAGCAGGATCGAACTCGTCTACTTCATCCATAATAAGAACACCAACCGGGATCGACTTTAATTGAGAACGCGCACGCGATCCGCGTACATAAAGGTTTGCTGATCCAGCTTTCTTATGGCCGACGTTCTTAGTTGAAGTAAAAAGTGAAGCGAGATGTGGGGATAAGTCTAAGGCAGTATCGAAACGAGCAGATGAGAAGTCACTAGCGTCGGGGTTTTTGGTAGGCAGGACGTAGAGGACATCTCGCTTCAGCTGATCAAGAGCGTAGAAAGCACGGTTCATCACGGTCTCCGTGAAACCCATCTGTGCGGCTTTGCGGATATAAGTTTCTTCGGCTTGACTATCATGAACCTCACGCAACCAAGGATGATATTTGAATGACCATTTACCCGGAATCGGTTCACCCATGACACGACACTCTTCAGCCCAGTAAGAACATATGCGAATCCGCTTACGGCGTAGGCCATTAGTGATCGCAAGATGCATCTTCTGGGGAAGATCAGTTCTTTGGGTTTCTGTTCTGGACATTCTAATACTCTCGTTTTAATACTCTCTAGACTCTGTTAAGATCTTTTCGAACTTGCTCGCGATTTCAGCACATTTCAATGGGTCTTGAACGGTATCGTAAACGGCGTCAACGAGAAGTTGTGCGATCTCGTACATCTTCTCTTCGGTAATCAAGGCTTTCAGTTTCTCGTCGATCTTGAGACTGGTTTCAAGGAGCTTATTGATTTTCGATACGATCTCCGAAATCCTACTGGCGTTGACGTAGATGTCATTTGTAGATTCACATTTGCTTATGATATCCTGAAGAACAACACGTAGAATTCCTACTTCTTCCCTGTTTGATCGCCAAAACGAGTTCTCCGACATACGTTTGAAATCCTGTAAATATCTCGTTTTGCGAAGATCATAAATATTCTTTTTATTGGCGGACATTATATAAGTATTGCCACCATGTATGATGCACATTTCCCCACCTTCGATAGCCTTGAAATGACATTGTGATCCGTTAGCCATACCTTTACAACGATTTGGATCGTCGTCGGGTACGACTACCGGAATCTCTTTTTCAACCTTTGCCATGTTATACGATCCTTTTATCACTGATCAGAGCACGCTGTATTGATTGTATTAGAATGTGGAGTGTTTCTCGCACTCTCTTTATAGTAGTTATTTTGGGTAAAGTAATTGTCAAAGTTTTGTACTCACAATTTATTTTCTGTCAATTTATTTTCTATTTTAGATGGTTCGAATTTTAGTAGTTATTTCTGGATCATAATAATCTGGATCATAATAATCTAGATCATAATAATCTCTGAAATTTTTTTTCTGGAAATTTTTTTCCCAAAAATTTTTAGGAAATCTCTTACAAGGTGGGATGAAAAACCGGAAGTTTTTTTCCCAAAAATTTTTAGGAAATCTCTTACAAGGTGGGATGAAAACCCGGAAATTTTTGGGAAAAAAATTTC
>Ga0116172_10003991_pt1 | contig 12134 bp, 4 predicted proteins | sample AD_UKC083_MetaG_FD_89799 | JGI IMG/M metagenome (GOLD analysis project Ga0116172, IMG submission 89799) | Active sludge microbial communities of municipal wastewater-treating anaerobic digesters from USA - AD_UKC083_MetaG | ecosystem: Engineered > Bioreactor > Anaerobic > Digestate | place: USA...
CGGAGAATGTTGCATTCACCTTACAGTTGGTCTGATCAGTAACGGTAACGGTATATGTCCCCTCCTGAAGTCCGCTCAGATCCTGTGTTACAGCACCATTGCTCCACAGATAAGAAAGCGTTCCGTTACCACCGGATGTTGAAATATTGATGGATCCATTGTTGTGTCCGCAGGTTTCATTCACAACAACAGGATTTGTAATCATAAGTGTTCCCGCATTGTTGACTATGGTGTATGATTGCGTGACGTTGCAATCTTCAGCATCGGTCAGTGTTACAGAATATGTACCTGCAGGCAGGTTGCTGATTGAAGAAGTGGTTGCTCCATTGCTCCAGTTGTAAAGAACCGGTGGGTTGGAACTGAATGCTGAAATACTGACGGAACCGTTTGCATTGCCGCAGGTTTCCTGTACAACTGCTGAATTGTTGATAACAAGATCGCAGGCCACACTGCACTGACCAACCAGATTGATAACCGTTGCTGAATGATTTGCCATGCAATTGTTGGCATCGGTAACCGTGACGGAGTAAGTGTTTTGTACAAGGTCAGTCAAATCCTGTGTTGATGCGCCGTTTGACCATGCATACAGATAAGGCGAAACACCACCTGAAACTTCAAGATTGACTTCGCCTTCCATGTTGCCGCAGATTTCATTGACCACAGCTGATGATAAAATCATTGGAACTGCAGGCAGCACCTCAAATGTCTTCGAAGTCACACAACCAGTTGCTGCAGTTACAACCACAGAATATGTTCCGGGTGACACATTTGAAATATCCTGCGTGGTGGCGCCATTACTCCACAAATAGGATGTAACCGTCTCTGAAACGGATATGTCAATGGCTCCGGAATTCTGACCAACACACTGCTGATTGGAGATTACTTCAGTGATCACAGCACCTGCAACATTTGAAACAGTAAAAACGCCGACAGTTGTGCATCCGTTTGAGTTGGTCACAGTCACGCTGTAAACACCTGCTGCCAGATTGCTGATGTCTTCGCTTGTGGCGCCATTGCTCCACAAATAGGTGAACGGGCCATCCGGGCCGGTAACGGTTATGTTGAGCGCACCCGTATTCGCACCACATGCAGGGCTGGTTGCAGCAACACTGATGATATTTGAATCAGGCTCATTGAGCGTAATGGTGTTGCCAGAATTCAGACTGGTGAAACTGATACTCCAGTTGAAAATCCAGCCATTATCCTGTGGGTTGTGGTCTTTCACCCAGATGGTCCAGGTGCCGTCAAGCGGAACTCCGACCAGATTCATGAATGATTGATATGGCGTGTAGGAACCAGCCGGAAGATAATTATCAGTCAATACTTCTCCCAGCAAATCCGTGTATGTGTAATTGTAATTGGATTGCTCATCCACCATGGTGCCGAATACAGGATTGTTTGTAAAACAATAATCATATCCTACACCGGCTGTTGTATCCGGGTTTCCTCCATCTGTGGGGCCTTTGGCACAGGGCTCACCAAGGTTGGTATGTCCGCCGTCGGCATTGTTGAATCTTTCTTTCAGAATAAGCTGAGTACCGTTTGGTGCAATCAGTTTGATTTCAACCTCGCCCAGCGCCGAGTGTTCCATGTTTATACACAGCGACTGCAGCTGATTTGGATCAGTGAGAACTGCAGATCCAAAACCGGTAATGGGAATAGATGTTGTGTAAACATTTCCGTTTCCGTCGGGCAGAAATGTGGCGCCTGCATCGTATTCACCGCTGACAACCTGCGCATCGCCGTTGCATCCGTAAATATCATCAACAAAAACCTCATAGGTTCCGGCAGCAAGATTATCAGCAGGTAAATCGGTCGACAGGAGAGTCAATGAATTGCTGAGTGAATTTACAATGGTTAACTCATAAGGCTGAAAGCCGCCTGTAATGGCCGCATCGATCTGCCCGCTGCTGTCGCCTGCACAGCCAAGATCAATTCCCGACAAGGAATAATCAATCGGCTGCGAATCGTCAATGAAAAGCTGAATGGTGTCCTTTTGCTCACATGCCGTGGGCGAATAAACAAGATTAATTGTTTCCTGCCCCTCTGTAAGTCCATCGGCAAATGCATCGATGATAATGGTGGCACTTGACTGTCCGGCAGAAATCACAATGTGATCTTCAATCTGATCATAGTCCACACCATTGATTGCTGTACCAAGTATTTCATAATAAATCGGAATGTCATATGTGTACACGCTATCCATCTGGAACGTAAAACTGGCCTGAATACAGCCTTCCAGCGCAGTGTTGTCAACCGTCGGAGTGGTTGTGATCGCACTCACATTTCCCTGCACCAGCGAATTTTCCTGCAGCAATACCCATGAATCATAGGCCTGATCCGATCCGTCGGCAATCACAAGTCGTAAGGTATAGTTTGAACATGGAATCAGTCCTGACGCGATGGCTTTCATCTTAGTTGTGTATCCATCAAACTCAACATGATTCGTTAAAGCACCATATTCATTGTCCCGGTAGAATTGCCAGTAACTGCCATTGTTGATGGAATTGATGGTGACAGGAACATTTGTCGTGGGAACAACGGCAAGATTTTTTTCACCGACAATACCCGGTCCGCTGATGTAAAAAGCAAACACATCATTGAACTGAGTGTTTACAAATTCATTGTATTCTTCGGATGCAAAAATGTAACTGAACTCGATGTAATCGGATTGTACCTGAAAATCGAATCTGAGTTCAACACGGTCAAAGGTGCTGTATCCGGCAAGAGCAGTCAGTGCAGCATCACCGGGCTGGTTCATGTTTGACGAAGTGTTCTCGCTGTTATTCGGTCCCACGGCATCGGCCACATTTCCTGTGGACAGAATCACACCGGACGACGTTTCAAGCATGTTGCCGGTATATGAAAAATACCCCGATTGCGTGGAACTGCCGAGTAGTGTTGCATTGTACACAGAGATATTCTGACCGGCAAGATACTGCGCCAGGACAGTAGCATTGGACTGCGCTGTAACGCTGATCTGCGCAATGCTTTCAACTCCAAGAAACAAAGTGAATGCAACAAGTAAAAGTTTCAATTTCATATAAGAGGAATTTGGGTAATAAGACGGATTTAATGAGTCTGCAAAAACGGGAGAGAGAAAATATTTTATGCAAGATATAAAATTATACCTCACGGGAAAAGACGTAACAAATTCTTACAAAAAAGCTTAACAGGTGGGTCGGGCGTTTTTTACAGATGATAGACACATTTAACAACCGCTGGTTGCATGATGGAATTCATTTTTATTATCCTTGTAAAATTTGATATCACAACAACAATACATCAGGTATCGATTTTATATAACCGGCCACCTCTTTTTTGAGGTGATGGGAAAATTAAATTTGCCTGCGCGCCCAACATTCTGTCGGGAGTTTATCCCGCTGCAAGCGGTACCAGACATAAATCTGCGAAGAGATGCAGACACGGAATCGTTGTGGTGCTGCAGCTCTTACTCCCCGACGATTCCACGTCAGCAATAATGTTGTCAACCTTTCAACTGCTGACGGTAGAATGTCGGGAATCACCCAGGAATGCGAGCATGACAAATGTAATTGGACTCTCAAAAAATGATTAAACCACATGATCCGGATATATAAACGTGCTGTACTTTTTACTATCTTTGCCAGTTCATGAAAAAAGATCAGAAAATAATTATAAAGGGCGCACGGGTAAACAATCTGCAGAATGTTTCCGTCGAGATTCCGGCAGGTAAACTCACCTGCATAACCGGTCTTTCCGGCTCGGGAAAAAGTTCGCTGGCATTCGACACGTTGTTTGCCGAAGGTCAGCGCCGATATGTTGAAAGTCTGAGTGCCTACGCACGCCAGTTCCTTGGCCGCATGCTCAAACCTGATGTCGATTTCATTGAAGGCATTGCGCCTGCCATTGCCATTGAACAAAAATCATCCACCCGAAATCCGCGCTCAACCGTTGGAACTGTCACCGAAATATATGACTATCTCAAACTTCTTTTTGCACGCATTGGAGTCACTTATTCTCCGGTCAGCGGTAAAGAAGTGAAACGTCAGCAGACAAAAGATGTGGTGGCTTATCTTCAGAAACTTCCGGCCGACACTCGCGTTTACCTCCTCACACCTTATTCGGTCAGGGAAGGCCTTACACTTGGCGATGCCCTTGCACTCAGCATGCAGTAAGGATATTCACGCATCCTGGTCAACGGCGAAACGGTCAACATTGAGTCGTTTGTTGATGACCTGAAAAAGAAAAAATCAGCAAAAAAAACCGATAAGCTGTATCTGATGATTGACCGCGCAGTGACTACGGAAGATCCCGAAGAAATTGCGCAACGTCTGTCGCTGAGTATTGAAGCCGCTTTTACCGAAGGCGGCGGGATATGCATCATTTATACTGATAATAACCAACGTTACGAGACTTTTTCGAATCGTTTCGAAGAAGATGGTATTTCTTTCGAGGAACCATCCGTCAATCTGTTTTCATTCAACAATCCTTATGGTGCCTGCCCTACCTGCGAGGGCTTCGGAACAATCATCGGCATTGATCCTGAACTCGTGATTCCCGACAAAACGCTCTCTGTGTACGATGGCGCCATCGCTCCGTGGAAAGGCGAAAAAATGGGTGAATGGCTGAAGGATTTTCTCGAGGTGGCATGGGAGTTCGATTTCCCTGTGCACAAGCCATTTTTCGAACTGAGCGATGCGCAGAAAAAATTGTTGTGGACCGGCAATAAACAGTTTCAAGGTCTGAATGCATTTTTCAAAATGCTTGAACAGAACCTCTACAAAATCCAGTATCGCGTCATGCTGTCGCGCTACAAAGGCCGCACTGTTTGTCCCGATTGCCGCGGTACGCGATTGCGCAGCGATGCTTCGCATGTGAAAATAAATGGTCAGTCCATTTCAGATCTGGTGCTGATGCCGGTGAGAAACCTGACTGAATTTTTCAACAACCTGACATTGTCCGAATACGAAGAAAAAGTTTCACATCATATTCTGCGTGAAATCAATTTCCGGCTGAAATTTCTCAGCAATACGGGTCTTGAATATCTCACACTGAACCGGCTTTCAAACACATTATCGGGAGGTGAGACCCAACGCATCAATCTGGCCCGGGCACTCGGCAGCAACCTGGCCGGCTCCATGTATATTCTCGATGAACCAAGCATCGGATTGCATCCGGTTGATACCGGAAAACTCATCAGTGTACTGAAAAGTCTGCGCGATCTTGGCAACTCCGTGATTGTTGTCGAACACGATGAAGACATCATCCGTAAATCGGATTACATCATCGATCTCGGACCCGGCGCCGGCCGCAACGGAGGCCATGTTGTGTTTCAGGGAACCATGAAGGAACTGATGAAAAACAAAGACAGTTATACTGCAAAATATTTCAGAGGCGAAGATCAGCTGCCGGCCAGAGAGAAATCAGTAAAACCGAAATTTTTCGTTGAACTGAAAAATGTAAATCAGAATAATCTGAAAAACATCAGCGTGAAATTTCCGGTCAATGCAATCACTGCAGTTACAGGCGTGAGCGGCAGCGGAAAATCATCACTGGTGCGGCAAGTGCTGTTTCCGGCATTGCAAAGGCATTTCGGTAATTTCTCCGAACAAGGTGGCAGCTTCGGCTCGATTGAAGGCGATATTCATCTGCTTACCGGGGTCGAAATGGTGGATCAGAATCCCATAGGCCGCTCTACGCGCTCGAATCCGGCTACTTATCTCAAAGCGTTTGACGAAATACGCGATCTGTACGCATCGCTTCCTTTGTCAAAACAAAGAAATTATAAACCCGGATTTTTCTCCTTCAATGTCGAGGGCGGACGCTGCGAAATGTGTCAGGGCGAAGGAACCATAACTGTCGAAATGCAGTTCATGGCCGATGTTCATCTGGTCTGCGAAGAATGCGGCGGTAAGCGCTACAAGTCCGATGTGCTCGATGTTCAGTTTATGGACAAAAGCATTTCGGATATTCTTGATATGACTGTTGATGAGGCGCTGACTCTGTTCGGCGATCAGATTAACGGAAAACACGGAGCAAACTGCAAACGCATCTGTGATAAAATTCAGCCACTCGCCGATGTAGGTCTTGGTTATCTTCAACTGGGCCAATCAAGCAGTTCACTTTCGGGTGGCGAAGCGCAGCGCATCAAACTGGCTTCATTCCTGTCGAAAGCGTTGCCCAATGAATCCATCCTCTTCATTTTTGATGAACCAACCACTGGATTGCATTATCACGATATTCAGTATTTTTATCAGTCGATCACCAGACTCATCAATGCAGGCCACTCCGTTGTGCTTGTTGAACATAATATGGAACTGGTGAAATGCGCCGATTACATCATCGATCTCGGACCGCAGGGCGGCGATCTTGGTGGTGAAGTCCTCTATCAGGGCCCGATTGGCGGAATCAGAAAAATCAAAAACTCTGCAACAGCATCTGTCATTTCAAAAAAATTACCGGAATGGGAAAAATGAATTCTATCGGAAAGGCCTATAAATTCAAGGCGCTGAAGGTATACGCAAGTACTGAATGGGTACTCGACGGAAAAAAATACAGAAAGGTTTTCGAGAACATGGAAACCACGTATCTGTATGCTGAACTCAGTTTTTACAACAAACTTTTTGATGAAGAAGACTGGACTGCAGAAATAAATCTGAAATGTTTTGCCAAAGGTGCAAAAGATAAAAACAAGGAATTGTGCAACATTCAGGAAAAAGTGGATGTTAGCAAAGAAAAAAATGAAATCTATTTCCGTCAGGGCTGGGGCGCTGAAACAACTGGTACATTCTGGAAACGCGGCGATTATTTCTGGGAAGCATGGATTGATGGTGAAATGGTAGGCACTGCTGATTTTCATGTCGAAGGCGAAGGACTTGTTACTTCGGAAAACAATCCATATTTCAACCTGCAATCCATGCGGGTTTTCGAAGGCGGATGGAATTATATTGAGGAAAATGATCGGGTATATCTGAAGCAATTTTCCAAAGCCAGCACCCGCTATGTCTGGGTGGAAGTCAATATCGAAAACATTGCGGAGAAGCCCTGGTACTGCGAAATTTTTCTTTTCTTCTACGATAAGGCGCGCCAGCTTAAAGGCACAACCAGCATGCTCAATTACGTGAATTCGAGCACCGGCGCAAAGCTGGGTTTCGCAACCGGCTGGGGCAATAATACAGGAGGCGACACCTACAAACAGGACCTGTACTACGTTGAGGTTGTGTTTATGGAAAACCTGCTGGGCACCATTCCGCTCCATTTCGAAGAAGCAGCCGAAGAGGGCGATGTAGAGGTTTTTGCACCCGGACTGATTCAGAACAACACGCTTTCGAATGCTTCAGCAAAAAAAGAAAATATTGATGAAGTGCTTGCCGAACTCGATCAGCTCATCGGTCTCACATCGGTAAAAAAACAAATACGCGAGCACATCAGTTACATCGATTTCATCAGTCTCCGCAAGGAAAAAGGATTTCAGGATTCTGAAAAAATAAGTCTGCACAGCATTTTCACAGGCAATCCCGGCACCGGAAAAACAACCGTTGTCAATTTGCTCGGACGCATATACAAAGCCATGGGATTGCTGTCGAAAGGACATGTGGTTGAAGTCGGCCGCGCCGAACTGGTGGCCGAATACATCGGTCAGACCGCGCCGAAAGTGAAGAAAAAAATCAGCGAAGCGCATGGCGGAATTCTGTTTATTGATGAGGCCTACGCGCTGTACCGCAAAGACGATGAAAAAGATTTCGGACGCGAAGTGATTGAAATTCTCATCAAGGAAATGTCCGACGGCAAAGGCGATATCGCCATCATGTTTGCTGGTTATCCAAACGAAATGCATGATTTTCTTTTTTCCAATCCCGGTCTGAAAAGCCGCATCAACTATTCGTTTCACTTCGATGATTATCTGCCCGAAGAACTGATGAAAATCATTCGTCACTATGCAGTGAAAAAGAAACTCATTCTGTCAGCTGATGCCGATAAGGAAATGAACGAGATCATCATTGACGAATACCGCAGACGCGATCGCACCTTTGGCAACGCCCGCATGGCGCTTTCGCTTGTGGATGAAGCAAAGATGAACATGGCCCGCCGGCTCATGCTGAAGCCCAATGTACGCGACCTGAGCGAAGAAGAACTTTCAACCATTGAAGTCAATGATGTAAAAGAAGTTCATGCAAAAGAAGAAAAGAAAAAACTGAAGCTCGCTGTTGATGAGGGCTTGCTGAATATCGCACTCGACGACCTGAACCGTCTTGTTGGTCTCAACACCATCAAAACAGAAATGAACGAGCTGGTGAAACTGGTTCGCTACTACAATGATCTCGGCAAAGATGTACTGAATAAATTTTCGCTGCACACTGTTTTCACCGGAAATCCCGGCACAGGTAAAACAACGGTAGCCCGCATCATAGGCCAGTTGTACAAGGCACTCGGATTGCTCGAACGCGGCAATGTGATCGAAGTGGATCGCTCCGAACTGGTGGCCGGTTATGTTGGTCAGACAGCAATCAAAACGCAGGCGGTGATTGAAAGCGCCATGGGCGGCGTGCTGTTCATCGACGAGGCATACGCGCTGACAGACAATGGTGGCAACGATTTCGGCAAGGAAGCCATTGAAGTTATTCTGAAGGAAATGGAAGATCACCGCGGCGAATTTGCTTTGATTGTGGCCGGTTATCCCGGACCGATGAGCAAATTTTTATTGTCGAATCCCGGCCTCAAATCAAGGTTTGACAGATTGCTGAATTTTCCGGATTATACTGAAAACGAGTTGCTCGATATTTCCAGGGGCATGTTTGAAACCGAAGGATTGCTGATGGATTCTGATGCTGAAAAATATTTCCTGACCTTGATTTCCGACATGCTGAAAAAACGCGATGAATATTTCGGCAATGCGCGTGAGATCAGAAAAATTACACAAACCGTCATCAGGCGCCAGAATCTGCGGCTTGCCTCGATGGAAAGTAAGTTGCGCACTCCGCAAATGATTGCAACCATCATCAGGGAAGATTTTAACGACATTGAATTGCCTACCAGCACGCAAAGCGGCGGTCCGATTGGGTTTAAGAGGAGTGAGAATTAGCTCCGGCCACAAGCCCTCGAAGGGTTTTAAACTCTTCGAGGGCTGGGCAGGTAATTTTATTCTTTCAAAAACCTTCTTACCACGTCATCTTTCTCTGTGCGAATCTCCAAAAAATACATTCCTGTCTGCAACGAACCAATGTTTAGTACTGGCTTTGAAATGTCCTGAGATATCAGCAATTTGCCACTGATATCATAAACAGCGACTAGTGCGGGACAGGTAATGCCGGAAATATTGATTTCTTCGTAAGCCGGATTCGGAAAAACAAGGATCTCTGTTCCCGGATCATTGTTTTCGGAAATACTCTGATAGCCAAATATGCAAGTGGCCGTATTTGTAACAACAGGAGTATTATAATCAAAATAAATGGCAGCAGTGTTTGGAATATGTGTCCATGATGGCAAGCCGGAAACCGGTTTGATTCTGTACTGGATAAAACCGCATGAACCCTCCGGATTGCTGGCGCTGTCAGGAAGATTAATCGCCGGGAACCACACGTATAGCTCATTTTCAGTCAATGAAACTGTACAGTTATGACTATACCCAGCAAGCTGAAATGTTGACGGATCGAGATTCTCATCAAGCACATCCTTAATCCGGATGGAAAGCGCACTATAGGTTCCGACATTCTGAAAATGAATGGTATATGTGAGATAATCCTCGTATCCCGGCGGTACAATAGATGGATAAACTTCCTTCGAATTCGGGTCAAATGAATTCACTACAGAATAACAATAATTCAGTGTATTGTTTAAAGGATTGTTATCGCCTGAAACCGGCGATACAGATACCTGAATGCAGACTGTGTCACCCGACTGCGCATTCGTGTCTACGGAAAGCATCAACCCGAAATCATGTGCATTGTTGATTAAGCCAAAATCAGAAACCGTATACGTAAATACATTGCCGTTTATGGCGGGCACTAAAGCATTGGCAGCGATTCCAACAAAAGAAACAGGGCCACTTATTGTAACCTGCACTTCGCCACTGATGCCCGATGCACAGTGCAAATTATACCACTGACTCATATCGCCGGCATTCACGTTGATAATGTTTGTCTGCCCGGGAAATGGAATTCCGGAATATGAAACTGATTGAACACCTACATCAAAGCCCGGATTGCAAACAACAGGAAAATCAATACCTGCAATGCTCATATTACTGGAATCAAGCGTAACGGTTGAATCAATTCCAGGATTTAAACATGAAGCATGAAATGGCATTGCCGCAGTATCAACGGTGATCGTATAAGAGCCAAAAGGCAGTAATGCACTGAAGGTGCCATTTATGGATGTATAAAACTGACCGATCTGGTTTCCTGAACCATCGGACAACAGAAGCCGCGTATTGGCCAATCCATATTCAGAACTATCCGACAGGCAATCATTGTCGTTGTCATGAAAAACACGACCAATACTTCCTTCAAAACCGTCACAATTATTTGGATTATTCACACCATCATTCAACACACAAATTGGATAGGAAAGCAACACCGAGTCCATGGCAGGAACATAATTGGGCAGACAGGTAAATGGATTTCCCGAAATTTTTAATGTATGCAACTGCATAGAAGGAAAAACCGGAAAGCAACTGATTTGATTATTCATGCATGATACGATTTCTATTGAGTCAGGGAGTGACGGCAAAGAAGACAACATGTTATTACTACATTCCAATAATCCAAGAAAGGGTGGCAATGCAGGCAAACTTGTCAGCTGATTGCTGTCGCAAATTAGCATCATGAAATGATATGTCGGAAGAAGAGGTAAACTTGTCAGCAAATTTGAAGAACAGTCCATGCTTAAAAGACTGGCCGGTAAGGTAGGCAAACTGTCAATCTGATTGTTTTGCAAATCAAGAAAATGCAATGAATTCGGTAAATCATGAAGTTCGGTCAATAAATTATTGGCGACAGATAAATAATACAAAGCTGATGGCAATGCCGGTAATTGAGAAAGTAAATTGCCATGACAATAAAGAGTTTCTAATGTTGCAGGCAATGATGGCAGATTACTTAGATTGTTATTTGAGCAAATCAGAGAACGTAAATTAACCGGCAGCGATGATATTGAGTTTAATCCATTTCCGATACAATTCAATCCGGCCAGCATCATTGGCAACGAAGTGATGTTGGAAATCTGATTGCTGTTTACATATAGAATTCTCAGTGAATCCGGAAGAAGAGGCAACGCTGTCAGATTATTATTGTTACAAATCAGCATGCGTAAAGATGACGGTATCGGCCCAAAGGAAGATATCAGATTGTTGCTGCAAAACAGCGTGTCCAGACTACCCGGAAATGCAGCAATTCCTGAAAGTTGATTTGAATCACAAGCGAGCGTTGAAAGAGAAGAAAAATACTCAACACCACTTAAATCTGATATTGACAAATCTGAGACATTCATATTTGTCAAAGTAGTTACAGCAGGATCAGTAATATCCATCTGATTGCCATTCATGGCCGACGGTACATTTGTTTGAAGCCATGCAACAAAGTTTGCATCAGGAATTGTCACATAGGTCTGAGCCTGTGACGGTAGAATGGATAAAATTAAAAAGGCTAAAAAGTAAATGTGTTTCATAATTATTCAATTTAAAAATCAAAGACGAATATAAACCAGCTTGGAAAAAATGTTCATCTGAATAAGTTTTCGGTAAAATATTCAGAATTCTACATACAATCAATTTCGGCTTTTTTCACTCAATCAAACAGTGAGTATAAACTCGAATTATAATCAAAGCCTCTTTCTACACAAGCATTGAAGAGCATCTGAAACTTTTTTTCTTTGTCTGTTCATTTTTTCTAATTTAGCATTCTCGAACTTTCATAAAACAACCAAACCCAAAAACAAAATGGCAATCGTATTAAACGGTCAGGGTCTGACCATTGAGAAACTGGTTCAGGTAGCGCGCTACGGCGAAAAAGTGGAACTTCATCCCGATGCTGTGAAACGCATCAACGCCTGCCGCGCCATGGTGGAAAAGAAAATCGAAGCCGGCGAAATCATGTACGGCATCAACACCGGCATCGGCGAATTTTCGGAAATGGTGCTCAACGAAGAACAGATCA
>Ga0116172_10004003_pt1 | contig 12112 bp, 11 predicted proteins | sample AD_UKC083_MetaG_FD_89799 | JGI IMG/M metagenome (GOLD analysis project Ga0116172, IMG submission 89799) | Active sludge microbial communities of municipal wastewater-treating anaerobic digesters from USA - AD_UKC083_MetaG | ecosystem: Engineered > Bioreactor > Anaerobic > Digestate | place: USA...
GCTGGAAAAAGTTGGTCTTAGTGTTAAAGAATTAAGAACAGGTAAGCAAATCAAGATTAAAGAAATCGTTGAAGGGACACACATGCATCGAAATGCATACAGCCAGTTGGAAAATGGCAAAACTTATTTCAAAATTTCGTCATTGCTCAAGGTACTGGATTTCCATAACATGAATTATTACGATTTCCTGAAAAAACTTGATGCAGAGAATAAGCATGTGGGCACAAAAAAGCCGAAATAGCATTGAAAAACTCCAAATTCAGCGTTAAAACAGCCATTTAACGCCAGATACTGCATTGAAAATGGTACAATAAACTGGCAATATTGGTGCTGAATGGAACAGAAAAGAATATTTATCGTAGGTGTTACCGCACAATCTATTGGTCATGGAGTATTTATAGGAAACCTTGCCCAACAATGAAAAAAACATATCCACAGGAATATTACAAGAAACTTGGCAACATTGCCGCATTAATAAAAGAGAATCGCCTCGCCAATGGATATTCTCAGATGGAACTTGCTGAAAACCTGAATTTGAATCGCAACACTTTGAGCAGGGTTGAGCGGGGATTTGACTTTCACATCCTTAACCTCATTGAAATCGCTCAGACATTGGAGATTGATTTAAGCGAACTCTTTTATGAGGAAAAGTAATTCATGAATTCATTAGATGATAACTGGTTAAAAAGTAACGACCTAACCAATTTTTAATATAACTCTCATTTATTAAATTTCGACCTTATCCTTTAATATGATTAAAATGGAAAATGGTCAGATAAAAAATCTTAGTGCTGATTATAATTACTCAACAATTCCAGTAAAAATATTAAATGACAATAAGTTATCAGCGACAGCCAAGGGTGTCTTAGCATTTCTTCTATCCCTACCATCAAATCATAATATTAAGAAAAGGGATTTACCGAAGTATTTTAAAGAAGGATACTTTGCATTAAACAATGCATTTGAAGAACTTGTTGACAAAAGATTAATTCATAAAATCGAACTACGAGATAAAAAAGGTCATTTCAGGGGGTATGAATACATGGTTCACGAATTTCCAAAAAAAAGGTCATCAGAAGCGCAAAAAGTCATACCCCATGTTAGAAACCGCAAATCGGGTCAGCGTAACATACCTAACATCATTGACAGAGTTTTCAATGAAGACTGCCTCGTTACAATGAGTAAAATGCCAGACAATTTTGTTGATTTGGTGCTTACCTCTCCCCCATATGACCATCTACGGTCATATAATGGCAATAATAAATTTGATTTCGAAAAAATTGCCGTTGAACTTACCCGAATTGTTAAGAATGGTGGTGTAATCGTTTGGGTTGTTGGCGATGGAATGTACAAAGGCAGTGAAACGGGAACATCTTTCAAACAAGCCTTGTTTTTTAAAGAGTATTGTGGACTCAGACTTCATGATACAATGATTTTCGAAAAAAACACTACAACTTATCCTGCTAAGCCTGATGGAAGCCGATATACACAGGTATTTGAGTATATGTTCATTTTCAGTAAAAGCAAGCCAAAAACTGTTAATCTCATTGCTGACAAGAAAAACAGATGGCATCTGACTACGAACTTCGGGGTTAAAACCGACAGGGATGATAACGATAATCTTGTTCCTGTAAAAAAGTTCAAGCCTATTCCTGAATTTTCACCACGTACAAATATTTGGAAATATGTTACTGGGAATGGATACTCCACCGAAGATAAGATTGCCCACCAGCACCCAGCCATATTTCCAGAAAGACTGGCGGAAGAGCAGATTTTAACGTGGAGCAATCCTAATGACATCATTTTTGACCCATTTGCTGGCTCTGGCACTACTATAAAAATGGCGAAGAAATTAAATCGGAATTATATTGGCAGCGAGATTGTTAAAGAGTATTTTGAATTGATAAAAAAGCGTTTAAGAAGTACATGATAATAACCATTTTTCTTGCCTAATCGCAGTTTAAAATGAAACTGGATTTTCAACCAGAACTGTATTAATACAGACAACACCAAAAACACGAACAACTCCTATTGGCAGTACAATTAAAATCAGATTTTGATTTTGTCATTACTGGGTTGTTCTGCCATCATGACGACAAGCCAACAATAAAAGCAGGAAAAGAATTCCAGAAGAAAATTGGGAATGGTAAGAGCGATTTTATTTTGCTAACCTATGCGAATTATTTTGAACGTATGCAGAAACTCGAATTGTCATGGGAAATGAGAGAATTGATAATGATGCTCTGGGCGAGGTATTGTGGACTAAAATTGAGCAATGCACTATTAAATAACTATTGAAAACCTATTCCCAATTACCTTTTTCTCAAAAATCTGACGTCCTAACCAGCTTCTGACTTGCCTGAAGATGTCATTTTTAGCTTTTTTTCGAAAATTCCTACTATCAAAATATGGACGTTCGTCACTACCTGCCAAACTCAACCAAAATCTGTAATACAAAATTAAAAATCACAAAACCCTGATAGTCAGTGAAAATAGTTTTTAATTAAAAGCAATTTCAATAGTTCTTAATTAAGAATATACGTTCGTCAAAATGCTGATATTCAATATGTAAAGGCTTGCATTTTACATAAATTGATTTTATATTTGCCTTGCCACTGGTGGATAAAATGCCTCTTCAAACACTGAAGGGGAACGAGCCGCCAAAATAACCACAACAAAGGGAACAACATGTAAACCTGCTACTAATGCAGTGTTTGAGTAGTTCTTTGATTGAGTTGAAGGTTATTTTGGTGGCTTTTTATTTGGAATTTATTAATTATTAAATATTTATAGATATGAAAAAACAAATTTTACTTACTGAAACTAATGCAATCCTGAACGATGAAAAGGTAATGGCAGGGTTGCAGCACGAAAAAAATCACCTTAAAAGGCTAATTCAGGGAAACAGATTGCTTGAGGATAGAATTTGGGCAATTGACCGTGAGTATTGTGCTTATACAGGTAGCTGTGTTCATGAAGCATATTATTCAGGAGGAATATTGACCGATAAATACCTGAAAGGGTTGAGAGCATTTCGTATTAAGGTGGGTGCACTTAAACCTTATGGCGGCTTCTCAAAAGCATATGTGGTGGACATCCCGATGGAAAAATTAAATCATAATAAAAATAGAATATCATGAAAAAAGTTGTAAAACAAAACATTGAAAACTTGATTGAAACAGGAGTTAACACATCAAGAGGAAGAGCAAAGACGCATAAAATCGAATGGACTGAGAAAACATGGAACCCTTCGGCAGGTTGCACCAAAATAAGTTCTGGCTGTAAAAATTGCTATGCTGAAATTAGGGCTAAACGTTTACAAGGAATGGGTGTAGTTGGCTATGAAAATGGGTTTAAATTCAATACTGTTCCAAGTCGATTAAATGCCCCTCTAAAAAGAAAGAAGCCGACTGTGTATTTTGTGAACTCGATGAGTGACATCTTTCACGAAGAAATGCCAGAAGAATATTTAGATAGAATTTTCGAAGTTATAGAAAACACGCCTCAGCATACCTATCAAATTCTGACAAAAAGAGCCGATAGGATGCTCCAATATTTGTCGAAACGAGACATACCTAAGAATACATGGCTGGGAGTTACGGTTGAAAATCGCAAAGAAGGATTACCAAGAATAGATAAACTGCGAAACTTGCAAGCAAGCGTAAAATTTCTTTCTGTAGAGCCATTACTTGAAGATTTGGGGAAAATGAATTTAAAAAATATTGACTGGGTTATTGTTGGCGGTGAAAGCGGAAACAGAGCCAGACCTATGGATAAAGAATGGGTTGTAAGTATTAAGCAGCAATGCGAAGCAGAAGGTATCGCATTTTTCTTTAAACAATGGGGTACTTGGGGTGAAGATAAGACAAAGCGAAATAAAAAATTAAATGGGAAAAAACTTGACGGTAAAATCTGGCAACAATATCCAAAAATTGGTGAGCAATAGAAAAAAGGGCAAATGCCAATAAAAGGTTAGCAGAAGTACCATTTTCATTGTGGTTTAAGAATGTAAGAAATTATAAATAGACGTAATATGGATAATATAACTCCAGAGAAAATGAAAAAACATGTAAAGGATTTTCTCAAATATCTTGAGAAAGAAACATCAATAACGTTCGAATTATCTACGGCATCACCAACTCAGAAAATTTATAATTGTAAAAACCAACCTATACATATTAATGTACTTGGCATCAATAAAGGAACATTAGGTCTGACAGTAATCTCCTGTGGATGTAAGAAGTGCAAACAAATAATTGGTGTTGAGATTTTGTATGGTGCTTACGAGAATGAATTACCCACAGCACTTTATGTGAAAAACCAGATAGAAAAGGCTGTTCCAACAATGCCTGTTGACCTTAGAAATGTGTTGGAAGACGAATGCGCTTGATAATGAAAACGATTATTTATTTTACGGACTGCCAGTGTTATACAGAAACACAAGCGGAACTGCAATTGAAGGATAAGGTATCGGCTTTAAATTATCCAATTCTGATAGAGCATATTACAAAACCAATACTTGCTGGACACATCAAAGGGTTTGCAGAGCAGAATGGTGTATTGTTTCTCATGATTGATAATGAAATGGTGTCAGTGACAAATAATTACAGTCATCCAGAAGATAGTAATAGAAAAATGCTTAATGGGATGTCTTTTTTTAAACTTGATAGTATTTATGAGTACAAGCGGGTTACAAATACCCGACAAAAATTACTTTATTAAATACAAAGATGTTATGAGTGAGACAATTGAAGGCTATAAAGTAGCTTATGAAAAGAAAAAGCAAATTCTTTACTCAAGGATGGATGACAGCATGATTAAAAGATTAAGGGAAATCAAGAGAAAGACTGGCATATCAGTTTCTGAAATCATCCGTGAAAGTGTAAGGCGTCTGCTTCAGGAAGTTGATACAACAGGCTCAATTAACCTGAAAATAAATTAAACAAAAAAAATGAGAGACCTCTCCAAAGGTCTCTCATTAAAACCAATTATTATGAATGAATTGCAAAATTTCGAACACCTGAAGTTCCAGTACCATAATGAAAACCTTCATGATGTGTTTGGAACTGTTCTGGATACTTTTCCGCACATAACAGGAGCAACTGTGACTGGTCAGGTATACCTCTGGGATGTGTTGCAGAGGATAAAATATAATCTGGCATCTGACATTGAACCCGAAACATACCTTCTACATAAATACATCGATGGTATAAGAAATACTGCATATGACCAGAGAAAAGAACAATTACCTGCAATATGTTACAATGCCAGATTTAATGGCTACAAGGACACAAAACATCTGAAAGATTTAACAAACCTGATGTTTCTGGATATCGATGATTTCCAAACACAGGCAGAAGCATTGGATTACAAAAAATTGATTACTGCTAAATATTCATGGATTGTTGCCTGTAACTTGTCATTAAGCCGACTGGGTTTACACGTTATTGCATTAGTAGATAACATTCAAGACAGTACAGATTACACAAATAAATACAAATATATCAGTTCAACATATTTTAAAAACAGACTTGACAAAGACAGTAACAAGTTAACTCAGTATGCAGTACTTCCATATGATTACGATATATACATTAATCAGTATCCAGAGATACTACCTATTGAACAGATTTATTCTGAACATTTAAAAGGTATACGCAGTGCATATATTCAGGGTAGTAATCTATCTAATTCTTCAATAGATGAAAAAGGTATATCCAGTGTATATAACGTGGATAGCAAATCTTTTAATGGTATTGATAAAGGAAAAGGTATATGCAGTGTATATAAGGGGGAAGAAATAATAAGCACTCCGTATACCTTTTTCTCGAATTCGCATCTGAACAATTTGATGAATGATGCTGCAAGGAATTATAAATTGAAATTTAAGCAGGAAGTTGACGAAGAAAAGTTTCAAGACCCAAATATTCCTATTTACATTCGTGAGGGTGTTGATATAATGGATGCCAGATTGCATAAATTAAAAGGGAAGAAAGTATTGGAAGGTAACCGACACAATTTCATTGGTGCATTGACAGTGGAGATGATTTACATCAACGTAGGTTCTCCAGACAATAATGACCCAATTATTCGAAGAGATATTCTGAAGTATATTCTTCATATAAACAAAACAATTTGTGAACCACCAATGACGTATGATGAAGTTATTAAATCTTATAATGCAAATTGGAAAAGGTATAAGAAGGGTGAAATTGATTTTAGCAAGTATTTCAAGAAGCAGAGAGCATTTTGGTCGAAATACTCCACACTCTCAGAAAATGAGAAGAGGAGTGTAACCAGTAAAATCAAAAACGCTCCCACTGTAGAAAATTCAAAACGAAGGATATGGGAAGCAATTGAACAGCTATGTGCAAACAAAGAAAAGATTACCCAAAAAAAGGTGGCAAAGGTATCTGGTATTAAACTTCCTACCGTCAAGAAATACAGAAAAGAATACCATGAATTCAAGAAGATGCTCAGTGGAGATATAGATATACTTGAAATAGATGGGAATATTACAAGCATATCAAATGAACCTCATGTTAACACATCCAATGAGAATTTGGGGTTATCCGATAATACTAATCATAATATTGAGGATGATTATTTTGAACTATTTGACATCGATGTAAATGATTTTGAAGAAAAAAGAGAGGCTCATTTTATAGGCTCAGAAGAAAATATTTCCATCCCATATTATACTGAAGACCAGTTGCACTTGATTTATCAACGGATATTCAATTCATTGTTAAAAAACCTCGATGAAAATTACAGTCAAAAATTATACGAGCGTTTCTTGGATTGCTTTCATCATCTCCCAGCCGTTGAGGCTAAGCTATTGATTACACCTATTGAAAATATTCCTGACAACGATTTTTGGAAGCATTTCACTCTGGAGAATAATATTAAAAGGCAATGTATGGAAGCTAATAACATTATGACTAATTAAACATTTGAACATGATGCCGAAAAAATCCGTATAAAGCCTTCTGGTTATCAGGTCAATGCTGTAAATGATAAAAAACAACAGCAAGTAAATGCATTTGCAATCAGCACCCAATAATGTAATAAGGAATTATTGCAATAAAGGTTGCAGGGTATGAAAATATTAACCACTAAATATTATTTTAAGGATTTCTGTATCAAAAAAATCATAGGTATATTTGACATACTTGTCTAATCAACACAGTCAAAATGAAAAGTGTGTCATTTGGTAGTTACCTGAAGCAAATTCGGGAACAGAAAAAAATACCTCAACGTAAGGTTGCCCATCGTCTTGATATCGATACCAGTACACTTTCAAAGATTGAACTCGGAGAGCGGCAAATAAATGTGTCCATGATTGAAGGCTTAGCTGATGCTCTTGGACTGGAATACAAGGAACTTCAAATCAAATTTATATCCGAGAAAATCCTTAATAATTTTCATAATCAGCCGTTTTTAAAAGAGGCATTATTGGAAACAATAAAAATCATCGAAGCATAATTTGTTCATGAAAGGCAACATAATATGAATAAAAAATCACTTTCTGAACGTGACATTTGCACAAAATTCATTACCCCTGCCATTATCAAGGCAGGATGGGACAGAGACAGACAATTTCTGGAAGAAGTATCTTTCACTGACGGCAAAATCTATGTCAAAGGCAAATTAACCGCTCGTGGAGCAAAGAAACGTGCTGATTATATACTTTACTTCAAGCCTAACATCCCAATTGCCGTTATTGAAGCCAAAGACAATAATCATTCCGTAAGAGCAGGGATACAACAGGCACTGGATTATGCCCACTGTCTTGATGTGCCATTTGTTTTTTCATCAAACGGTGACGGTTTCATTTTCCATGATAAAACTGCAATAAACACCTCAATCGAAATGGAACTCTCCCTTGATGAGTTCCCATCACCTCAACATTTATGGGGAAAATATAAGGTCTATAAGGGCATCACAGAGCCTGAACACGAAAGAATAACCTCTCAGGACTATTATTTTGACGGCTCAGGACGTAGACCAAGATATTATCAGCAAATAGCCATAAATCGTACAATAGAAGCCATTGCCAAAGGGCAGAACAGGATTTTGATAACAATGGCTACTGGAACTGGCAAAACCTACGTTGCCTTTCAGATTGCATACAGACTATGGAAGGCAGGTGTTAAGAAACGGATATTATTTCTGGCTGACAGGAATGCTCTCATCGAACAAGCTAACAGGAACGACTTTAAGCATTTCGGTGATAAAAAGACAGTGGTTAAAAATCGCAGAGTAGATAAATCTTATGAAGTTTATCTGTCATTATATCAGGGAATAACTGGTAGTGAAGAAGAGAAGAATATATATAAGCAATTCACCCATGAATTTTTTGATTTAATAATCATTGATGAATGCCATCGAGGTTCTGCCAGAGACGATAGCGCATGGCATGATATTTTAAAATATTTCAATAAGGCTACTCACATCGGTTTAACTGCCACTCCAAAGGAAACAAAAGTTGTAAGTAACATTGAATATTTCGGTGAACCGATTTATACATACTCACTCCGACAGGGTATTGAAGATGGATTTCTTGCACCCTACAGGGTGATACGGGTTGGGATAAATGTTGACTTGGAAGGCTGGAGACCCGAACGTGGGAAAACTGATAAAGAAGGTGATTTGGTGGAAGACAGAAATTATAACGTTACAGATTACGACCGAACGTTGGTAATTGATGAACGCACTCAGATTGTCGCAAAGAAACTAACCGAATACCTGAAAGGTTACGATAGATTTGCCAAAACTATTGTTTTCTGTGTTGATATCGACCATGCACAGAGGATGCGTTCTGCTTTGGTGAATGAAAATCCTGATTTGTCAGCCGAGAATTCAAAATATATTATGCAGATAACTGGCGACAATGAGGAAGGCAAGCGTGAACTTGACAATTTCACTGACCCTGAGCAGAAGTATCCAGTAATTGCCACAACATCAGAACTGATGACGACTGGTATTGATGCCATCACCTGCAAAGTAATTGTTCTGGATGCCAATATTGCTTCTATGACCAAATTCAAGCAAATCATAGGTCGTGGAACAAGAATAAACGAGGATTACGACAAGAAATACTTCACAATTATTGATTTCAGGAACGCCACAGACCTGTTCGCTGACCCTGATTTTGATGGAGAACCAATTCAAATTAAGGAAGTATCAAGTGATGTTGATATCACTGATATCGAGCCGCCAGAGGTTGATTTTCCACCCGATGTTGAGTTGCCACCAGAACCACCTCTCCTACCTGATGAGCCACCAGAACCACCACATACAAGACTTAAAGTTTATGTAAACGGGGTGGATGTTTCTATTTTGATAAGCCGTGAACTCTTTTTTGACCAACATGGTAAGCTGATTACAACAAGCCTGAAAGACCACACCAGAGAAATCATCAGGGGGCAGTTCGCTTCACTGGATGATTTTATTAATAAATGGAATTCCACAGATAAAAAAACGGCTTTGATTGAAGAACTTCAGCAGCAAGGAATATTAGTTGAAGCATTGTTTAAAGCCGTTAACAAGGAACTGGATTTATTTGATTTGATATGCCATGTTGCGTATGACATGCCACCACTTACAAGAAAAGAACGAGCAGAGAATGTCAAGAAACGTAACTATTTCACCAAATATGGTGAACAGGCAAGAAAGGTCATGGAAAACCTGTTGGATAAATATGCAGACGAAGGAATTGATGATATTGAAAGTATGGAAGTACTAAAGGTTAAGCCATTCACGGATTTTGGGTCACCAGTGGAAATTATTGGGGCATTTGGTAGTAAGAAAAAATATCTGGATGCGATACATGAATTGGAAACTGAACTATATAAGACAGCATAATGGAACAAAGGATTGAAATAATAAACAATTGGAACTTAAAAAAGCTATTTGGTGAGTTAGAGAATGGCAATATCAAAATTCCAAGATTTCAGAGAGGATATGTTTGGGAACGGTCAAAGATTGTGAAACTTTTAAACAGTATTTACTCTCAATATCCAATCGGGTCTTTCTTTATATGGGTTGCAAGCCTTGACTATAAAAACTTTTGTAGAGAATTGACAGAACTTAATTTGCCTGAGCAACCTGAAGCTAATAACTATAGTTTTATCCTTGATGGTCAGCAAAGAATAACATCGCTTTATGTTGCACTTAAAGGCAAGAAGCTAAATGGCACAGACTTCTCAACTATTTGCTTTAATCTTGAAAAAAAGGAGTTTCAAATACCACGACTAAAAAATGAGAAACATAATATCCCAGCATGGAAACTCTTTGATACAACTGCTTATGGTGATATTTTAACAGACTATGCTATTTCCGACAGAGAAACTGGCACAAGCTATTCCACAGTTTGGCGTGATTGTCAACAAATTTTCACTGACTATCCAATAAGTATCATAAAGACCCTGAAGATGGATTTGGAGCAAGTAGTGACAATTTTTGAACGTATTAATCAAGGTGGGAAAAGGTTGGCATTATTTGACCTCGTTCATGCAAGCGCATGGTCTCCCAGTTTTGACATGAGAGAAAAAATTAACGAATTTAACAGTGAACCTAATGTTATGAATTTCGGTGGACTTGGGAATGAAGTGTTTATTCAATCCCTTTCATTAAATGCATTTGACGATTGCCGAAATTATAATCAGTTGCATTTAACTGCTGAAATTGCAAATCAGTTATGGGAGAAGACTATTGAATGCTTACGAATGTCAATCGATTTTATTAGGACACTTGGGGTCAGGTTTATTGACTTTATACCATATAGTTCCTTTTTTCCTGTATTGCAGTATTATTTTTTCAAATCAGGAAATAGAAGCATTAAGAGTGAGCATGTAAAATTTATTGAAGATTGGTTCTGGTCTGCGACATTTTCACAAAGATATTCAAGTTCCAGTCTGACCCTTATGAAAGAAGATGCTACATGGATTTACAATTTATCACAAGGGATACTGGAAACCAACACATTTGGTGTATCGCTTACTATTAAGGAACTATTGAAGGTTCGAATGCAGAATATATCTGTAATTAAAAATGGCGTACTCTGCTTGATGGCACTTGAAAATCCAAAGGATTTTGATAACGGACAAATGGTAATTCTTGACCGTTCAAATGTATCAAGGTCAAATAGCAAAGAGAACCATCATTTCTTCCCATATTCACTAAGACAGAAATTTGGAACAGACAGTAATGGTATTAACAGTCTTCTGAATTTCGTTTTAATTTCTGGACGGCTTAACAGGGAAATTTCAAACAAATTACCGTCAGATTATCTGAAACAATATGAAGAAACTAACACAAGTATTGAAGAACACCTATTATCACATTTCATAAATCAAGATGCTTTAGAGGCTGCAAAAGTCGATAATTTTCAATTATTTATACAAAAGCGTGGAGAGTTTATTCTGGATAAAATAAAATTGAAAGTTAGGATGCAATCATTTACAGAGCCAGAAGAAGATATTCTTGAGGATAATATTGAATATGAAGAACCTTTAATTGAAGAAGTAGCATAATGGCAAATATTTCTGGCATAATAAAGAGCATAAGGGACATAATGTGGCAAGACACTGGTTTAAATGGTGATGCCCAACGTATAGAGCAACTTGGATGGATGTTTTTTTTGAAAATATTTTCAGATAAAGACCAAGAACTTGAGTTATTAAATGATAATTACAAATCACCAATACCACCAGAATTCCACTGGAAAAAGGAAAAAGGGAACTGGGCAGGAGATGATGAGGGAATTACGGGAGATGACCTGTTGACATTCGTTGACCAGAAACTCTTTCCAGCATTACGTAATATTGATTTGAGTATTGGCAATGGCAGAGCATTAATTGTACGTGAGGTATTTGAAGGTAATCACAATTATATGAAAAGCGGCATCAACATCCGCAAAGTGTTGAACAAGCTAAACGAACTGGATTTTAATATTGCAAAGGAGCGGCATGCTTTCGGTGAAGTTTATGAAAGCATCTTGAAAGACCTTCAGAGTGCTGGTAAATCTGGAGAATTTTATACCCCAAGGGCAATTACCAGTTTTATCACTGAAATGATAAATCCTAAGCTGGGCGAGAAAATCCTCGAC
>Ga0116172_10004005_pt1 | contig 12110 bp, 8 predicted proteins | sample AD_UKC083_MetaG_FD_89799 | JGI IMG/M metagenome (GOLD analysis project Ga0116172, IMG submission 89799) | Active sludge microbial communities of municipal wastewater-treating anaerobic digesters from USA - AD_UKC083_MetaG | ecosystem: Engineered > Bioreactor > Anaerobic > Digestate | place: USA...
CGCCGCCAAGCCATGCCTCGGGTGCGCGCAGGGCTTCTTCATATCCCTGGATGAATCGCCCCACATGCAGGCCATCCATCATTGCGTGGTGCACTTCCACCGACAGGGGCATCCACAGACGGTCGCCATCGGCGTCGACGCGCCCAAACGCAATCTTGGGAATCGAGGCATGTGGCCCCCACTGCCGTGCGTTGGAGTAGCTGCTGAAATGCATCCAAGGCAAAGCCGTCAAATGCACCGTGGCGGTGCCGTACTCGGCTGGCTCAAAGGCCGCATCCGGCTGACTGGCACGCGCAATGGCCGCCACACCGGCCGCAGCAAAGGTCGCAAAATCGCGCTGATGTTTCAGTGTCACAAAGCCAAACGACTCATCGTCGCGCAGCACCGTCGTGCTGCCGTGCACCTCGGGGTGAACACGCACACGCTCACCCTCCAGCCGGTAGCGAAACGGGGTAATGTCATTGGCCAGGCGAATGGCAAGGAAGTGATAGGCCAGCGACAACCCGCCCACACCCGACGCCTTGACCGCCTGCTTGAGACGCGCCACGTCCACACGGGTGCAGATATTGAAACTGGGAATGTCAAAGCCGCGGAAGAATTCAAAGGCCGAGCGGCGCGGCCAGGTATCGAGATCGAGGTAACGTGGGTCCATCGTGCGCATGATACAGGCTCAAATCCGCCGACTCATCAGACCGAAGTCACATTCAAATTGCTATTACTCTGATAGCGTGTTATGCATATTCTACGGGGGCTAGAGGCCTATTTGACTAGACATTTCGTATCACGCGCCAATTGGGTGATGCGCGCCCAGTCGCCCTGCGCCATGGCGTTTACTGGCACCAGCCACGAGCCACCCACGCACACCACGTTGGGCAGCGCCAGAAAGTCGGGTGCGTTGGCCAGCGTGACGCCCCCGGTCGGGCAAAACCGCACATCGAAAAACGGTCCACTCCAGGCTTTCAGCATGGCCGGGCCGCCGGCCTGCATGGCAGGAAAGAACTTCAATTCGGTGAGGCCATCCTCTTGCGCCATCATGATTTCGCTGCCCGTAGCAACGCCTGGCAACAGCGCCAGGCCCACATCGCGACACGCCTGTCCGACCGCGTGGGTGTAACCGGGGCTGACGGCAAACCGGGCCCCTGCGTTGGCCGCCGCGCGGGCGTCCGCCGGTGACCGCACCGTGCCGGCACCCACCACGGCTTCAGGCACATCTCTGGCTATCGCTTCCATGCAGGCCAGTGCCTGCGGTGTTCGCAAGGTGACTTCCAGCATACGAATACCACCGGCAACCAGCGCGCGCGCCATAGGCACTGCGTGCGCCACATCGTTCAACACGATAACGGGAATAACAGGGGCGTCCTGCATCACTTGCAAGGCGGTGAAAGGGGGCAATGCTGACATGGCAGTTATTCCGATACAAGTTTCAATGCGGGCAGCAAGTCTGGCCTTACAGCCAGCTGCAGGCACCTTCTTCTGCAGTCAGCGCATTTCGGCGCATGCCGGCAAACAATTCACGGCCCATGCCCACGCCATTCGCCGCGCGCAGCGCCTCGGGCATAGACATGGTTTCACGGGCATCCCATTCGGCGGCGTCGACCAGTACCTCAAGTGTTCCGGCAACAGCATCCAGCCGGATGCGGTCTCCCGTGCGAACCTTGGCCAATGGACCACCGGCTGCAGCTTCGGGCGACACATGGATAGCAGCAGGCACTTTGCCGGAAGCGCCACTCATACGCCCATCGGTCACAAGTGCCACTTTGTAACCCTTGCCTTGCAGCACAGCCATGGGTGGTGTGAGTTTGTGCAGCTCGGGCATTCCATTGGCCTGCGGCCCCTGCCAGCGCACCACGCACACCAGGTCCTGGTTCATCTCGTTGGCCGCAAAGGCCTGGTGCAATTCATCTTGCGAATCAAAAACACGGCATGGAGCCTCCACCACATGGCGGTCATCGGGCACGGCTGACACCTTGATCACACTGCGGCCCAGGTTTCCCTGCAGCAACTTCAGACCGCCGCTGGCGCTGAAGGGCTGGCTGAGGGGTCGCACCACCGCCTCGTCCTTGCTGGCACCAACTTCGCTCCATTGCAGTTCGCCATGGGCATCAGCCGCGGGAATGCCAGTGTATTCAAGCAACCCACCACTGCGCACGGTCAGCACATCAGGGTGCAGGTAGCCAGCATCAAGGAGTTCGCGGATCACAAAGCCGGGGCCGCCTGCAGCCTGAAACTGGTTCACGTCCGCACTGCCGTTGGGGTACACGCGAGTCAACAGAGGCACCACGTCGGACAGGTCGGAGAAATCATTCCAGTCGATGACGATACCCGCTGCACGCGCCACCGCCACCCAGTGAATCAGGTGGTTGGTGGAGCCGCCGGTGGCCAATAGAGCCACCATCGCATTGACGATGCAGCGTTCATCCACAACTTTGCCAATCGGTGCAAAGCGCTTGGCCTTGGTGATGCCCAGCACCGTGCGCACAGCCTCACGCGTCAGTTCCAGACGCACGTCTGCGCCGGGGTTGATGAAGGCGGTACCCGGCACATGCAGTCCCATGGCTTCGAGCAGCATCTGGTTGCTGTTGGCCGTGCCATAAAAGGTACAGGTTCCCTGCCCGTGGTAGGCTGCGGACTCTGCTTCCAGCAATTCGGGGCGACCCACCAGGCCCTGCGCGGCCTTCTCGCGCACCTTCGCCTTGTCGTTGTTGGACAGTCCAGACGTCATGGGGCCGGCCGGCACAAACACCGTGGGCAAATGCCCAAAGTGCAACGCACCAATCAGCAGGCCCGGCACAATTTTGTCGCACACGCCCAGCATCAGCGCGCCATCAAACACATCGTGGCTCAACGATACGGCAGTAGCCATGGCGATGGCATCGCGGCTGAACAGGCTGAGCTCCATGCCGGCAGTGCCCTGGGTCACGCCGTCGCACATGGCCGGCACGCCTCCGGCCACCTGCGCAGTGGCTCCGTGCTTGCGGGCTTCTTGCTTGACCAAGTCGGGGTAATGCTGCAAGGGGGCGTGGGCCGACAGCAGATCGTTGTACGCGGTGACGATGCCGATGTTGGGTCCTTTTTCGGCCACCACGCGAAACTTGTCACTACCCGGCATTGCCGCAAAAGCGTGCGCCACATTGGCGCAACCCATGCGTTCGGCGCCGGGCTTGCGATTGGCCGCCGCATCCAGTTGCGCCAGATAGGCACCACGCGTGGAGGCACTGCGCGCCACTATGCGGCCGGTGACAGCGAGAACAACGGGATGGACAGGTACAGGATGTGGCATGGTGTGATGTAACAAGATTACATCCCAATGGTAACTTGACGGGGCACTTTGCGCACGGCGCAAAGTTACCAGCGTGGTACAAGTTTTGCCGACGGCACGGTCGGGCGCTACCATCAGAGCCCCACCCTTGGAGTCTTGACATGCCGCTGCGCCCACCAACCAATGGCCTGCCTGCGGGTGTTTCACCCACCCGGCGGCAACTCTTGCAGCTCGCCACAGCCAGCGCCACCGGCCTTGGCCTGGCCGACCGCGCCTGGGCGCAACCGCGCTTTGCTTCCGATCCCTTCAAACTGGGTGTAGCCAGTGGCTCACCGACTCCGGACTCCGTCGTACTGTGGACGCGATTGCTGCAAACCGGCCTTTTTGGCGGCAATTCTCTGGACGGACAATCCATCCCGGTTCGCTGGGAAATGGCACACGATGCGCAATTCACAGACCTGGTGCAAAGCGGACAAGTACTGGCAGTTGCGGACCTGGCCCACTCCGTGCACGTGGAGCCGACCGGACTGGCACCGGACCGCTGGTACTTCTACCGTTTTCGGGCGGGCGATGCCGTAAGCCCGACCGGCCGCACCCGCACATTTCCGGCGCACCACACTGCTCCTGAACGTTTGCGAATCGCCTACGCTTCCTGTCAACGCTGGGAGCACGGATACTTCAGCGCCTATCGCCACATGCGAGACGAAAACCTGGATGCCGTAGTCTTTCTGGGTGACTACATCTACGAATACCCTGCAGCAGGCAATGCAGTACGTCTTCCGACCGGCGGATGGGTGCTGACACTGGAGGACTACCGGGCCCGATACGCGCTACACAAGGGAGAGACGGAACTGCAAGCCATGCACGCCAGTTGCCCCTGGCTGGTAACCTGGGACGACCACGAAGTGCAAAATGACTACGCCGGAATGTACGCGGGGGAAAACGGTCCGCCGGTAGCCAACTTCCTGGCGCGGCGTGCTGCCGCCTACCAGGCGTTTTACGAACACATGCCACTGCGCTCCAGCGTGCTGACCCGGGGTCTGGCAGGATTGTCCAGCGGCGCAGAGATGCGCATTTATGACCGGATTCCCTTCGGCAAATTGGCTACGTTGCACCTGCTGGACGACCGGCAATACCGGGACCGGCAAGCTTGTACACCTGGCGACAAGCCAGGCTCCAGCAGAGTCAACCCGGACCATTGCGCTATCTGGGAAGACGAGCGCCGCACACTGCTGGGTGCGACGCAGGAGCAGTGGCTGGACCAATCATTGCAGCAGGCAAGCTCGGGATGGAACCTAATTTGCCAGCAGACCCTGTTTGGCAAACGAGACTCCAAAACCGCCGACGTGCAATCCCTCTGGAACGATGGCTGGGACGGCTACCCGGGTGCGCGCAGGCGGCTCACAGAGTCACTACTGAAACACAGGGTCGCCAACCCGGTCATTCTGGGCGGTGACGTCCACGAAAATTGGGTGGGGCACGTCAAGGCCAACTACAGCCAGCCAGAGAGTGAAGCCATTGGCGTGGAGTTTTGTGGCACCAGCATCAGCTCGCGCGGTGGTGGCAACGCCCTTGTGCCACAGCGCCTGGCCAGAAACCCCCACTTCATTTTTGCCGACGGCGAGCGCAGGGGCTATGGGGTCCTGGATATCACTGCCAAACAGCTGACCGCCACACTGCGCGTCGTGGACGATGTGACCCGCAGGGACACGCAAATTGAGACCCTGGCGCAATTCACGGTGGAAGCGGGCCAGCCCGCCGTTCACCGTACTGCTTGAGGACGCATCACATGCAATGGAACCCGTTCCATCACCTGTCAGTCATAACAGCACTGTGCGGCTGTTCGATTGCCATAGTCACTCAAGCTGCTACAACGGAAACCCTTCCCCGATCGACACCGGTCACCGTCGAAATATCCCGCGTTGCGGGGCTCAATCAGGAAGCCAGCATCCTGATTGACCGCTGGGGCGTGCCCCACATCTACGCGGTCAGCCAGGAGGACGTATTCTTTGTGCAGGGCTACAACGCGGCGCGGGATCGCCTGTTTCAAATTGACCTGTGGCGCCGCCGGGGCCTGGGTCGCCTGGCTTCCGTTTTTGGTCCGGCCTTTGTGGAGCAGGACAAGGCCACCCGCCTCTTTTTGTACCGGGGTGACATGCAAAAGGAGTGGCAGGCATACGGCCGCAACGCACGACCGATTGCCGAGCGCTTTGTGGCGGGTGTCAACGCCTACATCGACACCGTACTGGCCAACCCGGCATCGCTTCCATTTGAGTTCAGGCAGTTCCACTACACACCTGAAAAATGGCAGGTTGAAGATGTGGTGCGCATCCGCAGCCATGGCCTGAGCAACAACCTGAATTCCGAGGTGTATCGCGCCCATGTCACCTGTCACGCCGGTCTGAAAGCCGATGCCATGCGGATTCAACTCACACCGTCATGGGAAACTCAGGTACCCGCGGGCCTCGATCCTTGTCTACCCAAAGACATACTCGAAGTATTTCACCTGGCAACCCAGGGAGTGAACCTGCAGGCCAACACGTCCAGCCGAGCCAGCACGGATGCAGTTGAAGACAGATCCACACTTGCTGCGCTGGAATCGACTTACCCACCCGAGGGCAGCAATGCGTGGGTAATAGCCCCTTCCCGAACCAGTACCGGACGCGCCATTCTGGCCAGTGACCCGCATCGCGCCTATTCAGCGCCGTCTTTGCGTTACATCACGCATCTCAACACGCCGCAGTTCAACATCATTGGGGCAGGCGAACCCGCGCTGCCAGGCATCTCCATCGGACACAACGGCTCCATAGCATTTGGCCTGACCATCTTCAGCATCGACCAGGAAGATCTCTACGTATACGAGACTAACCCCGCAAACCCGCAGGAATACAAATACCAGGGGCAGTGGGAAAAATTCGTCATGCTGCGCGAAAACATTTCGGTCAAAGGCGCTCAACCGGTCGAGATTGATTTGCACTTCACACGCCATGGTCCCGTCATCTACCGTGAGACGGCAAAAAACCGCGCATTCGCTGTGCGGTCGGGCTGGTTCGAGCCCGGCATGGCACCCTACTTTGGCAGCATCCACTACATGTTGGCGACCAACTTTCAGGACTTCAAACAAGCCATGCATGCCTGGGGTGCCCCGGCCGAAAACCAGTTGTATGCAGACGCCAAAGGCAACATCGGTTGGGTACCTGGGGGGCTTGCACCCAGGCGCCCCAATTGGGATGGCCTGCTTCCGGTGCCGGGTGACGGGCGGTATGAATGGTCGGGCTTTCTACCGGGTGCCCAAATGCCGTCCGCCTACAACCCGACGAAAGCATGGTTTGCCAGTGCCAACGAAATGAATCTGCCACCCGACTACCCCTACCGGGACCGCAAGCTGGGGTTTGAGTGGCCCAGCCCGGATCGCTACAACCGGCTGGTTGAAGTGCTTTCGCGTCCGGGGAAGCACTCCATGGAAGATTCCATGCGCTTGCAGAACGATGTGCTGTCGGTACCCGCGCGCCGGGTCATCAAACTGCTGGCAGGTCTGCAATCCAACGACAAAAAGACACTGGCAGCGCTGGCGCTTTTGCGCCAATGGGACTTCGCGCTGCGCAGCGACTCTGCCGCGGCAGCCTTGTTTGAAGTCTGGTGGTCACGCTATCTGGGCTATTTCTTCAAGGAGCTGGCGTTGCCCAAGGCTGCCGCCGCCACCATGGGCCCGCCTGACACGGCCGTATTGCTTGGCGGCCTGGAACAACCGCATTCCATTCTGGGTGAAGAGGCAGTTGCCAAACGCAATTGGATACTGCTCACCAGCCTCACTCTGGCCTGGGCACAAACCGAAAAACTGCTGGGCACGGACCCCAAGTTGTGGCAATGGGGAAAACTGCACCACGCGCTGATAGCGCACCCGTTCGCCGCAGCGGTAGACAGCGCCACCCGTGCCAAACTCAACGTAGGGCCTTTTGCAAAACAAGGCGGCGCCAGCACACCCAACATGTCGAGCTACGATCCACGAGATTTCCGCCAAACCGGTGGACCGTCATTTCGGTTGGTGGTGGATGTGGGCAACTGGGACAACTCGCGTGCCATCAACGCGCCGGGCCAGTCCGGTGACCCCGACAGTCCGCACTACCGCGATCTGGCCGACCGTTGGCTCAAAGGAGAATACTTCCCCCTGTTATACAGCCGCAAACGGGTAGAGGCCGACACGGTGCGCCGCATCATCTTGCAACCCAAGTAGCCGCGCGCGGACTGCACTACAAACGCATGCGTGGGGTTGTCCGGTAGGTGAATGCACGCCACACCCACTCCATGGGACCGAAACGGTAGCGCGCCAGCCACCAGTGGCTAAATCCCAGCTGCAACACCAAAATCACCAGCACAAACACCACCTGCCAGGCGCGACCCATGCCCCATTGGCCCAAACCGTAGCCAAAGAAATAGAAGGAGCAGACAACTGACTGCATCAGGTAATTGGTCAAGGCCATGCGCCCCATGGGTGCCAGAACCCGAATGCCCGAAAAAATGGAGTGGCTGTGCAGCATCAGCACCACCATGCCGACATAACCCAGACAAGCCGGCAGGTTGCCCAGCATGGCAAGGCCCCGCGCGAGTTGAAAGCCATCGTATTCGTCACCCGCAACATGGGACATCGAAATGCTGCTTCCCAGCAGCCCGAGGCCAATGCCGATCGGCAGCCCATAGAGAGCCATCTTTCGGAAAAGCGGCAGGTGAGCAGCCGTGTTTTCCATCACACCGGAACGGACTAACCAGCTCCCCAGCAAAAACATCGCGATCAACACCGTGGCAAAGCCGGCATCCCCTGCCACTTTCTGCGGAAAATGCCGTGCGCGGATATCCACTGCCTCCAAGTAGCGGCCACTGGATAGCACCTGCACTTCACGTCGAGTCTCTTCCTGGCGTTCGGCCTGCCGCTTGGCACGCTCCACCTTGCGCTGGGCAGTCTTTTCGGCGTCCGTCAGTTCGGGTTTCTTGTCGGATGTGTCACCGCTTGCTGCAGGTGCAGGTGCAGGTTCAGGCGCAGGCTCAGGTACGGGAGCGGAAGCTGCTGCCTGCTGCGGTGTAGCCACTGCAACTGCTGCGGCCGGCGCCACCGCCTCCTCACGCGGCTTGAGGTACTGCAGTGCGCCGAAAACCGTCATCATCAGGAAAGAGAATGTGTACAGGGTAGCTCCCAAACGCAACTCACGCAGCGCCGCAGGTTGATGGAACCGGGCCGCCAGCGCCCCGAGAATCACCATGGCAGTACTGATCACAGTGACCGGAACATGCGCGTCTTTGGGCGCATCGGGCCACAGCCACAGCACCCCGGCGGCAATTGCGCCAAGGGTACCCAGCGCCAGGAGCACCAACCCAAACACAGGAACCCGACGCCCCAGCACACCCACCGAGCGTTCGTTGCGCAAAAACAGGGTCAATAGCCAGACAAAGCCTAGCGAACCCGCGATCGCGAAAGCCGGTTTCATGCCGGGAATGAAGCCTACCCCTGCCAAAACGGCCAACCCGATCAGGATGGGTTTGGGCCGGCCATACAGCAGAATCAGCAGGGCACCTGCACCCATTGCATAGCTGAACAGGATGTCACCCGACCACAGGAAGATGTAGTGCGCGGCACCAAACACTGCAAGTCCCCCAATGCGGCGCAGATAGGGTGCCAGAAAGTCCCAGCCCGTGCGCCCGGCCCGCTCTGCGCGGGTCAGCATCACGGCAAAGCCCATGCCAAAGAGTAGGGAGAAAATCGTCCAGAATTTACCTTGAACAAAGTAGGCAATAAACCAGCTTGCCCACCAGTCGATTCCGGTCAAGCCCAAAGGCATGCCCTCGCCAATGCCACTGGTGGAGCGATTGAAGAACTCGATGTTCATCAGGAAAATGCCCCACAACGCAAAACCACGCACCACGTCCAGCGCTTCAATGCGATTCTCGGTCGCAGGGAGTACTTTCGGCACTTCGGAATATGGGTCTGTCTGCATGGTTGTCTCCTGATTTTCAAACCGCACTCTAACCGCGCGAGACGGCGCCAGGCATCCGCATGCGACAAATCGTCCAATTTGCAGCGTGAACGGTCGTTTTGCGCACGACCACCCGACGGGTTCACTCAACTCACTTCTATACTGCGCGCATGACCCAGATTGCTGACCTGCGCAAAAGCTACGAGCGCGCCGAACTTGACGAAACGGCTTCCCACGCCGACCCCTTGCAACAATTTGAACAATGGCTCAAAGAAGCTATCGACAGCGAGGTACCCGAACCCAACGCCATGACCCTGGCCACCGTGGCCAGCAATCTGCGTCCCTCGACCCGGGTGGTATTGATCAAGGGTTATGACGCACAAGGCATCACCTGGTACACCAATTACGCCAGCCGCAAGGGGCAGGAACTGGCTGGCAACCCCTTTGCCGCCCTGCAATTCCACTGGGTGGAGCTCGAACGGGTGGTGCGCATCGAAGGTATTGTGGAGAAAGTCAGCGCAGAAGAAAGCGACGCTTACTTTCACACACGTCCCCTGGATTCGCGCGTAGGAGCCTGGGCGTCGCCACAAAGCGAAGTCATCTCCGGACGCAGTGTATTGGTTGCCAATGCGGCCCGGTATGCAGCCCAGTTCCTGCTGCAGCCCCCACGTCCCCCACACTGGGGTGGATACCGGCTCAAGCCCGACAACTGGCAGTTCTGGCAAGGGCGCAAGAGCCGTCTGCACGACCGATTGCGCTACGCGCTGCAAGCAGACGGTCATTGGACACGCGAGCGCCTGGCGCCCTGATGGTGAGCCAGTCGATCGTTTCGGGTCGCTAGCCGCATGCACGCCTCCCTGCCCCTGCGGCACTTTCTGTTGGCCCTGGCGGTGGTTGCGGTGTGGGGCACGAATTTTGTCGTGATTAAGCTGGCACTAGGGCACATGCCACCCCTGCTGTTTGCCACCCTGCGATTTGCACTGGCGGTGGTGCCTGCCATCTTCTTCCTGCCACGCCCATCTGTAGGTTGGGGCAATCTTGCAGCGTACGGACTACTGATCGGTGTCGGGCAATTCGGCCTGCTGTTTGTGGCAATGAATGGCCACATCTCGCCCGGGCTGGCGTCATTGGTCATCCAGGTGCAGGTGTTCTTCACCATCGGCCTGGCGATGCGAATTTCCGGCGAACGCTTGCAACGCATGCAATGGCTGGCGCTGGCGTTGGCGACGGGTGGCATTGGCACCATCGTCGTGCATACCGATGGCAGCACGACCGTCTTGGGTCTGGGGCTGATCTTGCTGGCGGCCATGTCCTGGGCCGGTGGCAATATCACCTCGCGCAAGGCGGGCCAGGTCAACATGGTGGGCTACGTGGTGTGGTCCAGCGTCTTTGCGGTGCCGCCGTTGATGGCTCTGACACTGGCCGTGGAAGGCTGGAATGCCGTTGCTGCGGGTTTGCAGAACGCGACTGTTGGCACCTGGGCCGCCGTTGCTTGGCAGGCCTGGGGCAACTCGCTGTTCGGTTATGCGGCTTGGGGCTGGCTGCTGGCGCGCTACCCGGCCGCCACCGTGACACCGATGGCCCTAATGGTGCCATTGTTCGGCATGGGTGGTTCTGCCCTCTGGTTGGGCGAAGGCCTGCCAGGGTGGAAGCTCACCGCTGCGGCGCTCGTCATGGGTGGGCTGGCGCTGAATTTGCTGTGGCCATATCTGCGGTCACGCCTGTTGTCGCAACGCTGAAAACCCCACCCGCCTGCGTCCGCTTAGGAGACCACCCACTGTTCTAAGGTCTGGCAATCTACCAGTTGGGCGTCTCAGCAACTGGGGCAGGCGGCGGTGGCGGCGGTAACAGCGCGCCACTGGCTGCATAGACGGCCGCCAGTGCCACAGAGAGTGCAACTACAAAGGCCAGGAAACCCCCACCTTCCGCCGACTCACCTTCGTCCGTTTCTTTCCAGCCCCGCACCATGGGTGGTATGAGTTTGTCTTTCTTGACCCGTGTATAAAAGGCAATGGCGGCCAGGTGCAGGCCAATCAGCACCAGAAGCAAGTTGGAGGACAGTTTGTGCAGGCCTGTGAGCCGATTGCTCACATCCTTGCTGACGAGTTCATACAAAGGCCCAAAAAAGGTGATGTCGTCATTCGCAAACAGGCCCGTGGCCACTTGAATGCCAACCAGCGCCAGCAACCCAAATACAGAAAATGCGCCCAGGGGGTTGTGACCAACCCCGCGCCACTCCCCCTGCAGGTAGGCTTTGAGCTTTGCAGGCGTCGGGACAAACTGGGAAAAGCGGGCATAGGTGGAACCGATCAAACCCCAGACAAGCCGGAAAACGATCAGCCCAACGATAAGAAGACCGATCTTTCCGTGCCAATCCATCAGATTGCCACCCAACTGCCCGCTGACAAAAGACGCCACGATACAAATGACGAGCAACCAATGGAATACGCGTGTCGGCAAATCCCAAAGTCGAATTCGTTTGGTACTCATGTCATCTGTCCTTTCAAAGTTCATAAAAAAGGCGCCCGCAGGCGCCTGTCTAAGCAAAATGCTGACTCAGCCTTTACTTCTTGGCTTTGAAATCGTCATGGCAGCCTTTGCAGGTACCGCCCAATTTGCCGAATTGTTCCTTCACGGCAGCGGCATCACCGGTCGCGGCAACTTTGGCCATTTCATTGGCTTCCTTGTTGAACGCCATGGCAACCTTGCCGACGCCTTCTTTGTTGGTGAAGAATTCGGGCTTCACGCGGGTTGCTTCCCAGCCAGTGCCCTTGTCGGTACCCGCAGGAAACAGCACACCCATGCCGGAGTTGGCGATCGCCTGGATCACATTGGCTGACTTGACCACGTCATCCTTGTTGAAAGTGCCTTCCAGATTGGCCTTA
>Ga0116172_10004006_pt1 | contig 12108 bp, 13 predicted proteins | sample AD_UKC083_MetaG_FD_89799 | JGI IMG/M metagenome (GOLD analysis project Ga0116172, IMG submission 89799) | Active sludge microbial communities of municipal wastewater-treating anaerobic digesters from USA - AD_UKC083_MetaG | ecosystem: Engineered > Bioreactor > Anaerobic > Digestate | place: USA...
AATGCCGCCCATGCACGCATTGTTTGAAGAAGCCGGCAAATTCATGGCCGGTCGCATCCTGTCCGAAGCTGAAAGCTCGGCCCAAGTCGAGCTCGATTCGGGCAAGCGGGTCAAGGTCAAGGCAGCGAACCTTTTGTTGAAATTTGAAAAGCCCGCCCCGTCGGAGCTGATGGCCCAGGCGCAGGCCCTGGCCCAGACCATCGAGCTGCCGCTGGCCTGGGAATTCGCGCCCGAGGAAGATTTCGGCTTTGCCGACCTGGCGCGCGACTATTTTTCGGACAACGCCACGCTGGCCCAGCAGGCGGGCGCGCTGTTTGCCCTGCACGAGGCGCCGCACTACTTTCGCCGCGCCGGCAAAGGCCGGTTCAAGAAGGCACCGGCCGAGATCCTGCAACAGGCGCTGGCCGCCATCGAAAAGAAAAAGCTGATCGTGCAGCAGATCAGCGACTGGGCCGAGGCGCTCGGAAGCGGCGAATGCCCCCAACCCATCCGCGAGCAGCTCTACAAAATTCTGTTTCGCCCCGACAAGAACGCACCCGAATACAAGGCCGTGGTCGAAGCCAGCCGGGCCACGCACCTGGCGCCGCTCGATCTGCTGCAAAAAGCCGGCGCCATCGACTCAAGCTACCAGTTCCACTGGAAGCGCTTTTTGTTCGACAACTTCCCCAAGGGCACGGGGTTCCCGCAGCTCGTGGCGCCGCAGCCGCCCGCAGACCTGCCGCTGGCACCCGTGCAGGCCTATTCCATCGACGACTCGCAGACCACCGAGATCGACGACGCGCTGTCGGTGCAAGGCCTGGGCACGGGCAGCGTGGTGCTTGGCATCCACATTGCCGCGCCCGGCCTGGCCATTGTGCCGGGCACGCCGCTTGATCAGCTCGGCCGCAGCCGCCTGTCCACCGTCTACATGCCGGGCTACAAAATCACCATGCTGCCCGACGAGGTGGTGCAGATCTACACGCTGGACGAAGGCCGCGCCAACCCGGCGGTGTCGCTGTATGTCACGGTGAACGAGGCCACGCTGGAGATCACCGGCACCGAAACCAAGCTCGAACGCGTGCCCGTGGTGGCCAACCTGCGCCACGACCAGCTCGACCACATCGTCACCGAGGCTTGGCTGACCGACCCCGCCATTGAGGTCGAAAACACCCCGCAGCCCTTGCTGGATGTTCGCGATCAGCTCTCCTTTTTGCACCGCCTGGCCAAAGCCCTCAAGGCCCAGCGCGAGGTGGTGCGGGGCAAGCCCGAAAACTTCAACCGGCCCGACTACAACTTCCGCCTGGTGGGCAACGACAAGGCCGAACCCAACGGTTCGGAAACCGTGCAGATCACCACGCGCCAGCGCGGCGCGCCGCTGGACCTGATCGTGGCCGAGGCCGCCATCGTGGCCAACAGCACCTGGGGCAGCTGGATGGCCGAGCTGGGCGTGCCCGGCATCTACCGCAGTCAGGCCAGCATGGCGCCCGGCGTGAAGGTGCGCATGGGCACCAAGGCGCTGCCGCATGCCGGCATTGGCGTCAAGAGCTATGCCTGGGCCACCTCGCCGCTGCGCCGCTATGTCGATCTGGTCAACCAGTGGCAGATCATTGCCTGCGTGCGCAACGGCAAGACGGCGGCCCTGGCGGCCCCCTTCAAGCCCAAGGACGCCGAGCTGTTCTCCGTCATCAGCAGCTTTGATGCGGCCTACAGCGCCTACAACGGCTACCAGGCCGGCATGGAGCGCTTCTGGACGCTGAAGTACGTGGAGCAAAACGGCATCACCGAGCTCAACGCCACCGTGTTCAAGGAAGGCCCGGGCGGCAGCTTTCTGGTGCGGGCGGACGAGCTTCCGCTGGTGTTCCCCGTGCTGGGCGCGCAAAACCTGCCGCGTGGCGCGCGCCTGAAGGTCAAGCTCGGCGAGGTGGACGAGATCACGCTCGACCTCCACGGCACCGTGATCGAGCGCCTGGACGATCCCGACGACGCCAGCGATGACGGCCCGGTCGAGGACGCCGAAGAGGAAGAAGCCGTGGCGGGCCCCATCGCCATTGCCGTCGATGTGAACGAGGCCGACACGAGCGTCAGCACGGCCAGTGCCGATCATCCGTCCCCGTGACCTCCCCTTCTTTTCTCTCCCGTTTCAGCACGCTGCAAATCACGCTTGGCGTGTCGGTGGCGCTGCACGCAGCGCTGCTGTCGGTGCGCTTCATCGACCCTGAAGGCTTCAACCGCGTGTTCCAGGATACGCCGCTCGAAGTCATTCTGGTCAACGCCAAATCCAGCGAGCGGCCCGAGAAAGCCCAGGCCATTGCCCAGGCCCATATGGCCGGGGGCGGCGAAGCCAGCGCGGGCAGGGCCACCAGCCCCTTGCCCTCCTCGGCCCTCACGGCCGTGGGAGACGACTACGAGGAATCGCAGCGCCGGCTCGACGCCATGCAGGAACAGCAAAACCAGCTGCTGGCCCAATTGCGCAAGCAGATCGCCGCCCTGCCCGCACCCGACCCGCGCCAATCCAGCCAAAGCGGCGGCCAGACCGCCGAAGAAGAAAAGCGCCGCCAGCTCGTCAAGCTGCTGGCCGAAATCGAAAAGCGCATCAACGAAGAAAACGCGCGCCCCAAAAAACGCTACGTCAGCCCCGCCACGCGCGAAGAGGCCTACGCCCTGTATTACTCGGCCGTGCGCAGCAAGGTTGAAGACAAAGGCACCGAAAACTTTCCCGCGCGAGGCGGCAAGAAGCTGTATGGCGAGCTGACGATGATCGTCACCATCAACCACGACGGCCGCGTGCTCGACACCGAGATCGTGCAGGGCTCGGGCAACGCCACGCTGGACCGGCATGCCCAGGCCATTGCGCGCGCCTCCGGCCCCTTTGGCGCCTTCAGCCCCGACATGCGCCGGTCCTATGAACAGATCGCCCTGGTGGCCCGCTTCAAGTTCACGCGCGACCAGACCCTCGAGACCAAGGGGCTGGAAAGCCCGGCGCAGTGAGCCCCCGGCCTTGCGACCTCCCCCATCCTTTCAACCCCTGCGCCATGAGTTTTTCCGCTGATCTGTATTGCGTGATGGGCAACCCGGTGGCGCACAGCCGCTCGCCCGCGATCCACGCCCGTTTTGCCGAGCTGACGGGTGAGCACCTGGTGTACGAGCGCTGCCTGCTGCCCCTCGACGGCTTCGCCCAGGGCGTGCGCGACTTCATGGCACGCGGCGGGCGCGGCTGCAATGTCACCGTGCCCTTCAAGCTGGAGGCTGCGGCGCTTGCCACCACGCGCAGCGAGCGCGTGCAGCGGGCGGGTGCGGCCAACACCCTGGTATTGGGCCCCGAGGGCATCCACGCCGACAACACCGACGGCTTGGGGCTGGTGGCCGACATCACGCGCAATGCGGGCCTGTCGCTGGCCGGGCGCGATGTGCTGCTGGTAGGCGCTGGCGGTGCTGCGGCCGGCGTGCTGGCCCCCCTGCTGCAGGCGGGCGTGCGCCATATCACCGTGGCCAACCGCACGCTGGCCCGGGCACAGGCGCTGGTGCAGTCCCATGCCGATCTCGCAGCGCTACAAAAAGCAGAGCTAATAGCGCATACACCGCAAAGTCTGGATGCCGATTTCGACCTCATCATCAACGCCACCGCCAGCAGCCTGGCAGGAGATGCCGTTCCCGTGCCGGCCCAGGTGCTGCGCCCCGGCAGCCTGGCCTACGACATGATGTACGGCCCGGCGGCGCAGGGCTTTCTCGACTGGGCCCGGCAGCATGGTGCCGTGCCCCGCGATGGCCTGGGCATGCTGGTGGAGCAGGCGGCCGAAGCCTTTGCCCTGTGGCGCGGCGTGCGCCCGCCATCGGCCCAGGTACTCCAAGAGCTGCAGGCTGCAGTGTGAGCGGGTTGCGGCGATGAAAGCCCTGCTGCGCTGGCTGGGCCTGGTGGTGCTGGCCCTGGTGGCCCTGCAGCTGTTTTTTGTGGCGCGCATCGCGTCGATGGCCTGGGTTGCCCCCGAATCCACCAGCTTCCAGCGCTCCGAAATCTGGGTGCAGCTGAGCAGCCGCGAACCGCTGCACTGGCGCCAGCAGTGGATGCCCTACAGCCAGATTTCCGACCATCTCAAGCGCGCCGTGATTGCCGCGGAAGACGGCAGCTTCGTCACCCACGACGGCGTGGACTGGAACGCCATCGAAAAAGCCTGGGAACGCAACGCGCAGGCCGAGGCACAGATCGCCAAGGCCCAGGCCCGCGCGCCCGACAAGCCCGTGCGTGCGCCCAAGATCCGGGGGGGATCCACCATCACCCAGCAGCTGGCCAAGAACCTGCTGCTCTCAGGCGAGCGCACGCTGCTGCGCAAGGGCCAGGAATTCGTACTGGCATTGCTGCTGGAGCAGCTGCTGAGCAAACAGCGCATCTTGGAGATTTACCTCAACAGCGTGGAATGGGGCGACGGGGTGTTTGGCGCCGAGGCCGCAGCCCAGCATTACTTCAAAAAGCCCGCCGCACGCCTGACGCCGCAAGAAGCCGCGCGCCTGGCCGTCATGCTGCCTGCACCCAAGCGCTTCGAAAAAATGCCGGGCTCGGCCTATCTGGCGGGGAGAACGCGCACCATCGTGGCCCGCATGGGCAGCGCCGAGCTGCCCTGAGCGCCCCAGACCGGCGACTGGCCGCAGTACAACGTGCGAGAAAAAAGGCGCCCGACTGCCCATGGCGGCGGCACCTGCGACTACTTTTTGCGCCGTTTTCCGTACGGCCGGGCGGGCGGCTTGGGCGCAGCCCCCAGCGCGGCGCGGGCCAAAGCGTCGGCCTCGGTATTGCGGTGGCGCGGAATCCACTGCAGGCGCACCGCAGCAAACGATTGCAGCAGGGTGCGCGCTTCATCCAACAGGTCGTGCAGCCGCGCGATGGGACGTACCGCCTTGCCACCCAGTTGCTCCACCAAAATGCTGCTGTCGCTGTACACCAGTAACGCGCTGGCACCGCGCGCCTGCAACTCCCCCAGGGCCAGCAGCAGGGCGCGCAGCTCGGCCTCGTTGTTGCACCCCGTGGTGTGGGTTGCCTGCGCCAAGGTGTGGCGGGTGCCGTCGGGCGCACAAAGCACCACGCCCATCCCCATGCGGCCCGGGTTGGGCATGGCGCTGCCATCGCAGTAGAGGATCCAGGGGCTGTCGGGGGTGCCTTCTGGCACCGGACTCGTCGCGCAGGCGGCCGGGGCAACGCCACGGTCTGGCGCCGTGGCGGCGATGCCCATCAAAGGTAGAACGCTTCCACCTTGCCCTTGAGCTTGATCAGCAACGGCCGGCCCTTGCGGTCAAGCGTCTTGCCCGCGGGCACCTTGACCCAGCCTTCGCTGATGCAGTATTCCTCGACATCAGAACGGTCCTTGCCGTTCAGGCGGATGCCGATGTCGTGCTCGAACACGGCAGCCACATGGTGCGGGCTGCGTGGGTCGATGGACAGGTGGTCGGGCAGCGGGGAGGCGGTATGGGCTTCGGTCATGAAAAGTCTTTGCGAAATAGATGCAGGAAAGCACTGATTTTCCCGGATTTGAGCAAGCCCGATTGGCTCGGGTTCGACACGGCTGCAGTTTCGGCATGCCAGCGCACAGGCTCGTCAGGCACCGGGCGGCTGCGGCACCGGCCCCGTATCATCGCCCCCAAGCCTGCCCTTGGGCTACGCGTCTGTGTGCAAGGCCTGTGGTTTCGCCACTGCAGTGCGCTGGCCCCCTTCCTTATCGCGATATCTGGCTTGAGCGCTTTTGAAACAAGCGCCAATAGCTATAAATAAAAGAGCACATGAGAATTTTGGGAATCGACCCCGGCCTGCAGACCACGGGCTTCGGCCTGATCGATGTGGACGGCCACCGGCTGAGCTATGTGGCCAGCGGCACCATCCGCACCACCGCGCTGGCCCTGGGCGACCTGCCCGGCCGGCTGAAGGTGCTGTTCGATGGCATCAGCGAAGTGGCGGCGCGCTACCAGCCCGATGTGGCCACCGTCGAGATCGTCTTCGTCAACGTCAACCCCCAGTCCACCCTGCTGCTGGGCCAGGCCCGCGGCGCCGCTATCACCGCCCTGGTGGCCAGCAACCTGCCCGTGGCCGAGTACACCGCACTGCAGATGAAAAAGGCCGTGGTCGGCCACGGCCGTGCCGCCAAGACCCAGGTGCAGGAGATGGTGCGCCGCCTGCTGCAGCTGCCGGGACTGCCCGGTACCGATGCCGCCGATGCACTGGGCATGGCCATCACGCACGCACATGCCGGCTCGGCCATGGCACGGCTGGGTGAGGCGGCCACACTGCAGCGGCGCCAGCACGCGATGTACAAAGGCGGCCGCAGCTACTGAAACCGCAGACCTTGCACACCGCCCCTAAAATCTCTGCCATGCCCCATCACCCTGTCGTGCACGCAACTTCACCGGGCAGTGGCACACCGTCCAACCTCAGCGATGCCTTCATCTTTGTGAAGATTCCGATCGAGCGGCACGACGCGGCCGACCCCTTGCATCGCCGTGAGGACACCATCGACCAGATGCTGCGCGTGCAGGGCCTGGGGCTGGTGGTGGGCTGGGGTGACTCGCTGGGCGAACGCCGCCCCGACGGCTTGCGGCCCTCGGCCTATATGCGCATCGACATCAGCGTCAACGACCTGCACGCGGCCCGCAGCGCACTGCGCACACTGCTGCCCACGCTGGGGGCCCCTGCAGGCACCGAAGTGCACTACACCCTGGCAGGGCGCAGCCTGATGGACCTGGCCCAGGCCACAGGCTGGCAACTGGAGCAAAGCTTGCCAGTCGTCAAGAATCAGCTGCATCCCAGGTTGTAAGAGCCCCAACCGCTATTTATTCAATAGCATCAAGCGCTTGGATTCAGCGTCCGAGTCCGCGCTTGAGCTCCTTGAGCAGCAGCAGCACCTGGTTCGATGCATGGCGGCAGCCACCATTGAGCAGCTGCACGGCCCGGGTCCGGTCGTTCGCCTGAAAAGCACTGACAGCGGCAGCCGCCTGCTGATGGAAATACCGGTGCCGCTGCACCAGCATGTCGAATGCCGGGTAATGCCCCAGCAGCGCCCGGCCAGCGCCGTGAAGCCAGTGACACAGATCGCAGTGGTCTTCCTGGCAAATGAGATCGGACTGCATGACTTCGCTGGAGCGGCCCTGGACCATGTCCTGTAGCTGCAGGCGCCATTTTTCATGGCTCGCGATGGCCGCGTCGATGTCGATCTCGGTCACCAGCATGCTGGTGTATTCGGCATCCAGCAGCAATTCGCTGCCGTTGTCTTCCACCGCCCAGGTGGTTTCGGCGGGGACGGAATGCTGCTCCCGGAGCTTGAAGAAACGACTGAAAAACCCCATTTTTTCCCCACTGCATGACCTTCCCACACACCGCTCTGGGTGGCGGCGAAAGTGGTTTTGATACATTTTGTCACTGAACTTGCTTTTTGGCAAACACCTTTGCGTCTCCGGGCACGCCGCACTGCTCCAACCCTGCAGCCAGGCTGAGCTCTCCAAGCCCTGGCTGCAGCCAGGGCGCACTGCGCCGACAATCGGGGCCATGACTGCACCCCAACGCCCCGCTCTTTCCATGCTCGATCTGGTTGCCGTGCGCGAGGGCGGCACTGTCGCCCAGGCCCTGCAAATCGCCCTGCGCACCGCGCAGCACGCCGAATCGCTCGGCTTTGTGCGCTATTGGCTGGCAGAGCACCACAACATGGCGGGCATTGCCAGCTCGGCCACCGCGGTGCTGGTGGGCCACATCGCCGGGGGCACCCAGCGCATCCGCGTGGGCTCGGGTGGCGTGATGCTGCCCAACCATGCGCCGCTGGTGGTGGCCGAGGCCTTTGGCACGCTGGCCGAACTGTATCCGGGCCGCATCGATCTGGGCCTGGGGCGCGCGCCCGGCACCGACCAGGCCACCATGCGCGCGCTGCGCCGCAGCCGCGTGGAGACCGCCGACGACTTCCCGCAGGACGTGGCCGAGCTGCAGCGCCTGCTGGCACCGGCCGAGCCGGGCCAGCGCCTGATCGCCATGCCCGGTGCGGGCACCAACGTGCCCATCTGGCTGCTGGGCTCCAGCCTGTTTTCGGCGCAGCTGGCGGCCGAACGCGGCCTGCCCTATGCCTTTGCCTCGCACTTTGCGCCGCGCCTGCTGCACCAGGCGCTCGATCTGTACCGCAACCTGTACCGGCCATCGGCCCAGTGGCCCAAGCCCTATGTGGCCATCGGCGTGCCGCTGATCGCGGCACCCACCGACGCCGAGGCCGATTTTCTGGCCAGCAGCACCTACCAGCGCGTGCTGGGCATCCTCACGGGCGACCGCCGCCGCTTGCTGCCGCCCATTGAACACTTTGCTGCACGCCTGCAACCCCAAGAGCGCGCCGCCATTGGGGATTTTCTGGCGGCTGCCGTGATTGGCGGCCCCGACACGGTGCGCGCCGGCCTGACCCACCTGCACAAGACCACGGGCGCCGACGAATTCATGCTGGTCAGCGACGTGTTCGACCCCGCGCTGCGCCTGCGTTCGCTGGACATCGCGGCGCAGGCCCTCAGCGACATGGCATGACACCCGGCCTGCGCCAAGAAGGTGCAGCGTCACGGTCAGCGGCTACCATCGCAGGCTGCCTTCATGCGCCCGAGCGCTCCTGCCTTTCACCCCCAACATGCCCGCTTTTTCTTTTGAAGCCCTGGATGCCCAGGGCCAGACCCGCAAGGGCCTGATGGAAGCCGACACGGCCAAGTCGGCCCGCAGCCTGTTGCGGGCCCAGGCGCTGGTGCCTTTGAGCGTGGAGCCGGTGCAGACCGGCCAGTCGCTCGATGGCGCCCCGGCCGGTCTCGGGCAGCGCCTTTTCACCCGGCCGGTGTTTGGCGCCTCGGCCCTGGCCATCTGGACGCGCCAGCTGGCCGGGCTGGTGGCATCGGGCCTGCCGCTGGAACGCGCGCTCACCGCGCTGTCGGACGAAGCCGACGACGAACGCCAGCGCCACCTGGTCGCGGCCTTGCGTGCCGAGGTGAACGCGGGCGCGACCTTTGCGCGCGCACTGGCCCAGCACCCGCGCGAGTTCTCGGACATCTACTGCGCCGTGATTGGCGCCGGTGAGCACAGCGGCAACCTCGGCCTGGTGCTCGAGCGCCTGGCCGACGACCTCGAAGAACGCCAGGCGCTGAAGGCCCAGTTGATGGGCGCGGCGCTGTACCCGGCCATCGTCACCCTGATCGCCCTCGTGATCGTGCTGTTTCTGGTGAGCTACGTGGTGCCGCAGGTGGCCAGCGTGTTTGCAGGCACCAAGCGGGCCCTGCCCTGGCTCACCGTGGCCATGCTGGGCCTGAGTGCCGCCGTACGCAACCATGGCTGGCTGATGTTGATAGCTATTACATTAATAGCAACAGGTGCTCGATGGGCCTTGACTTTCGAGCATTTTCGCCAGAAATTCGATGCCACCTGGCTGAACCTGCCCCTGGTGGGCAAGCTGGCGCGCGGCTACAACGCGGCGCGCTTTGCCAGCACGCTGGCCATGCTGGCCAGCGCGGGCGTGCCCATCCTGAAAGCCTTGCAGGCCGCTGCCGAAACCCTGAACAACCGCGCACTGCGCGCCGACGCGCTTGACGCGCTGGTGCTGGTGCGCGAGGGCGCCCCGCTGGCCTCGGCGCTGGCACAGAAAAAGCGCTTTCCCGGACTGCTGTCGATGTTTGCGCGCCTGGGCGAGCAGACCGGCCAGCTGCCGGTGATGCTGCAGCGCGCCGCCACCCAGCTGTCCACCGAAGTGCAGCGCCGCGCCATGCAGCTGGCCACCATCCTCGAGCCGCTGCTCATCGTGGTGATGGGCCTGGTGGTGATGCTGATCGTGCTGGCGGTGCTGCTGCCGATCATCCAGCTCAACCAGTTCGTGAAGTGAGCTTATGGCTGTGACCCTGGACGACAAGCTGGTGGTGGCGATCTCGTCACGCGCGCTGTTCGATTTCGAGGAGGAAAACCGCCTCTTCGACCCGGAGCATCCGCAAAACTACATGCGGCTGCAGCTCGACCGGCTGGATGCTCCGGCGCGGCCCGGCGTCGCGTTTTCGCTGGTCAAGAAACTGCTGGCCTTCAACGAACCCGCGCAGCAGCGGGTGGAAGTGGTGGTGCTGTCGCGCAACGACCCGGTCAGCGGCATGCGCGTGTTCCGCTCAGCCAAGGCCCACGGGCTGGCGTCGGTGCAGCGCGGGGTTTTCACGCAGGGCGCGGCACCGTTTCGCTATCTGCGCCCCCTGGGTGCGCACCTGTTTCTCTCGGCCAACGCGGCCGATGTGAACGAAGCGCTGGCCATGGGCTTCCCTGCGGCCCAGGTGGCCACGCAATCGGCCCAGGCCAGCGCCGCCCACCCCCATGAAGTGCGCATCGCCTTCGACGGTGACGCCGTGCTGTTTTCTGATGAGGCCGAGCGGGTGTTCCAGGCGGCCGGGCTCGACGCCTTCCAGGCGCACGAAGTCGAAAAGGCCTTGCTGCCCCTGCCGCCCGGCCCCTTCAAACCCTTTTTGTCGGCCTTGCACCGCCTGCAGCAAAGCGGCGCGCCCTCCATGCGCATCCGCACGGCCCTGGTCACTGCGCGCGGTGCACCGGCGCACGAGCGGGCCATCCAGACGCTGATGAGCTGGCAGATCGCCGTCGATGAAGCCATGTTTCTGGGCGGCATGCCCAAGGGCGAGTTCCTGCGCGAGTTCGAGCCCGACTTCTTCTTTGACGACCAGACCGGCCATGTCACCTCGGCAGCCCGCCATGTCCCCGCAGGCCATGTGCGCAGCGGCATTGCCAACCAGCCGGCCCCATGAGGCGTGGCGGCATGACATGGCGCTGGGTCCACCACCGTGCAAAAGAATGCAACACCCGGCGAAAGACGCCCCCCGCAGCGTTGCAAACCCGCCCGGCGGCCGCAGATAGGCCACCATGGGCTCAATCCAAGACACTTTGCGCATGAAAATCTCCCTGGTTCTGCTGGCCGCCCTGGGCTGCGGCGTGGCATTGGCCAACCCGCCGGGGGCCGTTGATGCCTCGGCCGCAGCCAAGGCCGCACCATCCAAAGGCGAAATCAAGGCCCAGCAGGAATTCAGGATGCTCGACTTCAATGGCGACGGCAAGCTCAGCCGCAGCGAAGTGGTCCTGTTTCCGCGCCTGTCGGCAGCCTTTGACGAGGCCGACACGGACCATGACAACTACGTTTCCTACGCCGAAGTACAGGCTTTTGCCGCCAAATACCGCGCAGAACGGGACCGCAAACGGGCAGCACAGGCAGAACTGGCATCGGGCAACTCCGTCGCCAAGCCCTGAGGACATTGGCGTCGACGCATTGCACGCCAAAATGCCTCATAGCGCTTGTAAAAAAAGCGCTATGAACTATCAAATAAGTAGCAAAAAACAGGGAAAGTTTCTGCCAGCAGGGCTTACAGGCCTGAGGTGCGCTTGACCTTGGGATCCGCATAGGTCAGCGGCTCGTTCTTGACCTGCTGGGCTAGGCGCTCCTGCAAGGTCATCTTGTTGATGTCCTGCGCCAACTCGATCGCACTGCCGCTGGCCCGCCACATGGACTGGATGAACTCGATCAGCTGCTTGGAGATAGGCTCCTTGGGCGGCTCAGGCGGTGCCTCGACCGTGTCTTTTTTCTTGACTTCCGTCCAGTCGCGGTTGGGAGCCTCGGGGGCGGAAGGCTTGTCCGGCTCGCGCACGATGGCGCCTTCGCCCAGGCGGTCCATGGACTCCACGGGGTTGGGTGCGTTGATGGGGCGCACCGCAGGGGCACCCGAGGCGCCAGTGGAATACAAATCGGCGCCCTGAGGACGCCAGGTTGGCGATCGATCGACAGGTGGGATTTGCATGGCAATGGCCCTTCATGGATAGACAAGAGTGAGTGCTTTACAGCCATCTCGTACATCCATAACGGCAAAAAGAAGGGGGAATTAAGCCCTTTTTGCCCTTTTCAGGCCTGAATTAGGGTTTACACCTATCAAGCTCCCAGATACAACAAGCGCCGCAACCGCGCCAGGAGGCTGCCGAACCGGAAAACCCTGCGCCGCTCACCGCCCCCCCCCCCCCCGCCGCGATCGCCGGCGGTGTCGGATGCAACACCCCCAAAAACCCCAAGGCGCCCCGACAGCACCAGAGGGCCGATAGTCACGCCCACAGCACCGACA
>Ga0116172_10004009_pt1 | contig 12106 bp, 10 predicted proteins | sample AD_UKC083_MetaG_FD_89799 | JGI IMG/M metagenome (GOLD analysis project Ga0116172, IMG submission 89799) | Active sludge microbial communities of municipal wastewater-treating anaerobic digesters from USA - AD_UKC083_MetaG | ecosystem: Engineered > Bioreactor > Anaerobic > Digestate | place: USA...
GAAGGATTGAAAGACTTGAGCATTTCTAGAAAAAATTTGAAATGGGGTATTCCATTGCCATTTGATGAAAATCACACTTGCTATGTTTGGTTTGATGCTCTTGCTAATTATCTAACTGGAATAAAATATTTAGAAAATAAAGAACAATTTAAAAAATATTGGCCAGCTGATGCCCATATAATGGCAAAAGATATATTATGGTTTCATACCGCTATTTGGTTTGGAATATTGCTTTCATTAGATTTAGAAATGCCAAAAAAAGTAGTAGCGCATGGATTCTGGACATTGGAAGGAGAAAAAATATCTAAAACTACTGGAAATTATATAACTCCCATGGAAATGATAGATATTGCTGGAGTGGATTCTGCCAGATATTATTTATTTTCTTCAATGGCTTTTGGACAAGATGGAGACATCAACAAGGCAATGCTAATCGAAAAACATAATTCTGAACTAGCTAACAATTTAGGAAATCTGGTAATGAGAACAAGCGCTTTAATAGAAAAATCAGGAATAAAACAATGCGAAAACAAACTCGCAAAAAAAATAAATATTAATGAAATCGAAAAACATTTTGATTATTTTGAATTGCATAAAGTATTGGAAAATGTTTTTTCTTTTATTTCTGAATGTAATAAATATATAGACGCAAACGAAATTTGGAAAACAAAAGATCCTTGCGAGCTTTATCAATTGGCTGACTCAATAAAAATAGTGGCAATAATTCTTTACCCGTTTATGCCTCAGACCTGCCAAAATATTTCCAAAACTCTTAATTTTAAAATCTCTTGGGATAAAATTTCCCAAGCTTTGGAAGTTTCTAATATAAAAAAATCAGAACCGTTATTCAAAAAAATCTAAAAAAAATCGGCAAGTTTTTTAAACCTGCCGAATCAAACCGCCAATCTCTTGGACGGAAATATCAAAAGAACTATAAATCAAAGAACTTTTTTCGCGCGGGTGGTAAACCCGCGGAGAACGATTGACTAAATCGTTCAATACTCCAGAAAGAGGGAGAAAGGGAACATCATTTGATTAACAAATATATCAAAGATTGTCAATATTATGGACAAATATTGATTATTGTGTTATATCTTTCTTGAAAAGGAGGAAGGATGCTTAAAAAACATCACAGAATAGTGATTATAATGCTAATTTTTATCTCATTATCATTGGGCTTATGCTGCGCCAGAACATTCCCCCAAAAACCTCAAATTCTCTTTAATAATCAAGCTTTAAACCCTATTATTGATCTTATTGAAAACGCTGCAGAAACAATAGATATCCAAATGTTTTCTTTCACAAATTATGATCCGATAATCCAAGCAATAAAAAAATCTGCCCAGAAAGGAGTTAGAATCAGAATTTATGCTGACAATCAAGATGCTAATAATCCTGAAAAGAAAAATAAAGAAGGAAAAATATTAGGACTCCCAGAAGCTGACTTAGAGAAATTTGGAATCCAAGTAAGATGGGAAACCAGTTCCAGATACATGCATCGAAAGATTGCAATCTTCGATCAAGAAAATTTTATTATCGGTTCTACTAATTGGACTAAAAACGGTTTTCAAGAAAACGATGAATCAGATATTATAATGTCTGATTGCGAAATCGCTTGTCAGCTTGCAGAACAATTCGAAAAAGATTGGGAAAAATCCAGCCAAAATTTTTCAAAATAAAAATTATCAACAAAAACTAAAAAACCTCCAAAAAAAATGGAGGTTTTTTAAAATTAAGAAATTATCTGCATCAAAATTTTACGATCTCTTGAAGAATCAAGTTCGACAAGCATTGTTCTTTGCCATTGTCCTAAAACCAGTTCCCCATTTTTTATACAAATCGTAATAAAAGGAAGCAATCTGATAGCCTTACAATGAGAATGACCATTTCTGCATTCATTATCACAAACGTTTACTGTTCTTATCTCTAAATTATCATGATTATATTTGGCGTCTAATGGCGCTTGGCTGTTCAAAGTTTTTTCAATGTCTTTTAAGAGCAACGGCTCATTTTCATTAAAAATTAGAGCGCAAGAAGTATGTAAAAGCTGAATATGAAGCAATCCATTTTTTATTTCAGATTTTTTAACAAATTCTTTAGCCTTATCGGTAAAATCTATCACATCAAAATATCTCTTGGTCTTATATGCCAATTCGAGGAACTTAGAATCCATAATTATTTCAATTTCTTATATCCAATCCAAAGAAAAACCGCAAGAACAAAACCTATTGCTCCAAATCTGAAAATATCAGTCATCTCCGGCCAGAATCTCGTAGTTCCTATGAAAATAAGAATTATGCCTCCATATAAAATTCCCAATGAAACGCTGGAAGAATTAGTGATTGCTAATCCGATAATCACCAAAATCAAACCAAAAGCAAGATATGCGATAAAAACATTCTTATTATAGCCAGCCAATGCTTTCTGAAAATCTTTCGAACAATAATATTGCATATCGCAATAACTTTTTATCGTAGAATTGGAATAATTAGGAGCAGCTTTAGGTTCTTGAATCATCTCTGGGCTTTTTTCATTCATAACCGAAATCCATTTCCCGCCATTTTTTTCACAATTATCTTTATTATCAACTAAAACAGGTTCGGTATTACAAAATTTTTCATATTTGGGTTCAGGATAAAAAACCTGTCTCCCATAATTTACAAATACATTCAGCAGTATCGCTATGGCGATAACTACTGAAACTTTTTGAAATGTTTTGAAATCTGCCATAAAAGTTGTATTATTTTATTAAATATAATATATCATGAAGCAAGAAAGAATACAAAAAATAATAGCAAACGCAGGAATTTGTTCCCGCCGGGCAGCAGAAAAGATGATAGCCGATAAAAGAGTGCTTATCAATGGGAAAACCGCTCAAATAGGCCAAAAAGCCTCAAAAAATGACATTCTTGAAGTAGATGGCAGGAAAATATCCTTAGAGCCAAAATCAAAAATTTACCTGAAATTCAACAAGCCTAAAGGCTACACATGCACTAATAGAAAATTCGAAAAAGAAAAAAATATTTTTGATATTTTAAACATCGAAGAAAAAATGATAATCGTAGGCAGATTAGATAAAAATAGTCACGGATTACTGATTCTCACTAACGATGGAGATCTGGCGCAAAAAATAACCCACCCTAAATATCAAATCCAAAAAGAATATTTAGTTCAAATTTCTACTGATCAATCTCCAAAATTTATAATTTCCCAATTCCAAAAAGGAATTAGATCTGAAAGCGACATTCTTAAAGCTGATAAAATGATCCATCAAGGAAATAATAAATTCTTAATAACATTATCTCAAGGTAAAAAAAGGCAAATTAGAAGAATGTTTGAAGCATTAGGAACAGAAGTTTTAGATTTGCAAAGAATAAGAATAGGCAATGTCCTGCTCAATAATCTCTTAATAGGAAAATCCCAAAAAATAGAAAAAGGAGAATTGGAAAAATTACTCAAAAAGATAAAGATAGAAAAATAAATAGCCTCATTTAAAAAAATAAAAAGACAGAGTTTTTCTCTGTCTTTTTAAAAAGATCTAAGGTTCTGGGGGCCAATCAATGGACGGTTCATTATAATCAATTATTGAAAATACTGAAGGTCCGATAATCATATTAGGAAGTTTCGAATTAGAATTTTTACCTTTCCGAACTATTATCATTATAAAATAGAAATAGTCCGTCTTAGTGCCGTAAAGATTGCATCTTGCAAAAGTCTGCATTATTTCATTGGTAAAAACTGTCCTTATCGAATTTTTCTTCCCATCGGCCGTTCCCAAGAGGCTCATCTTTAAAGTTGTGGAATCTTCCAGTTGCTTACAAAGATAGATTTCAAATGAATCAGAAACTTTATATCCTGGATTATTCCATTTGATAGTTATCTCTTTATCGGTTTCGATAATATCGCCTTCCGCTGGAGAAACAATTTTTGCTTTATTATCTTTGTAACGCAATTGATTGACGCAAAAATATGTCTTCAGCAATTCTTGAGGAATCATTGCCATAACATCAGAATCATCACAAGAAAATTCGCACTCATATCCATTTCTTACGGACAAATCTTTTACAATCGCCGATTTTGTCGGACATTTCGTAGTTGGCTTTATAGTGCCTATCTTTATCTTGCGTTTGCCATTTTCAGAATTAGGTTTTTCTCCAGGGTTTAATATCTTTTCTAAAGTTGCATAGAAGGTTACATCTCTTCTTACTGCAAAATTTACTCTCAAATCGATCCTGATATAATCCTTCCCTGTAAGAATCCTTGTTTCCCATGGCTGGTAGGACGGGATACTCCCGTCTCCAACACTCCCTCAACCACAGCATAAATCAGCTGGGATTATAGAATATAGAAACATTATCAAAATTCCTAAAACGATTATTATCTTTTTCATTTTCCCTCCTTGGGATATTTATTTGTAAAATGATAGCTTAACTATCTCTATATATATTATATCATACTTTATTATATTTGTCAAATTAATCCCCTTCCAAAAACTAAATTTATATAAAAAAAGCTACGGTTTTTACCATAGCTTTTTTAGAATGTACTACTTGGAAAGTCCTGAACAAAGAATCTTTGTCTTAGAATAAATCACGTTCTCTGAATATGGCAAAGTCCTTATATCAGCTTTGCCATCAATCTTTACCAATCCTATGACTACTCTCCATTCAAAATCCTTTTTAGAATTGCCTGTTCCAAATGAATACTGATACGCTTGTATTGATTTAGATTCATGAGTGGAATAATTCCCATCTCTTTCAAAAATTTGCCAATGGGTATTCCACTCGCTAAATGTGCTTTTCATTGCTGATGGATCGTTTTTCGGCCACCATTCATAATCAGCAACAAGCGCGTATCCTTGTGGAATCTTTTCCGGATTGAAATCAACAAATGCTTCAAATTGGGAATATCCATGATGGACATTTCCAAACGCCCCGTCGTACAGCACTATATTGCTGACGATTTTTTCATTCTTTATAAGAATCGAAAGGGTTACAGCAAGGATTATTATTACAGCCAGCAAGATAAAAAAGACGCTGTTCTTCTTTATCATTCTTATCATTTCTTTCCTCTTTCTCTGGTTTTGACCAGTATTAAATTTTTTATGTTCTATAGGATATCTTTATTATCCTATATTAATTATAGCACACTTTATTTAAAATGTCAAGTATCAATAAAAATAAGGGGAAATCCCCCTTATTTTATCACTATTTGACTAAAAGGCTTTATTTATAAACAAAACACTTAGTTTCTGTTTGTTTCTGTTTTCCTATCTGCTCAGAAACATCATTATAATATCTTATAAAAAAGCAGATTTTTGACCCTACTTTAGTGCCATAAGGAATCAAAAGCTTATGAGAAAAATTGCTTATATATTTAGTAAAAAGCAACTCATCACTCTGTTTTCTTACTCCCGCTCCCCAAGCATTGCTTGATTCCCAATAAAAGACCTGAGTTTTTAAATTAAGAATATTACTTCCAAATGCTTTTATATTTCCATAAATCGTGACTATCCCATTTTTCGTATCTATTTTGGCTGGAGATTTTGAAATTTCTACAACAGGCTGAAGCAATTCCGACATAGGATATATCAAATAATTATCAGATTCTCTATCGTAACAATTATTTTCAGTTCCGAATCCAGCATAATTATATTCATTTTCATTCATGACTTCATTACTTGATCCTATAAAAGTATCTCTTAAATAAAGCAATTTATTTTGAGCATCGTATCTATATGCCATCAACCAATGCCCTGTTCCCGACGATCCACTTCTCCTGATTATTCCCATCGCGCCTTTATCCCCAATTAAAGTTCCGAATTCTTGAAAGCTTATCTTGCATTTTTTAACAAGATTGCCCGTTCCATTTAAAATAGTTCCTGTCAACGGTTCTGTGTTCAATCCTAATGATTTGGTAAATTCCACTAATGCCCATGTATTCCAAGCTCCATTTTTCATGAGTGGGCAATAATTTTTTCCATTTATAACTTTTAATCCTAATTCGCAAAGTTTAGGATCGGATACTTCCATTTCTTTATTATTTAAGAAATAAAGAACTGTATAAGGATTTGGAGAATAATCTTTCTGTCCATTATCTTTCTTTGGAATTCTACAAGGATATCCTGGCATAGTATCTGGAATTTTTTCAGAGGCAATAAGCTTATCCCAATTACTTTTAAAAACATCATTATTCTTATACCAATAATTCAATGTCATTGAAAAAGATGTATCAGCGCATCCCCACAATCCTGTTGTTTTAGCGCCCCTGTCGCAACCGCTCCAAAATCCTGATGGGCCATCATTTTGAATAAACTGATCTGGATAACTATGTATTTTAAAGCAAACTTGTCTGTTATTTTTATCGCTCGAATTATCAAACCAATAAGCGTTTTTTAATCTTAATTTATAGCAATAAAAACCATCAGGAGATTTTGTTTTTAATTTTTTCTCGAAACCAAGCAAATCGTTTTCTTGCCAAATTATATCTTCAGCTTTTTCATGAGTGGTCATTTTATCCGATCCTGGAAAATTAGTGAGTATTGAAGAATTTTCAGAGGATTGTCCTGATGGATAAACTATAAAATAAGGTTTATATCCAAAATAAGTATTTTTGAAATATTTTTCTTTCAACGCCGCTATATCATCTTCTAAAACAAGATCGCCTATCCTCCTGCCATCTTGAAGTTTTACATTTTCATATCCTGATTCAACTCCAACGCCTCTCAAATAAAGGATTTTTAAATCGCTTCCAAAATCAGGTTGATCTGTTTTTGCTTTAGGCCTGAAAGGAACAATAAAACACTCTTCCTGATCTGATTCATAATCCCTGTCATCTGTCTTAAATATAGCTTTATAACAATATCTTGATCCTTGCTGAATCGGAATGTCAATAAAAGCGAGATCTGATTGAGGAACACTTGCGGTAAAAGACGCTTGTTTAAAATTCCATTCATTTAATCCATCCCATCTTCCTGTTACAGGATCTGAAACTCTATATTTAATAACTAAAGACTTTAAGTTGTTTCTGGTCAAAACTCTTACAAAAAGTGTGCTTGTCATTTTTTTAGAATCAAAAGATCTCAATCCATCTTCTAATTTAGTAAAACTAGTTTTTTCTCCCCAAAAATCTATCTCTTTTATTTCCCCTTTTCTTTTTATTCCAAATTCATTTTGGGCAACTGCCCTATAGCAATATTTTTGACCATAATCAGCTGGAAAAGCGCCAGAAAATTTTATTCCATCGACATCTTGAGATCTATTGATTGAAATATCTAACTCCTTTGTTTTATTTTTCAAATCAAATCCTGAATTCTGTCTTTCTGTTATATTGTTGCATAAATCCCATTCTATCCAAATTTTACCCTTCCCAGTGTACGCTGCGCCAGCGCCTAAGCTATAAAGGACCCCCTGGGTTCTTATTTCATGCAAAGAAATTTTGGCATCGGCTAACGGCAATGTCTCTATCCATTTTTGTCCAGGAGTTGCAAAACATTGTTCAGCGCCGGAATTAAATCCTGCCTCGCTTCTCGTGCTCGCTTTAGCGCAATAAGTAAAATCAGGATATAAATGCTGGAAATTATTTGAGTATGTGTTAGGCGCCTTGGAAAATCTCTCAGTTTTAGAAGATCTGTATTTTGTCATTTTATTCTGATCGTATTTTCCTTCCAAATCTATCCAGGCATAAACAGAATTATCATTTCCCATCTCATCCAATGATGCCAAAATATTTACCGAATAAGAATTACCTCCTTCTTTCTTTCCTTGTTCTATCTCTAAAATACTGGCTTGCGCTAAAGATATTAAATTTTTGTCATCGTTTACATTTTGCCCAAAGCATATAACTTTTGAAGATCCTGTTCCTGGAAGTCTAGTAATTATATTCTTTTTCTCTAATAAAACTTCTAAAGGTTGTTCATCATTTGAAACAAAAGCCTGATAGCAATATCCATTGTATTCATTTTGTTTTATTTTCAAATATTTAATCGGCAAAGTATATTCATTTTTCTGCCAATCCCAAGACCCCTTGTTATTAGAAGTTTCTCTAAAGAAAAAAATTAAAAGTTTTCCGTTTTCATCTGTTTTTTTCAAAATGTCTTTTGGAAAAATTTCAAACCATGATTTTAAATTTTTCTTATCCACATTCCCAGCGCTTTCAAGTTTCATTTTCATTAACATTCCATTTTCCTGCTCCTCTGCTTCTAAAATTTTTACAATCGGCTTAATTCTGGAAGGCTCGCACATTAAAAAAGGCGCTGTCCAAGCAGTACCAAAAATTACATTATTATTTTTTCCGATTGTTATTATTTTACCCTGACAAAAACATTTTCCAGAGTTGCTATTAAATTCAGATAAATCCCAAGAAAAACTATTTGTCTCTGTTTGATAGTATGTTCCATCTAAAGGATATGTATCAATACTTGCCTGTTCATAATCAGCCACCCTGGAGCAATAGAATCTTATATTATATCTATATAAATTTTCATCTTTTAACTTCCAGGAAAATTTTCCTTTTTCCCATTGAGTAGTAGGCTTTATGACTTCATTACTCCCTAAAAAATCTTGATATTGACCTATTTGAATAGAATCTATTTTTACTTCTCCAATCGTTTCAAAAGCAAAAACATGATTGGCCGACAAAAAAAACAATACAATCATTAAAAAAAATGAATCTATCTTTTTCATAAATTAATTAAAAAAGTTTCCTTAATTATAACAAAAAACAACTGACATACGCCAGTTGTTTTCCACAGTGTCTTTTTTATTGCTCTATAATTTCAATTGTATTCATCTTTACTGGATTGACAGGTTTTGATACTTCCCCCCAGCCGTTATCAACTGCCGGAGCTGTAGCAATTTTATCGACGATATCCATGCCTTCAATAACTTTTCCAAAAATAACATAATCATGGGGAAGCGGATAATCTTGGTGCATTATAAAAAATTGGCTTCCATTAGTATCTGGTCCAGCATTAGCCATTGCGATAGTACCCTTCTCATAATTCCCAGTAAATGGTTCATCGGCGAATTTATACCCTGGACCTCCAGATCCTGTTCCTGTCGGATCGCCTCCTTGAATCATAAACCCGGAAACTATTCTATGGAATATTACTCCATCATAAAATTTCTGTCTTGCCAAATAAATAAAATTATTCGCAGTAATCGGCGTATCCTTGGAATTTATCTCTATTTTAATATCTCCCAAATCAGTTTTTATGATTGCGTAATATTTTTTTTCTGGATCAAGTTTCTGTGTTGACGGATCTAATGTTTTCATATTTTCTTGTTTTTTATTTTTATCTTCAGACTGGAGCATACCTTCAGCAATTTTTCCAGTTTCGATATTCTTAGAATCTTTCCCAGAAAAAATCGAGAAAATGAAGACTCCAGTCAATACAATTATCAACGCTAAAATAGCATAAGGAAAAAAATTTTCTTTCTCCATAAAATTACATGTGTATTATTTTATCAAGCGTCCAGACAGCAGCTATAGCTCCAAAAACCGTGCCTACGCCAAATCCAATTAAAAAATCGGCAAATATCATATAAAATATTTTAGAATTTTTGAATTTCGAAATAAAGATCTCTAATAAATATCCAACTTGCTATTAAAACTACTGCAAGAGATAACCAAGTTTGCATGTCCATAGCTCTTTTTAAATTATTTTATCATCTACAAAACAAAAGTCAAAAAATCAATCATCTTCTATTCCAATGACATCTAATTCGAGCACTTTGCATTTAATCCCAAGAAGAGATGATAGACTAGGATTTGTTCTTTGTTTATCACCTGATATTAATTCTTTTATATAAGTCCCCGACTCTGCTTTTATTTCAAATAGAGCTTGATCTTTAAAAAAATTTTTCATTTTAAAAAAAATAATTTTTTTCTTTCTGACTAAATCAGGTCTTGAATCATTGACTCTTTGGGGAGTCCTTTGAGAGATTATTGTACCGGTTAATGTCGATATTGCCTCTATTACTCTCATCTTGCTTATTTCTTCTTTGAAAACAACCCTAACTTGATAAGTTTTATTCCATTTAGAATTTTTTATCCTCTTTATTTCTTCTTTTTCACAAAAAGAAAGTTTAAAAACTTCAATATCGCCAGATAAATTTATCATTCCTGTAATCTTTTCAAAATTAATATTAGTTATTGTCGGATTTATTATCTCTAAAATAAAAGGACGACCAGAACCAAGCATCAAAGTATCTTTATCTTCTCTTCCTGCCGCATGGAATAAACATCTTTCTGAAGAGAATAAATCTTTTCCAGCATTAACTATAATATCAGCAACACTTGTTCTGTGCTTATTTCCAGGGCTGTTTTGAGGAATATCCCTGGAGAATTTTTTATATCTCCCCTTAACAAAAATTTTTTTAGTTTTCATTAATTCATCTTGTATTATTTATTTTTTATTTTCAAGAAATAAAAAAGCGCCCCATTTTTATATAAGGGCGCTATGATGATTAGGCGGCAAATTTATTATATTATCACCATACAATTGGGATATGTATTCAGTCATCATCCTTGACTGCTAGTAATTCGGATCGCCGAATCCGTTGCCGTCTAATTTCATCCTAAAAAGAACTAACAGGAATAAATCAAAGTCATTTCTAATTTATATGATTAATCCTGTCTTATTAAAATAACATTTATTTCTAAAAAATCAAGCTATACATTAGCTTTAATTTCAATCACATCGCCATCTTGCACAATATAGTCTTTTCCTTCCAAACGAATCAATCCTTTTTCTCTTGCTTTCGCAAAACCTTGGCAATCAATAAGAACTTTCCAATTAATAACTTCTGCTTTTATAAAATTTTTCTCAAAATCAGTATGGATAACCCCTCCTGCCATAGGAGCTTTCTGTCCTTTACGCAAAGTCCAAGCTCTTGTTTCATCAGCCCCGGTAGTTAAAAAAGTAATTAATCCTAATATCGAATAAGATTTCTGGATTAATGTTTCCAATTCAGTTTCTTCAGACAAACCAAACTCTGATCTTTCCTGCCTTGATAAATCTGCGGCATCATGTTCCATTAAAATATCTATAATAAGATATGGCCAATTATTCTTTTCAAATTCATCTATTATTTTCTTATCGACTTCTTCATCTTTTCCATTTAGCAAATAAATTCTTGGTTTAGCCGTAAGCAATTGATAGCTTCCCAAAATTTTTAATTCCTCATTGGTAAAATCCTGTTCAAATAGTATTTTACCTTGTTCCAAATATTCTTTTGCTTTTTGCAAAACAGGAAATTCAGCTTGGGCTGTTTTTATTCCTCCTCTTATTTCTCTTTGCAATGATTCAAGTCTTTTCTCTACAGTTTCTAAATCTTTTAAAGCTAATTCCGTATCTAAAACATTCTTATCTGATATCGGGTCTATTTTCTCCTGAGTGTTTATTATTTTATCATTTTTAAAAGCCCTTAAAACATAGACTATCGCATCTGTCTCGCGAATATTTGCCAAGAATTTATTCCCCAATCCTTCACCTTTGCTTGCCCCAGCAATTAATCCGGCAATATCGACAAATTCAATAATGTTGTAAATCTTTTTTTCCGAATTGCAAAGTTCTGCTAATTTATCAACGCGAAAATCAGGAACAGCTACGGTCCCGATATTAGGGTCGATTGTGCAAAAAGGATAATTCTGACAATCAACTTGTTTCTTCGTAATTGTTTTAAATAATGTTGATTTACCTACATTGGGTAAACCTACTATTCCTATAGAAAAACTCATATATTATTGATTCTTGCCTTTTAGCCAATTAGCATTTTTTAATATTGGATAATAAAGATCATCTTCTAATTCTATGTTCAGATCATCTATTTCTTTTTTCTCTGGATCATTTTCTGAAAAATTAACAAAATCTAAGTCTGTTATCAGCGCCATAGGCGTCTGTTCATCCCCTTCGCCCATTATCAAAACAGAAGCGGCAGCCAAACCATCCATTATATTAGCTTTAGTTACATGCATTTCTCTGCCAAAAATATCAGGCTGATTTATATAATTCTTCAAAGCGTAAAACCCGCTATGAGCTAAAGCATAACCTGTAGTGCCTCTTTTTAGAGGAGTTGTTTTACTGTCTGTTATTATCACTCCA
>Ga0116172_10004013_pt1 | contig 12084 bp, 9 predicted proteins | sample AD_UKC083_MetaG_FD_89799 | JGI IMG/M metagenome (GOLD analysis project Ga0116172, IMG submission 89799) | Active sludge microbial communities of municipal wastewater-treating anaerobic digesters from USA - AD_UKC083_MetaG | ecosystem: Engineered > Bioreactor > Anaerobic > Digestate | place: USA...
AGTAAAAAGTCTGGCTCAAAAGCTCTTCCGAGTTTGTCGAAGATTTTAATTTCTCTTTCATTACGAATTAAGTAAATATCATCAAACTTTTGATTCAGTCCATCAAATCGTCTTGAAAACAGTTCTACAAATTTCTTTTCTTCACTTGTTCCGTAGTTGGCATTGTAAACATACCAAGGCTCGTTGGCTACCAATGTTTCTTGTCCGTTTGCTCGTTCGCTGTCTTTGTAAATCTTGATTTCTTTGTCTTTGAATACTTTATGAATTGGCTCTTTGATATAGTCTGAACCTTCGTATTCTGTAGAATTGCTCTTTATGTCTGCTTCAATGTTTTGCAGAAGTCCGTTTAAGGCTTGCAAATAGTCGAAATGGCTAATTTCTTTCAGTCGGTTGCTTGTTCCGTTGAAGGTGATTTCTAAACCTGCTAAAAAGTCATTGTTTTCAATGAAGTTAGAAAGAGAACCAACACTTGGAAAGTAATGTGATAAACTGTCGAAATAGAAAAACGGGTTTTGACTTAATGCAAAACGGATTGTGTTTTTCGGAATATCAGTCAGCTTAACATCTTTGGTTTTAATTACTTCATCATTTGATTGTGTAGGCTCCATTTCAAAAAATGCACTCGACATTCGACCAACTCCCGAAGACAAAGTGTGTCGGTGATTAGTTTTCTTTACGCCTAAATCGGCAAACGATTTTATGTTGTCAAAACTCTTTGGAATTTTCTTATTGAAGAAAACGTGTCCGTCTTTGTAAAAATCTGTTTTCTTAAATTCAGGTTTTAAAAATAAATTGAGTTGAACCAAATTAGCATCATCTTCATAAATACCCGAATCGACAAGGGCTTTTTTCAATTCTGAAATGTAACGGCTATCTTCTTTGGTGTGGTAATACAATTCTTCCAATGTTTTTAAGTCATTGGAAATATCGTCATCAAATTTTCTGGTAAACTTGTCTTGCCCTTCTTCTAAAGCAAACGGATAATACCTTGCACCACGTCCAATTAATTGGGCTTCTGAAAGTGTAGTTTTTCCTGGCTTTCCGTCTTTGCCGTCCCGGTCTTCATAAAGGCGAACAATGTCAAACAAATTCAAAACGTCCCAACCTTCGTTCAGCTTTTGAACGGCAAAAACGGCACGGATTGGATTGTTTTCATCTTCCAAGGTGTTGAGCAAAATTTGGTTTTGTTCGGCTTCTGCGTCATTGTTGGCACTCAAGCAATTTTCAAATTTGAAATTGGCTTGAATGCGTTTTACAATCCCGCTGTGCGGGATGCCTTTGGCTTCAAAAAATCGGAAAGCCTTTTGAACGATGGGAACGGTAGAAGTCTTTTGAATTTTTTCTACCATTACCACTGAAAAATCGTCAATCAGTTTGTGAAAGTTCTCTTTATTCTGCTCTGATTCCTTGATTGTCCTTTTGGCTTTAAACAGAATTACAGGCTTCAAATTGATATTGTTTGAAGTTGCTAATTCCTGACGATACAAATTCAAAATCAAGGCCTGAATGATTCTGTCTTGCTCGTCATATAATGAACGAATGAGGTTGATTTCTTTGGAATACTTGTCTTTACGAAACTCGGCAAGGTCGTATTTGAAAATTACCTTTTCTTGATAGTGTTTTACAAGTTCTGCTGTTACGGTGTCAATGGTTGCCGTAAACTCCAATAAGATATTTTCAAAATTTGAATCGTGAATTTTCTTTACGGTGTCTTCCCAACTGCCAAACATATTGCCCGATTTTGTTCCTGCTACCAAGTGGTGAGCTTCGTCAGCAATCAAAACCAATTTCTTGTCCTTAAAATCTTCGTAAGTTACGCTGTTTTCTTTGGTGTTGTTTAGGTCAATATGAAGCTGTTGAATAGTAGTAAATTTGATATTGATATTCTGATTGTCGGCTTCTTCAAAGTTGTCAATTTCTTTGATTAGCACTTCTTTTCCGTCAATTACAATTTTGGCGTTGAACAAGTATTTTGAAGCCTGCGGATTGAGAAAATTATCTTTCGTTTTCTGAATGATATTGTTGCTGTTTACAAAAAATAAAAAATTGCGATAACCTTTGTGGTAAAGGTGCAAAATCAATCCTGCCATTATCAAAGTCTTTCCGCTACCTGTAGCCATATTGTAAAGTAGGTGGTAGGGCTTTTGAGGCTTTTCATCAAAATCTTCTTGGTCTAAGTATATATACCTCTTGAACGCTTCTATCTGATAGGGTCTTTGTTCAAATTTTAAATTGTCGCTAATCCAATTTGGGATATCAACTTGTGCCAAAGCACGTTTAGCAAATGGATTATTGAATATGTCGTGTAAAAATGTCATTCCTTTTCCTTTTTTTCTTTAGTGTTCAACGCTTTAAGTTTTTTGTTTGCTTGCTCTATGCTCGCAATAAACTGTTTTTCAACTTCCGATAACCCAACTTCCGATTTGCTTTTGTAGGTTTCGTATTCCGTTAATGCTTTGCGTTGGGCTATTTCAGCTGAAATTTTCCCCGCATTCGTTAAAACGTCCTGACGGCTCATTTTGATAAAACCGTCCAGCACTTCAATCCATTCTTTCATGTACATTGGCTTGCGCTGCAAAGCGTTAATTTCTGCAATATCTAAATATGCCGAAACCAAGCGATTTAACACCGACAACTCTTCTTCTGAAAGGTAGTTTTTAGCAACTCCTATCTCCTGTTTTGTGGGTTTTCGACCTTTAAAAACCGTTAAGCCCATATATGGTAACTGAGCGTTTGCTCTTTGAAAAATAATCTCGGCGGCAGTATGACCATGTGCAGCCCAATGTAGCTTATTTTGAACCGTTTGAAAAAATTGCTGAGTAATGCTTGCTCGCGGGTCATAGTCTAAACTTGTGGCGTATATTTCAAGTACTTTACGGTAAAACACTTTTTCGGATGAACGAATATCCCGAATACGTTCAAGTAGCTCTTCAAAGTAGCCACCGCCCTGCTTCAGCAAGTCATCATTCATTGTGAAACCCTTAATCAAATACTCACGTAAGCGTTCGGTTGCCCAAATACGAAACTGCGTGCCACGAAGCGATTTTACCCTGTAACCTACTGATATTATTACATCTAAATTGTAATACTTTACCCGGTAGTTTTTACCGTCTGTGGCAGTTGTCAAGTATTCCTTGACAACTGAGTTTTCTTCCAACTCGCCTTCATCAAAGATATTCTTTATGTGAAGGCTTATATTTTGTTTAGTGGTTTGAAACAACTCTACCATATCCGCTTGTGTAAGCCACACGGTTTCATTCTCCAAACGAACCTGTATTTTTAACTGCCCGTTATCGGATTGATACAGCAATATTTCACTATTCATTGTCTAAACCTCGATTTAAAAGATTATTAGATTTCCAAGATTTATAAAAAAGCCGTTTGAATTGAAGACTCTTTGTCCCAAAGTTGATAAGCAAACCGGTTGGCAAATTATAGGCTTCCAAATAATTCATTGCCTGAGCCAAATGAACATCTTCCAAATTAATAACTGCTTTCAGCTCCACCATTATTTCGCCCATAACCAAAAAATCAGCCCTTCGCAAGCCCACATTATGCCCTTTGTAAAAGATAGGCATCTCAAACTCCCGTTGATGCTCGATACCATTTTCTTTCAACTCTATCGACAGACAACGTTGATAAATTACCTCCTGAAACCCATTGCCAAGTGTATTATGCACTTCCATGTCACAGCCGATAATTTTATGCGTTATTTTATCCTGTTCCTCCTTTGTCAAATACTTCAATTCCATCTTGCTCATCTTTTCATATTGTAAAAATCTTTGGTTACTTTCTTTTCATCTTCGGTGCAAGCAAAATCGGCATCATTGAGCGAAGATAGATTTACATACAGTTGGTTTTTGTCCAATAATCCCATTAGTATTTCTTTTTGCATCTCCAATGTAAATTGCTTGAACTCCGAAATGGACTTATCAAACTCTTTTAAATCAATACTATATTTAAAGAAAGACTTCTCTTTAATCTGCTCCCAAATTTGTAAAAGCGATTCTGTATCTTTAGCTTCTTCAATCTGCTCAATAAATGTTTGATTGTATTTTTTGAGTTCGAGATAGACAAAAGAGCCGCCGCCTTGCCAATTAACAGATTGTGAAATACCACCTTTGTCGTATTTCAATTTGTAATACTCTGCATCAGATTTGCTTGCTATGGACAATTTTGATTGTGTTTTTTCTTTTGTTTTTAAAACTACTTTCTCGCCTATCACTTTTTTAAGTCGCTCCACTGCAATCGTTTCTATGTAATCCATTTGTTCTACACCAATGTATTGACGGTTCATTTTATGAGCTACTGCAGCTGTAGTTCCACTGCCTAAATGATAATCTAAAACAATGTCGCCTTCTTTTGTAACTGCCTTTATTAGAAAACCAATCAAAGATTCGGGCTTAGGGTAAGAATTAAAAGTAAGATTTAAAGAATCAATGTGCTTTTTTGAATCTTCATTTGTTTCTACGCCGATAGCTTTTGAAAGATAAATTTCATCAATCAATTTATCAGGAGCCATATTCGAGGCAATTTTCCTTTGATACCTAATAGAAAACTTATTTGTTTTAATCATAAAATAAGTCCCATTGCTAACTTCAGTGTCTAAAAAAGATTGTTGCCATTTAAATTGCCCTTTTAATCTAATTGTGTTTTCATTTCTTCCTTTTTTAACAATCAAATCATCAAGAACTTCGACTTTATCATAACTACCTTTAGGATAAGTTCCGTCAGGAATTTTAAACTGTATAATTTCTGGTTTGAATTCTAAAATAGTTATCGGGTTACTACTATTTAATAATGGAGCATCATCATTATCGCTGTCTCGCCCAACATATCCCTTACTTGTATCAAGAACTTTTTCAAAGCAATGAATAAACTCAATGTTTTTTCGTGTCTTTTTTGAAAGAGCTGGTGCATTATCTGTATTTTTCCAAACAAATGTTTCTACAAAATTTTGTGCTTTAAATACTTCGTCCATCAAAATTTTAAGATATGCTTGCTCGTTATCGTCACACTGAATAAATATTATTCCGTCGTTTGATAACAAGTCTCTTGCAATCTCAAGACGATTTTTCATAAATGTTAGCCAAGTGCTTTCATTGAATGAGTCATTATACAGGAAACTATCATTCCCTGTATTATACGGTGGGTCTATATAAATTAGTTTAACTTTTCCTGCAAATTCTTTTTTTAGTGTATGCAGGGCTAAAAGGTTATTTCCTTTTATTATAAGATTGTCTGTTATTGTACCGTTTTCATTTCTATTAAATTGGTCAAGCGGTTTTTCTCCGTCTTTGTCAATACGTTTGGCGTTGGTTAACACTTTTGGTTCAAAAAGTTGCGTAATTTCGTCTTGTGCTAAAATTTCATTGAAGAAAATTTCTTCTCGTTTGTCTTCTTCACGGCTTTGTCCGCCTTCCAAAATGCAGTCCTTAAATGGCCATACCAAAGCCACTTCGTTGCGTTGTTTCAGGTATTTGCCGTCTATGGTCAATCCAACCTTGTTTTTGTATTGGGTGTAGCTGTCGTTCAGGTAGTTTTTTTGCTCTAAAAACTGCACAAACAAGTTTTGGTTAAAAACTAATGTCCCTTTCACGTTTACAAAAAACTTCTCTTTCAGTTCTGCATTGTCGAGCAACAGTCCAATTAATTCTTCGTCAAAGTTTTGAGCTTTGGTTAGCACCACCCATTTTTTCAGTTCTCCGTTGTCTGTTACGAAGTTGGGTTCTTTTTTTAGTTGTTGCTCTAATGTTTCGTATAGTTTCATTTATTTCAAATCCTTAAATCTTAAATTTCAAAAATACTTTTTTTTTGTATTGTTAATCTTTATGTTTTCCATAATTCTTGTCAACTAATTTTTGAAGGGTGGGGAATGGGCTTGAGTGCGATGGCAAGATGACGACTCTTTTGGTTGAATGGACGTTGGGTTTTCTTTTCAGCCTTTTCGCAGCAAATTTACCATTGTCGTTCTCTTTTTTTTCAGCTTTCCCTTAATGTGATATTGATCTAACTATTCATTTCGAAGCCTAAAAAGTTATGTTTGAATAGTGGTGAGTTTATAATCATTTTAAATTGAGAAATAGTGTATAAACGATTGGTGTATGATATAATTTTGCGTCAAAGTTAATTGGACAAAAGTGAGCAAATATTTGTTCAGATTATTTTTATTATCCAAATAACTAAGTGAGATTGAATTAATTACATGACAAAACAGCGCTCTCATGGATAACATAATTCTTAATGCGGTAATTGCCCTGAGTGGAATTGGGGTTACGGCTGCTGTAGTGCTCTATTTTGTAGCTCAAAAATTCAAGGTTATCGAAGATCCGAGGATTGATGTCGTTGAGGCTATTTTACCCGGCGCTAACTGTGGCGGCTGTGGTTTTGCCGGCTGTCGTGCTTTTGCCGAAGCAATGGTAGCCGCAGGTAATTTGGATAATCTAAACTGCCCGGTTGGCGGCAATACAGCAATGGCAGAGATAGCAAAGGTATTAGGGTTGGAAGCAGAGGAAAAGGAGCCTTTAATTGCTGTATTACGCTGCAATGGCTCACTGACCAACGCAAAACCAAAAGTAAAATATGACGGCCCGCTCACATGTGCTTTTGCACACAACCTATATTCTGGAGAGAGCGGATGCCCATTCGGCTGCTTGGGATTAGGCGATTGCGTGGATTCCTGCAAATTCGATGCTCTTTACATGGATAAAATGACTGGTTTGCCGGTAGTGATACAAGATAATTGCGTTGCTTGTAATGCCTGTGTAAAATCGTGTCCAAGAGGCATATTTGAACTTCGTCCTAAAGGGAAAAAAGATCGCCGGATTTATGTTGGTTGTATAAATGAAGAGAAAGGCGCTCCGGCAAAGAAAAATTGTGAAGTAGCATGTATCGGCTGTGGTAAATGTGTGAAAGAGTGTCAGTTTGATGCTATCACACTAATTAATAATCTTGCATACATTGACCCATATAAATGCAAGCTGTGTCGCAAATGTGCATTAGTATGCCCAACCAATTCAATCCATGAGTTAAATTTTTCGCCACGAAAGGAAAAGCTTGTAGAAAAAGTAGATGCCCCTACTGAGCCTGCTCCAGTTGCCACTGAAGGTTAACCGCAAAAATTTCGTTATCCTAATATAGACGAAAAATGATATTAAAAACTTTTAAACTTGGAGGTGTGCACCCGCCGGAAAACAAAATTTCAGCAGGCGCTGCCATTCAGCATTTGCCTTTGCCGGATAAATTATTTGTTCCGCTTTCCCAACATCTTGGAACGCCTGCAAAGGCAATCGTCAATCGTGGAGATGATGTCAAAACCGGACAACTGATTGCTAAAAGCGTCGGTTTTATCTCTGCAAATATTCACTCTCCTACCACAGGAAAAGTGGCCAAAATAGATCAGATCATTGATCAAACCGGCTATAAGCGAACAGCAGTTTTTATTGATACTCAGGAAGATGTTTGGGAAGAGGGAATTGATACTTCACCTGACATCGAAAGAACCATTAAGCTTAGCAAAGAGGAGATCATACAACGTATCAACGATATGGGTGTTGTTGGTATGGGTGGGGCTACCTTCCCAACTCATATTAAAATGATGATACCGGAAGGCAAACAGATCCAATATCTGATTATCAATGGCGTAGAATGTGAGCCATATCTAACTTCCGACCATATTCTGATGATGGAGAAAGGTGAGGAGATACTTATCGGAACTTCAATATTGATGAAAGCTCTTGGCGTGGATAAGGCGATGGTAGGTATTTAAGCTAACAAGCCCGATGCTATTGCACATCTGACTAAATTAACCGAGAAGTTTCAAGGTATTACAGTGCATGCATTGAAAGTAAAATATCCGCAGGGTGGTGAAAAGCAGCTTATCAAGGCTCTTACCGGTCGGGAAGTGCCCTCAGGAAAATTACCTTTGGAAACGGGCTGTGTGGTTGATAATGTAGGAACTGCATATGCTGTATATGAGGCTGTTCAAAAAAATAGACCACTGATCCAACGTGTAGTTACCGTAACAGGAAATGCAGCTCGTAAACATGCTAATTTTTTGGTAAGAGTAGGAACGCCTATTGAATACCTGATAGAACATGCGGGTGGTATGCCTGCGGATTTGGGAAAATTGATAAGCGGAGGGCCAATGATGGGGAAAGCATTAGTTTCACCAGAAGCTCCTATTACTAAAGGCTCGTCGGGGTTGCTGCTAATGCCGGAAACAGAAGCTAAGCGTGCGCCTATAAAGAATTGTATCAGATGTGCAAGATGTATTTCGGCCTGTCCGATGGGGCTTGAGCCATTCCTCTTAGCACAGCTTGTACCACACGATAAATGGGATGATGCCGAAGCTAACAGAATAATGGACTGTATTGAGTGTGGATCATGTCATTATATATGCCCATCAGGGCGCCCATTGCTCGATTTTATACGGCTTGGTAAGGACAAAGTGGGAAAAATTATTAGAACCAGGGTAAAACAGTAAATCATGAATAATCTACTCACCATTTCGGGGTCGCCACATATTCACACCACCGACTCCGTTCGCAAAATCATGTATAGCGTCATATTTGCCATGATTCCGGCAATGCTGGTCTCGGTTTACTTTTTTGGACTCGATGCAGTACGAATTATTGGCGTTTCAGTTGTTGCCTGTGTTGCTGTGGAATACCTTATCCAGAAATATCTTCTTAAAGGAGATGTAACAATCAACGATGGCTCTGCTGTAATAACGGGAGTTCTTCTTGCCTTCAATGTGCCCGCCAACTTGCCAACTTGGATAATTATAATAGGCGCTATCTTTGCAATAGCAATAGCTAAAATGGCTTTCGGCGGATTAGGCAAAAACCCCTTTAACCCGGCGCTCGTTGGTCGTGTTTTTTTATTGATTTCGTTTCCTGCACAAATGACGACATGGCCAATACCAAAGCCATTATTTGCAAAATCAGTAACCGATGCGTTAACTGGCGCTACTCCATTAGGATTACTTAAAGAGGGGCATTTGGCCAATAAAACCATTGATCAGATTATGAGCGATCCAGCTATGCCCGATTATATTCAACAGTTGGTTGGATTTCAAACCGGCTCACTTGGCGAAATGTCAGCTATTGCTTTGTTAATTGGCGCAGCGTACATGTTTTATAAAAAGGTAATCACATGGCATATCCCTGTGTCCTACTTATTGACAGCGCTACTATTCGCTGCCATTTTTTGGCTTATTGACCCTACCTATTATGCTGATCCTCTATTTCACTTGATTACCGGAGGTATGATACTCGGGGTCTTTTATATGGCTACCGATATGGTAACCTCGCCCATGTCGGCAAAAGGACAGATAATTTTTGGAATAGGCTGCGGATTACTTACAATGATCATTAGATTTTGGGGTAGCTATCCCGAAGGCGTTTCTTTTGCCATTCTTATTATGAATGCCTTTACGCCACTAATTAATAAAAGTTTCAAACCAAAACGTTTTGGTGTATAACTCGGTAGTAATAAATAATAACGACATCAAAAAAAATATTTTGATATGGCAAAACTGGAATCTACATTTTTAAATATGTTTTTAACGCTTTTAATTTCAACAGCGGTATCCTCCCTTGCGGCAAGTTATGTTTACAATCTTACCAAAGACCCAATTGCCGAAGTTGATCGTCAGAAACAGCAAAAGGCTATCGAAATGGTAATGCCTGGATTTACTGAGTTAAATCGCTTTGCCATATTACCGCACTCGGGCGGTGATTCCCTGATTTTTTATGAAGGAATAAAAGATGGTGAAGTTATCGGTGTTGCAATAAACACCTACACTCATCTGGGGTATAATGGCCTCATACGGATAATGGTAGGTTTTACACCTGATGGTACTATTGTAAGTTATCAGGTGCTTGAGCATAAGGAGACACCAGGATTAGGCAGCAAAATAGCAGATAATTTCAAAGAGCAGTTTGACGGTAAAAATCCTGCAGCGTTTTCTTTAAAAGTTAGAAAAGATGGGGGAGATGTAGATGCTATCACAGCAGCCACAATCAGCTCCAGAGCTGTTTGCGATGCTTTGAGCAGAGCTTTTCAAGCGTATGAAGAAGTGAAACAAAAACAAAATTAACAGGAGATAGGGTTATGAATCAATTACAAAACTTAACTAAAGGCTTTTTTAAAGAAAATCCTGTATTTGTGATGTTGCTTGGCATGTGCCCGACTCTGGCAACAACTACTTCGGCCAATAATGGCTTGGGCATGGGCTTAGCTACTACCTTTGTGCTGGTAATGGCAAATATTGCCATCTCGCTCATTAAAAATTTAGTGCCCGATAAAGTGAGAATACCGATCTATATTGTTGTCGTTGCAGCTTTTGTTACTGTGGTTGACCTTGTTATGGCCGCCTATGCTCCAGCGCTGCATTCACAACTTGGAATTTTTATCCCTCTTATCGTTGTCAATTGCATCGTATTAGGCCGTGCAGAGGCTTTTGCATCACGGAACAACATTTTCTCTTCAATGATTGACGGACTTGGTATGGGGCTTGGTTTTGCAATGGCTCTTACTATCTTAGGCTCGGTGAGAGAGCTGATAGGAAACTTTTCGATTTTCGGATATAAGTTTATTCAATCTGACGGCATTCTGATTTTTATTTTATCTCCCGGAGCTTTCATTGCGTTGGGATTTCTTATTGCACTTATTAATCTAATTACCAAAAAAGCTTAATCTCTAACACTTTTCACTATGGAATACATTATAATGATAATAAGTACAGTGCTGGTCAGCAATATTGTGCTGGCCAACTTTCTCGGAATCTGTCCCTTTCTTGGTGTTTCCGGAAAACTTAGCACAGCATCGGGTATGGCCGGTGCAGTACTTTTCGTGATGACCGTTTCGTCTATCGTTACATGGCTTGTTCAGCAATATATACTTACACCGCTTGGTCTTAGCTTTTTACAAACTATTGCTTTCATTCTGATAATCGCTTTTTTAGTACAGGTGGTTGAGATTATTCTAAAAAAGGTTAGCCCGCCGCTCTATCAGGCGCTTGGCGTTTTCTTACCTCTTATTACAACTAACTGCACAATATTGGGAGTGGCGCTACTCATCACACAAAAACAATATAACCTTATCGAAGGTACAGTGTATGCAATAGGTAATGCATTAGGTTTTGCACTTGCGCTCTTCATCTTTGCAGGTATCCGCGAAAACCTCGAACTGATGGAGGTTCCCAAAGGGCTGCGAGGAATGCCAATAGCCCTTATCACAGCCGGAATTTTATCGCTTGCTTTTATGGGCTTTGCAAATCTGGTTTAAACCGAATCATTCATCGGAAAGTCATTTTGAACTGAACGATTGAATCTTGAGCTATTCACTGGATGAAATAAAGTCGTGTGGTAAGCGCCTTTAAGTCCCCCTGTGAGTTACAGATTTTTAAAGGTTTTATTTATCAACTCAATGGTTAGCGCTATTTCATCTTTTGTAATTATTAATGGCGGTGCAATACGAAAAGCCTGAGGCATAAAGAAAAACGGATCGGTAACTAATCCGTTTTGTAAAAGTTTCTGTATTATTTTTTGATTGATTTCTACCGTTGGAAGTTCAATACTTATCAGCAGACCTTTTCGGCGGATACCCTTAACTAATGAGTGGTTTTTAAGCGCTGACTCATATATTGCTCCTTTTTCATCTACCTGATTAATGAGATTTGGGTTTTTCGTTAATTCTTCTAATGTAGCTATTGCTGCAGCAGCAGATACGGGATGACCGCCAAAAGTGGTAATATGTCCGAAATCAGGATTATGAGTTAGCGTAAGCATAATCTTTTTATCAGCAATAAAAGCGCCTATTGGCATTCCGCCACCCATAGCCTTGGCAATACATAAGATGTCGGGTGTTACATTATAATCCATAAAACAAAATAGCTTGCCTGTTCGGCCAAAACCGGTCTGTATTTCGTCAAATATCAGAAGCGTTCCCGTTTCGCTACACCGCTGCCTCAAAGTTGTTAAAAAGTCATCTTTAGGCACAATTACACCAGCTTCAGCCTGTACCGGTTCAACCAAAACACATGCAGTTCGTTCGGTGATCTGAAATAGGTCCTCCTTG
>Ga0116172_10004025_pt1 | contig 12070 bp, 10 predicted proteins | sample AD_UKC083_MetaG_FD_89799 | JGI IMG/M metagenome (GOLD analysis project Ga0116172, IMG submission 89799) | Active sludge microbial communities of municipal wastewater-treating anaerobic digesters from USA - AD_UKC083_MetaG | ecosystem: Engineered > Bioreactor > Anaerobic > Digestate | place: USA...
AAGGCAACAATACAAAATGCAGGAATATCGGCAATCAGATGCACGCCGCCCAGTTGCGGTGCGCTTTTCCAGGCCATGTAGCCTTCGCGCAATGACGCATCTATATTGCTGAATATTGCGCCATCAGATAACATCTGAGTCACTGTTTCATAAGCCCGCGATGCTGTGAGAAAATCCACTGTCATGAATTCAGGCAGATGCCATCCGAATCCTGAGAGAAAACCCGTGAAATAATCGCTCCATGAAATAGCCACAGCAATATTGCCGATGGCGTATTCCATAATCAGGTCCCAGCCGATGATCCATGCGAACAGCTCGCCAAAACTCGCGTACGCGTAGGTGTATGCACTGCCGCTGATGGGAATGGAGCTGGCAAACTGTGCGTAGGCCATGGCTGAAAAACCGCACGCAATAGCGGTTATAACAAACAATAACGAAACAGAAGGACCGCCTTCAACAGCCGCTTTTCCGATGGTGCCAAAGATACCAGCGCCAATGATGGCGGCAATACCGAGTGCAGTAAGGTCAACAACACCCAGTGTGCGCTTCATGGGCTTGTCGTCCTTCTCATGCTGCTCGATGATGGATGCAACCGATTTTCGTCTGAACAGTTCGCGGAAATTCATCCGTACAATTTTATTTGCGCAAACTTACTCAAATTTCCGAAAATCAACAATAAAGTCTGATGAAGTTCCCGGCCTCCGAGCCGGGATCTCATCCAATGCTTGAGACATCGCTTCTGTTGATTTTTAAAACTGCTGTTCTCAATACGTTTTCGTCATCGTTGCCGGAACGAGAATAGTGTAATCACCTTTGTTCAGGTCTTCCGGAGCGGGATTCAGAATATCATCCACTTCGGAGACAGAGATGACAATGATTTTCAACGCCGGATTTTTCTTTTTGATATACCATGCGATTCCTTCGCTGTAATCGCTGTGATAGGAGCCGTTGTAGTGAATGAATGTATAACCGGGTTTGAAATATCTGAGAATGAAATGCGCCATGGTGGCGTCTTTTGCGGCCTGCGCCTTTGGCAGATTGGCGTTTGCATGACCGCCGCCCATACCGCCCATACCCATCATGCTTTTGTAACAATTCAGATTTTCATCGTAGGCCATCGGGAGAGGTGCAATAAGTTTTTTTGCATCTGCTGCAAGAGAATCAAGTGCTTCAAAACCGCCTGCAGCCACCATCGACGCATAGCGACGCGGAATATTGGTCGCAACAAACAGCAATCCTTTTTCTTTGGCAAATTCAATCAGCGGCTTGTAGTCGGTCTGATAATTATTCCACAATTTGGCTTCGTCCTCAAAGTTTTTTTGTTTGATTTTACCTGCCATATATTCATCAAGCAAAAGCTGGTTGTCGGTTTCGAACATTTCGGCGCCTAGAATAATTTTTCCATTTTTCTTTTCGTGCAATGCCGCAGTGATTTCATATTCCATCCAGTGGCAGATCGGATTGTTGTGGTACTCGCCGATAAACACAATATCTGCGGCCGCAAGCTGATCAACAAATGCGGCCCATCCGATTTCTTTACCCATTGGAGTTGCCAGCAAATATGCGGGTTTCTGCGCAAAAGAATTTAAAGAGATCAAGAGAAAAATTGCTGTGATGTATTTCATAAAGCAAGGTTAAGGTCAAGGTTGAGGTTAAGGACAAGAACTCTGAACACTGAACAAGGAAGTAAGAATATCGAACGGTACTTTGTTGTATTTTACTTCACACTTCACTTCATAATTAATCATTCCTTGTTCATGATTCGATGTTCATCTCTTCCGCTCCGCTTCGTCTTTCATGAACTGATAGAAAAGCCGCACACCAACGCCGGTTCCGCCCTGCGGCCAGTAATTCCATGCGCTTTCCATAAAGGCCGGGCCCGCGATGTCGAGATGGATATAAGGATAGTCAGTGAACTTTTCAAGAAATTTTCCGGCCGTGATAGCCCCGGCATATTTACCTCCGATATTGGCCATGTCGGCCACACTTGATTTGAGCTGCTCAGCGTATTCATCCCAGAAAGGAAACTCAACGATGCGCTCAAAAACCTCTTCGGCAGAGCCATGCAGACGTTCGAAATATCCCGAAGCATCGGCTTCCATTCCAACGATGGCATAATGCCCGATGGCGGCATGAGCGGCTCCGGTGAGTGTTGCAATGTCAATCACAACGGCCGGATCATATTTTTGTGCATAGGCCAGTGCATCGGCGAGAATGAGACGGCCTTCGGCATCGGTATTCTGCACTTCGACGGTCTTGCCATTCATCATGGTCAATACGTCTCCGGGCGCATAGGCATTGCCCCCCGGACGATTATCGGTCGCGGGCACTAGCCCGACCACATGTACCGGAAGCTGCATGGCAGCTATAAGATACAGCGCTCCGGCAACTGCAGCGCCACCCGACATGTCGCATTTCATATCCGCCATCGATGCCCCGGGTTTCAGATTCAGTCCGCCGGTATCGTACATGATGCCTTTGCCGACAAACACGTAAGGCTTTTTATTTACATGTTTTTTTGGCTTATATTCCATAACCGTAAAAGTCGGTTCATCAACACTGCCCCTGTTCACACCAAGCAATCCGCCCATTTTCAGTGCAATGATTTTCTGTTTTGAAAGCACTTCGACTTTGACGGGTACTTCTTTCAGAAACTCAGTTACTTTTTTGGGGAATGTGGTTGAGGTGAGCTCGGCAGGAATTTCATTAACCAGATCACGGGCGAAAGAAACCGCTTTCTGCATGCGCATCAGCTCAAAAATATGGACATGCTCCACCATGGTCTGGCGGATCAGCACCGATTTCAGATGTTTCTTCGGTTCCTTATCTGTTTTGTATTTGACGAATTCATAATTACCGAGCAGCATGCCTTCGAGGAAATACTGGGCCAGCGCGGGTTCATCGAGATAAACGTCCAGTGAAATTTCCTCTATTTTTTCCTTATTCGACAATTTGAGTACATCATTGCCGAGCCGGCGGATTTTTTCCAGATCCGCTTCCTGCTTTATCTTTTCAGGAATGATAGCGACGATATCCAGATTCGGAAGCCGGTTGAAATAAACAATTCTCGCTTTATCCTTGCGGATTTTTGTTTTTATATATGTTTTCTCCTCTTTTGAAATCAGGCCTGCAGGCAGACTTTCTGGAGAATCGGTCAGATATACATTGGTTCCTACGACGGTGCGCCGGCGATAAAGCCCTATTTTGATTTCCATGTTGCTTATTTTACACAAAAATACTAAATAATCATGTTAGTCAAAATTCAGGGGATTATCTTTCGCCAAACTACTGTATTCGTCGATAATAACAATGTGTAAATCAGCACGAAACCGAATAATGGCGACCTTTGCAACCGAAACATGACATTGTTTGTCAAAGCAGATGAAAAGACATGAAAGAGGAAAATAGACAACGGAATTCCAAATCGCCTGCGATTATGCAGAAGGCATTCAGAATTGTGTTTCCTGTCATTGCGGGCTTGTTTGTGAATATTCTGATGTTGCTGCTTATGTTTTTAATTGCAGGTAACAATGTGTCCATGTCGAAGGAGTACAAGCATTTCATACTTTATTATTCGCATATGTGCATCGTTATTGCTTTCCTTTTTCAGGCATTTATAGTTTCCCCTTTATTTTGCAAATATCAGTTCAAAACAACGACAGAGCGTGCAATAGGATGGCTTGCCCTGTTTCTTGTTTCCGTTTTTGGTGGATTTGTGTTTTCGTATATTGTTTCAACCCCGGAATCAACGCATGCTGATTTCGTAACCAACATCTTGTTCGGATTTGTTTTCGCTTTCATTTATTTGCTTACCTGCGTAGTGGTCATGGAAAAAGTCTGCATGACAGAAGATAGCGAAGACATAGATTGAAAGCCGTTTACAGGGGTTAATTCCTTCGCGTTTTTTTTATTTTTATAATTGTTTTTATCTTCGCAAAAAAAATTGCATGAAGAAAACTGTACTCGTTATCGCTCTCTTCCCCCTGTTACTGATTCAAGTGAAAACGGCAGCTGCACAGAATGCTCAGCTCAGTGGAATGGATTTCGAAAACTGGAATCAGAACTTTTATAACTCGATGTTTCCCTCCAATTATTACTGGGAAAATCTGCCGACCAGTGTCTGGGCCAGTTCCAATGCGGCAACAACCATCGTAAATGATTTCTGCTGCGAACGCACAGGCGATTGTCATGGCGGAAGCTATGCAGCACATCTCGAAACAAAAAATGTGTTTGGCGTAGCTGCCGCAGGAAATCTTTTCACCGGTGAATTCGTGGCCGATGGCTTCAGCTCGCAGGCACTGCGCGGTGTTCCGTTTACCGACAAGCCCGAAAAAATCAAAGGATATTACAAATATACACCCGCCAGTTACGACAATGGCACTGCAACTGTACCAGACACCTGCGCCATTTATGCCATCCTTTCCTATTGGGACGGCGCACAGAGAGTGGAAATTGCCCGTGCTGAAATGTACTCTTCAAACTCTGTAACATCATACACGCTGTTTGATCTTAATTTCAATTATAGCTCATCGGTCACACCCGACACCATTGCTGTTGTTTTTGCATCGAGCAAATATGGTGACCTGTTTGAAGGCGGCATTGGAAGCACTCTTCTGATTGATGATGTTGAGCTGATTTATCCGGTTGGCTATGCCGAAGAAAATTCATTCGACCATGCCTGGACCGATGGTCAGTTCTGGAATTTCAGCTTCCGCACCGATGCAGAAAGAAACGTCCAGGTGTTTGATGCAACAGGCCGTATGGTTGTTTGCGCTACATCTTCCGAAAGATTATTTTCTGTTTATTCACGCGATTTTGCCAGTGGTGTTTATATCTATCAGATCAGCGAAGGCAATAAAATGTACAGCGGAAAACTGATAAAATGATGCGGATATTTCTGTCCATATTTAGTTTTTTTATGCTGGTGAATTTTTCATTCGCACAGAATCTGACCGTTGGGCCCAAACTGGGATTCAATGTAGGCGCACCACTTCCTTTGGGCAACATTCCTGAAGGCGCCAAAGGTACTCCGCTCGCCTGTCATAATCTGGGCGTTTTTGTTAATTACAAAATCTCTGAAAAATTCAGCATACAGGCAGAATTGCTCTACAACCGCAAAGGTGCTCAGTTCACAACACCACTCGACAGTATGCCCTATACCGATCACATGCAGCATCCCTTGTATCCTGATGTCTGGCTCGATGTGGAAACATTCTTCAATGGCACTGCTGAAGGCGCTTTCGATAATTACTATCTTGAATTTCCTTTGTTGCTTTCGTACAAAATCGGTCAGTCGAAATGGTCTCTGTCAGCTGGTGGTTATTACGGATGGTTGGCTCAAACTGAGACTCATGCAACGGCTACAGGGTATGCCGGCTACGATCCCGCACTGCGCGAAGAGGTGCTTGATTTCGCCGAAAACACGCGGGAATACGATTACGGAGCATTGATAGGCACTACTTATAAAGCCAGCGATCGCATTGATATCAATGTCCGGATTTCATTCGGAATGGAGTCGGTTTTTGTGGATGACTACGAAAAAATCGATTACTCGCTCAACAACATGTTCGCACAGTTTACGGCCAGTTATTCATTTATACCTGCCAACTGGTTTGGCAAAAAATAATGATTGCAGACTTCTCAACACTCCTTGCCAAGCCATTCTCCGGAGAAGAACTTTCTCTGCAGGAAGCATTGCATCTTTACCAAAATGCACCGTTGTCTCAGCTGATTGCAGCTGCTCATGCGCTGCGTGTGAAACTGCATCCTGAAAATGAAGTGAGCTGGATCATCGACCGCAATGTGAACATCACAAATGTATGCATTACCGGATGCCGTTTCTGCAACTTCAGTTGTTCGAAAAACAGTGTTTCGGCTTATGTTACAACCCGCGATGATTACAGAAAAAAAATAAACGAACTTTTTGCGCTCGGCGGAAATCAACTGTTATTGCAGGGTGGACTGAATCCTGCGCTGGACCTCAGGTTTCATTGTGATTTATTCAGCTGGATGAAATCAGAATTTCCGCAATTGAAACTGCACGCACTCAGTCCTGCTGAAGTCGATTACATGTCGCGGATAGAAAAAATGTCGCATGAAGAAGTTCTGAAAACGCTGATGAATGCTGGCCTCGATAGTCTTCCTGGCGCTGGTGCGGAAATACTGTGTGATCGAGTGCGAAAAATTGTTTCTCCTGCCAAAATCAGCACTGATGGCTGGCTTGAAGTGATGCGTGCTGCTCACCGGCTTGGCCTGGTAACTTCAGCCACCATGATGTTCGGCCATGTTGAAACACTCGAAGAGCGCATCCGGCATATGATCCGCATTCGAGACCTGCAAAAGGAAAAGCCGGAAAATGTGCCGGGATTTTTGTCATTTATTCCATGGCCGTTTTACGGAAAAGACACTACCCTGATGAAAGAAGGTCTTGTAAAATATTTTCCGACACCGGTTGAATATATACGTCTGATTGCCACAGCCAGACTGGTTTTACATAATATCCGGAATATACAGGCCTCGTGGCTGACAGTTGGAAAAACAACGGCTTCGGTTTGTCTTTACGCAGGCGCCAACGATCTCGGCAGCATCATGATTGAAGAGAATGTTGTTTCTTCCGCTGGTGCTTCGTACCGCATGAATGCTGATGAAATGCAGCAACTGATCCGCGATGCAGGATTTATCCCGAGCCGTAGAAATCAGGATTTTACGAACGCATAGCGCGTGGTACATTGGGCTTTGCCAACCGCATGCCGCTAGCCTCATGCCTTGTCCCTAACCTCGACCTCGACCTTGTTCTTGTCCTTATCCTTGATATTTTTTTATCTTTACAACAAAAATCAATTCATGCCTGCATCCAACAACACCAATCCTTTTCTCACTCTGAGCGAAGTTCTTGCGCAGGTGCGGGTGGTGGTTGCACGCGAGTTTCCGCTGCCGCTGTGGATCAAAGCAGACATGCTCAAGCTGAACCATTATTCGGCCTCAGGACATGCCTTTCCGGAACTGGTGGAAAAAACGGCCGGGAAAGTCACTGCAAAGTGTCAGTCAATGATCTGGGCCGATGACTTGCAGCGGATTGCAGCCAATTTCCGTCAGGTGACCGGAAAACAACTCACCGATGGAATCGAGATTTTATTCCGTGCCGAAATTCGTTTTCACGAACAATACGGCATGCGTCTCCGCATCATCGATATCGATGCACAAAATACTCTCGGTCAGATGGCGCTGGAACGCAAAAAAACCATCGAAAAACTCAAAGCTGAAGGTCTTTATTTTCAGAATAAACAGGTGGCACTTGCCGATGTTCCCGGACGGCTGGCCATCATCAGTGCGGCCACCAGCCGCGGTTTGCATGATCTGAAAAACATAATTTTTTCTGCGGGATCTCCGTTCAGAATCAAAATGACTTTATTCACTGCAGTGCTGCAGGGCGCACGTGGAGCTGAAACCATTGGCACAAGAATTCAGCAGATCGGACAACGCAGCAGTGAATTCGATGCAATACTGATCATTCGCGGCGGTGGTGATGACACCGGCATGGATTGTTATGATAACTATGCGCTGGCCCGTACGGTGTGTGAATGTCCGCTACCTGTTATCACTGGAATTGGTCATTCGACCAATGAGACTGTGACCGAGATGGTAGCGCATACAAATAAGATTACGCCAACCGATGTTGCTTACTTTATTGTTGGAAAATTTTCGGAGCAACTGATGAAACTGCAGGATCTCACATCGCAGCTAAGTGCTCAGGCATTGATGTCTGTGGCAACAGAAGAACAGCTCCTGCAGGATATGGCACAATCGGTTTCCGATATTGCGCGCAATGAATTTCAGCAGCAGAAAGACTTCCTGATGCAGGCCGGAAATATCATTCAGCAGAAATCAATTCAGAAAATGGCTGCGTCATTTTCCAAACTTGAATCAATCGGAGCGGAGCTCAGAGCATTGTCGCAGCGGATATTTCTGAATCAGCAACACAAAAACGATATGCTGAACACCGCACTCAATCAGCATTTGCAAAGTGTTCTGCGCAAGGAAACATCAACACTCGATATACTTGAAAGCAAAGTGAAAATGCTCGATCCGCAGAATATACTCCGTCGCGGATACTCCATCACAATGCATCAGGGAAAGATTGTGAAAAGCACAAAGACGCTGAAAGACGGAAATGAAATTGAAACAATCCTTTCGGACGGACGCGTGAAATCAGTTGTTCAGAAAAACAAAAAAGATAAAATATGAGTGAACCGAAGTATTCCGAAGCCATGGCGGAGCTCGAAGAAATAGTAAACGCCATTGAAAACGACACACCGGATCCGGATGAGCTGATTGTGAAAGTGAAGCGGGCTGCCGAGCTGATTCAGTTCTGCCGCAAGCGTCTGCTGAACACCGAAACGGAGATCAACACCGTTCTGGCCAAGCTGAAAGAAATGTCGGATGGCGGCGAAAGCCAGTAAAAAGTACTGAGCACCATTTTAAGGCAAACTTCGCTGTCATCCTGAGCCCACCAGCAAAACACGTTTTGCAACCTAAATAAAAAATGACAATAGGGCAAACATAATATTCCATCGTCCGATGGCGACGAAGGAGGCAGAGGATATGGAATCGTTATGTTTGCGGCAAAACCGACGATTCCATATTCTGCGATTCTCTCCGAACGATGGAATATCGGTTTTGCTTATTTATTTGATTTTTAGTGGTATAAGCAAATGTGTCATTAGCAGTGTCGCTCCTGTTGTGCTTTTTCAACAATAGGCTTGCGATGAATCGAAGGAAAAAGCGGGGTAAACTCCAGCAAGAAAAGGTTGAACAGTAAAGCTTGCTGACATGGAATCGTCGGCAACCATGCCCCCTCACCAACAATTCATCGCCGCCACCATCAGACAACTATGCACGGGCAAAATTCCAATGGTATCTCGTATATGAAATTCTTCAAAAAACTCAGGCGTCACGCGTAGAATGCCATGCTCCTGCGAAATGCGATCGACATAGCAATCAGTGATTACTTTCCCGATTCTGTCTTCATGCAGGCGCACAAGCGCACCAAATCCGGGCTTGCCGTCGGGCATGCGACAGACTTCTTTCGAAAGATGTACAGCACCGGCATGTACCAGCACTTCGTTGCGATCGGGATAAACGCTCAGGATATCACATTCAAGCACAGCGGCAACCTGATTGATTTTGCATGTGCCAAGCGCCACCTGCATCATGTCGTAATACACAAAATTGCCGGGCCGCAATTCTGAAATATTTTTCAGCATTTCAGGCGTATAATGCGGCAACGAAGGCGTATCGCCGATGCTGAGCGGACAGGATTTCCCGGTTTGTGTTTCAATATACTCTTTTAATACAACCAGTCTTGTAATGGATGAGAGATTGATGTCAACTATTTCTTCAACCGATCTGGCGCTGTATGTATTCCCAAAATGGCTCAGGATACCGGAGAACGGATGTGTGCCGTTTTTTGAAATCAGCTTAAATGCTCTTAAAAATTCTTTGGTGTTTTCGGCAGGCCAGCCTGCACGGCCATAACCGGCATCGGCTTTCAGATAAAATGAAACGGGATTTTTTATTTCGGATAAAGCTTTGGTAAGAGTATCATTGTTGTCAACCAGCAGATGCAGTTTTATTTTTGAAGCCAGCGCGTTGTATTGGGCAATGTGATTGGGATTGAGAGGCATGGCAATCAGAATGTCATTCCAGCCGCCTGCCGCAAAATATTCAGCCATTGGCAATGAAGAGACCGTAATTTTTTCAATGCCAGAGTTGCGGAACCACATGCCGGCACCTATGCTCTGATGAGTTTTGAAATGCGGCCTGAATGTAACATCTGAAAATCGTTGGTCTTCGAAAACAGCTTTCAGATTGGCTTTCGCGCGGTTGCAATCAATGAATATGTTTGGGTTGGTCTGCATGTCAAAATATTTAAGAATTCAAATGAAATCAGTCTGGATGTTTGAGTGATTCCTGCTCCTTTCATTATAACGCATGCTTCTGTCATCCTGAGCGGAGTCGAAGGATAGACAACAGTGAAGACTCTGAGGTTGGGCGTAGTCTTTAATTAAAACTGGTTGGGTTTAGTCTCCAGACTAAACCCAGCAGTAAAATCCATTAAGACTACGCCCAACCATAATCTATCTATTTCACAATCTTCATTTCATCAATCAGATAACCTGCACCGGCGTATTTGTCAATCACCCACAGACAATAGCGTATGTCGAGCGACACATTACGGCATTTGCCCGGATCGAACATCAGATCGCTCATGGTGCCTTCCCACACGCGGTCGAAATTTATTCCGATGAGCTCGCCATTGGCGTTCAGAACAGGGCTTCCGCTGTTTCCACCGGTGGTGTGATTGGTGGCAATAAAACCTGTATGCAGCGTTCCGTCTGCATCGGCATAAATGCCAAAATCTTTTGCAAGCACGAGTTCTTTCAGGCGCGGACTCACATAATAATCTTCAATCTCCGGACTTTCTTTTTCAAGAATGCCATCAACAGTCGTATAATACTTGTAGTTCACGCCATCGGCCGCCTGAAAACCTTTCACTTTTCCGTAGGCAACACGCAGGGTACTGTTAGCATCGGGATACATGCGCTCCGATGTTTTCATGTCTATTTTGATTTTGACATAAATACGGTACATGCTGTCAATCTGCGCTCTGTATAAGCTTTGTCCGGGATCGATTTTATCAAAATAGCTGTTGAAAAATCCATTCGTGAGCTGGTAAATCGGATCTTTCTGAATGGCTTTTTTCACTTTTTTCGGACTCAGGTTGAGAAACGCCAGCGTCTTTTCTTTCGAAACAAAGTAACTGCGCTTGTAGGCATCATTCATGGCGGCTTTCCAGTCTCCTTTCCATTTGCTTTCCATCGTCTTGTATTCTTCCGGAATGAATTGTTCTCCCATGTTTTTCAGCATCGGCATCAGCAAAATGGCTATCTCACGGTCAATGTCAACATTGTAGCCGTTGTAGTAGCCGTCCACCGATTTCAGCAGTTTGTCCCGGGCACCTGAAAGCAGCTCTGACTTTGGATCTTTGATGCATTCGTTGATGTATGCCGTAAAGCTGTATGCAAATTTTATTGCCTCAATGCTGTAAGCGCCTTCAAAAAAGTATGTGTATGCAAGTGAATATGGGCGAAGCTTTTCGTAGGCAGCTTTCATGTTTTCAAGCAATGTTCCGTATTTTGCAAAAGCATCTTTGTCATGGCGCAGCGTTTCCATGAAATCGTTTTCCTGTGCCTGCTTCCGTGAAATGCCGTTCCACTGCCGGATTCCCTTGCTTTCGCCAATGAATTTTTTCCAGTAATTGGCAATGCCGTTAATCTTGTTGGCGTACTGAATGCGAATTGCCGGGTCGGTCTTCATGTATTTTTCCATCACATCCATGCGGGTTCTGCGCATGCCGATGGCAACCGGATTTTCTTCTTCAGTGATAATCTTCACGCCGTCCGAAATGGTGAAATGCTCAGTTGTTCCGGGATATCCGAATACGAAGGTGAAATCATCTTCCTTTACTCCTTTCAGCGAAATCGGCAGAACATAATTGGGTTTGTATGGCACATTGCTTTTGGAATATGAAGCCGGCTTGTTGTCTTTGTTTGCATAAATCCTGAACATCGAGAAATCACCTGTATGACGTGGCCACATCCAGTTGTCGGTGTCACCGCCGAATTTGCCGATGCTTGAAGGGGGCGCACCAACCAGTCGCACATCGGTGAAGACTTCGTACACCATCAGGTAAAATTCATTTCCATAATAAAACGATTTGACCTGAGACTGGTAATGCGTGCCGGATACCGCATCCTGAGCTATTTTGTCGCTTATCTCCTTGATTGCTTTTTCGCGCTGTGCTTCGGTCATGTCATCGGTGAGCTTTGCCTGCACCTTTGCTGTCACATCTTCCATCCTGACCAGAATTGTTGCTGTTAGGCCCGGGCAGCTGAGTTCCTGCTCTTTGCTCATGGCCCAGAAACCATCGGTCAGGTAATCGTTTTCAACTGAACTGTGGCTCTGTATCTGACCGTAGCCGCAATGATGATTGGTCAGCATCAATCCCTGA
>Ga0116172_10004028_pt1 | contig 12061 bp, 10 predicted proteins | sample AD_UKC083_MetaG_FD_89799 | JGI IMG/M metagenome (GOLD analysis project Ga0116172, IMG submission 89799) | Active sludge microbial communities of municipal wastewater-treating anaerobic digesters from USA - AD_UKC083_MetaG | ecosystem: Engineered > Bioreactor > Anaerobic > Digestate | place: USA...
ATTCAAGTAGTATACGCTTGCGAAGTTGACCTTGTCGAATATGTTGCGCTTCAGGAAATTCCCAAAACGCTGCGGCGCGTTGTCGGAAAGGCCTACATATTCATCGAGATGGAAGGCGTTCACGCAAGTCCAATCGATGCCTTCCGTTTCACACAACTTCGTCAAGAACTCGTTTTGCGATGGCGCCGCAGCAAACACCATATTGATTGATCCTTGTGAGGCAATGAGGCTCCTCATCAATCCTGCTACCTGTTGGGCGGCTGCCTGGCCCATGGCCGGGCGGTCGACGTGCACTTCTACAGCAAGTCTGTCGACTGCGAACTTCGTCATATCAACCTCTGTCATCTGTTCTCTCCTCATGAGACTGCCCCAAGCATGCTCAGAAGCTCATCGACTATCATCTCACCACTGCCTCGAGCGAGCCGCGAGGGATGCCCGTAGTACCTGTATGAATCCTCCACCTCGTAGCCACCTTCATCGTAGCAGTGCTCGGGTGCCACGTATCCAATGTTGTCGTTGCAGTAACCCGCAACAAGTACCCTTCTAGGACTTCTCTGTTCCTTGATCCTCAAGGCAAACTCGTGAAAGAACTCCCCCGGCAATGAGACGAAATCAAGACAGCCGACGGAGAAGGCAGTGATTTCACTTGTCACATACGGCATGACCTCACCGCGTCGTATTCGGCGAGCCATGTTCAAGGCCCATTCAGACCACACCTCAGCTTGGTGGTATTCGCCGTACGGCGCGCCCTCCGCCTTCAGCTCGCGGACCGCCTGCTTCCACTCTTCAGCCTGTCGCTCAAGACCGCCCGGTTCGGGCAGTGGCTCAAGCGGCAAGCATATCGCCTTCACACCGTAGGCGATGTCGGCTGCCTCAAGTGACGTAGCACACTCAGAAGCCTTGAGGGCCTCTGCGGCGAGTACTCGACCCAGCCTCTCTGCCTCTTCAAATGTCCTCCTGGAGCTGGCATTCCCCTTGATGCTGTCCGCCGTGTTATGGCCAACATTCACATCTCCACAGGCTCCGTTCACCATCATGACCTGCGCTCCGGAATAGACCTGTTCGAGAGTTCTTGTCATATAGTACGGATAATCAGCCGTGATCAGCAGGTTATTGGGGCCCAATACCACGGGGTGACATGCATAGTTGACAACCAAGGCTATGGCGCGATCGGCTCCCTGAAAACGCACTACCGTCACTTGCGGGTCTATGGGTCCATCCTTGTGACGCCGGTTCTTGCCGACCTCGCTGCATCCGCCATGCCCGACAAAGACCGCAACCGATTCCATGGACTGACTCGCCTCTTGAACGGCTTCCGCTATGCTCGCCGCAATCGCCGCGAGGTACTCCGGATCCGGATGGCCCAAGTAGGCATCGCGTAGAGTCGCCGGGCCCGAATGCGTATGCGTGGCGCATACAATGATCGAACTTGGGGACAAACCCGATGTCCGGGCAATGGTCTCCCTGATCGCAGCTACCAATCGCCGGTCCACACCGATAAGGTCGACAGAGATCAGAGCCAGACTCCTCTTTCCGTCCGACAGGACGATCACTCGTGCCCATAACGGGTCATGTATGCCACGACACCTGCCGGTTCTCGCGACAAACCCGGACATCTCGCAATCAAGAGGCGGGCTGATCATCGCCCTGCCGACGCCCGCCTTCAGCTGTCTGCTCATATGACAAATGCTCCCCTTACCATCGTTCAGCCCTCAACGCCGGCCAGAGGCAGCGTTACTCTCTGCCCAGTCCTAGCTGACTCGTAAATGGCCAAGACCAGTTCCACAGCTTTGTAACCTTCAGTTCCCGGAATGGCCGGTCTCCTGTCCTCACGTATGGCACCTATCATGTCTGCGATTTGCTGCTGGTGCGCCCATACATCCTCCACCAGATTGCTTGTTGGATTCATCCTCTTGTGGCAGTTGCCATCTGCGGGCGTCGGCTGATTGCCCTCAGTGGGCTCTCGGAATTGCCACTTCAACGGGGTCTCATCTTCGATAATCGCAGTACCGTCGGTTCCAAAGACCTCAAGACGCTTGCTGATCCCGTAGTACACAGAGGTCGTAGCCTGAATCGTTCCCATGGCCGCGCTCTCGAACTCCACCGTGGCGGTCACGGTATCCTCGACCTCAATGTCGTGCGAGAGGTTCGCCGTGCGCGCAAAGACGCTCTTCACATCCCCCATGATCCAACGAAGCAGATCGACACTATGAATCCCCTGGTTCATCAAAGCGCCTCCGCCGTCCTGGTGCAGCGTTCCGCGCCAGCTACCGCTGTCGTAGTACTCCTGTGACCTATAGCAGATCGTGTAGGCGTTACCGAGGATGGGCATTCCGATCCTACCATCAACCACAGCCTCTTTCAGCCTTTGGAATGTCGGCATGAACCTCAGCTGGAACACACAGCCTAGCTTAACTCCGGCATCTTCGCAGATCTGGATTATGCTTTGGGCTCGTGAAAGCTCAATATCCAACGGTTTTTCCACCAGTAGGTTGACCCCGTACTGCGCGGCGGTCCGGCATATGTCAAGTCTAGTTCCGCTAGGGGTGCACACGCAGGCAATATCAGGCCTCTCCCTTTCAAGCATCTCAGCATAATCTGAGTAGGCCTTGCAGGCGAACTCGCCTGCGAAGGTAGCAGCCGTCTCGGGCCTTACATCCGACACCGCCACCAGACGTGCGCCGTCTAGGCCGCTTACAGCTCTGGCATGAACTCTTCCGATAGCCCCACATCCAACCACAGCAATGCGCATCTTCTCATCCATGCTCTCACTTCCCTACAGGAACTCAGACCAGCCCAGCCAGAACGTCTTTGAGGTTGGCCACCATGTAGTCGACCTCTCCTTCAGACAGGGTCGGGTCGACCTGGATGAACAACGCCCGCGCGATCAGATCCTCAGCCTTCGGGCACATGCCCATTTTGTACTCACGAGGCTGCGCTGAGTTGAGTGGGCAGGTAAACGGGCAGCCTGAACGGTGCCAGGTGGACTTGCTCAGAACAAACGGGTACGCGTACGTTGGCAATCCCTGATATAGCCGCGCTCCGGACACCTTACGCCTGCGGCACTCCTTCTCCGCCTGGACGGCAGCTTCTTCCGAAGGCAGGTACACAACAAGGGAGACGCAGCTAGCGCCCTCTGCGTCGTGATCGTGTCGCCAGCGCAGGCCGCGGATCTCGTTGAGCCCATCAACGATTCTCTTTGCGTTCGCTCGCATTCCGCCCACGATCTTCTCGACCTTCCGGAGCTGCATCAAAGCCACGGATCCCGTCAGCTCGCTCATTCGGTAGTTCTCGCCGTAGAAGCCGGGGCAGGTCTCGTCGACCACGACTTTGCCGTTGGCGTCTCTGATGCACCCCTGGTCGTGAGCCATGATCATCCTCTTGTACAAGGTGTCGTTATTAGTGACCACCAGTCCACCCTCTCCGGCGGTTATGGTCTTGTTCAGCTGCAGGCTGAATGTTCCAATATGGCCAATGGTCCCGACGTATCTTCCCCTATACGAAGCGGCGAACGACTGAGCGCTGTCCTCAATCACCATAAGGTCGTGGCGGTTGGCGATTTCCATTATGCGATCCATATCGGCACTTGACCCCTGCAGGTGGACAACCATGATGACCTTCGTGCGAGCCGTAATGCACTGCTCCAGTGCCTCAGGATCCATGCTCATGCTGTCATCCACGTCGCAGAAGACCGGAATCGCATTGCATGTAACCACAGAACCAGCGCAGGCAACGAAGGTGAGCGATGGAATGATCACCTCATCGCCAGGGCCCACTCCCATTGCCCTCAACGCGACTACCAACGCCGCAGTGCCTGACGACACTGCCAGCGCGTGCTTGGTGCCCAGGAATCGGGCGGCCTCGTTTTCAAAGTCCCGCACCTTGCCTTGCACTGCGGGGCCATAGTATCTGAACGGCGACTGGTGTTCTATCACCTCTGACGCCGATCCTTCCTCCTCGGGGCCGTACACGAAAGCTCCAGGATAGACTGGGCGACTCAGGTCTTTCATCAGGGAATCCTCCTTGTTGCTAGGTTATTGCTTCTACGACTTCATACCGCTTAGCGCCATTCCGGAAACGATGTTCTCACGGAAGATGAGGAACACTATTATTAGCGGCACGACTGATATCGACGCTCCGGCCATTACTGATCCGTACTCGACCGCATACTGATTTTGGAACATGGCGAGGCCGACCTCCAGGACGAACAGCTCAGATGAATTGGTGACTATGAGGGGCCATACGAAGAAGGCCCATCCAAACATGAACTGGAATATGGCCAGCGCAGATAGGGCTGATTTCGACAGCGGGAGAATAACGCTGGTGAAGACGCCCAGTTCGTTGCAACCATCAATCCGTGCTGCATCCATAAGGTCATCCGGAATCGTGGCTATATGCTGGCGCATCAAGAAGATCCCGAAACTCGTAATAACAAGCGGGAGCATGATTCCGGTGTAGCTGTCAATAAGGCCAGCCTTCGACACCATCAAGTAGAATGGAATCATGTAGCACTCAAACGGCACCATAGTAGTCCCCAGGATTATCATGAACAGAGCATTCTTGAAGGGGAAGTCATACTTCGCAAAAACGGCGCCGGCAAAAGACGATGTTACGAGCACCGCAACGGTAGAAACAACAGCAACCAAAACGCTGTTCATGAAGTAGCGAAACACCGGAATGCGATGGGCTATGTCAGTGAAGTTCTCGAACGTGAGCGTCCGAGGGAAGAACGTAGGAGGGACGGCCAGGATCTCACGTTCGGGCTTGAGCGCTGTAAGGAACATCCATACAAACGGGAACAGCATGAGGCCTACCCCTATCAGCAGGATGACATGGTACCAGTTCTTCGCCATTGATCTGGACGGATGGTTCAATGGTATCACCCCTTCCTTCTAGTAGTGGTCCGCCCGGAGCAGCTTGAACTGAATTATGCTGACGATCATCACGATAGCGAACAGTACAACTACCTGAGCTGAAGCATAGCCAGCCTTGAAATACCTAAAGGCGTTCTGGTAGATCTCGTAGACTAGCACACGCACCGAGGCTGCAGGAGCGCTCTGCGATCCCGTCGTCATGACATAGACGGGTGTGAATACGTTGAAGGCCTGGATCGTGGCTATCACGCACACGTACAGAAGCATGGGCTTGAGTAGCGGAAGCGTAATGTACCTGAAGGCATTCCATCCGACCGCGCCGTCAACGGAACCAGCTTCATAGTACTCGTCGGGGACGTTGCGCAGCCCGACAAGGAATAGGACCATGTAGTATCCGAGTACCTTCCATATGCTCATAATGATAATGGAGTACAAAGCGATATTGGGATCCGTCAGCCATCCCACGCCCTGTAGCCCAACTGCGTTCAGCGTGAAGTTGATTATCCCGTAGGTCTTGTCGTACATCCATTTCCACAAGATCGACACAGGAACCATTGGGATAACGACCGGAAGAAAGTATGCGAACTCGTACAGATTGCCCAATCGCGACTTCCGCTTTAGGGCCAAGGCAAGAAGCAATGCCAGCGCCACGCTGATGGTCACCACGAGAACCGTATAGACCGTGGTGTTGACCAGGGCGACCTTGAACGTCTCATCTGTCGCCAGTTTGGCGAAGTTACCCAGCCCGACAAAGGGGCGGTTAGGTTTGATTAGGTTCCACTCATATAGGCTCAGATAGAACGTACCTGCTATCGGAACAATGCGCAGGACAGTGTAGAGCAAGACAGTGGGAACGATCACAGCGACGACGAAATTGCGTTTCCTGCGCTCCAGGCCTCTGCTTTTGGTGAGTGTGATTCGGGCAGACATGTACTTCCCTCCGACTGCGCAGCATGTTCGGGATGGGCGGAACTGCCCACCCCGAACACACTGCCGCCAGTGCTTTGCGCTGCTGACTCTACTAACGATACGGCTTAGTACAGCTTGTTCTCGCGCAGAATCTTGTTGGTCTCCTCAGCAGCGTTATCCAGAACCTTCTTTATGCCCGTTGGGTTATCTACCAACGATGCGTCTCTGAAGGCGGCCTCCAGGCGTTCCCCGAGCTTAGTCCAGATCTCATCTGCCGCGCTGATAGGGGGGTACGTGCCGAGCTGGTATCCCTTTGGACGCTCGTTTGCTACTGCGTAACCGGGCTCTGCCGCATAGATGTCGGAGAAGTTGATGTCAGTCCTAGGTACTGGCCACCCGATATCTGCGAACAGCTTCTTCACATACTTGTCGCGGTTCATGAATATCGCGAACTCCCATGCCGTATCTGCATTCTTGCTGCTCTTGGGCACGAACATGGACTCAGTGGAATACACTGTGCCTGACGCACTGCCTGTCCGGCCAGGAATCAGCGCGGTTCCATAGTTCAGGTCGGGAGCGTTCTTCTTGAAGTAGGGAATCGGCCAGAACTCACGGATGAACATGGCCGTGTGCCCGAGCGCAAAAGCTTCAGTATCCTGCTTGGTATCGAAACTATCGGCCTTGTGCTTGTGGATCAGGTCAATGTACAGCTTCAGTGTCGCAGCCCCAGCCTCGTCGTTATAGGCCGCGCGCCATTTCCCGTCAGGCGTTTGCTTTAGGATCGAACCTCCGGCGCTGGTCAGCAGGATCTGGAACTTCTCGGTCACGCCTGATCCGCCGCCGAACTTCCGCAGGCAGATCCCTGTACGAATCGGGTTACCTCGATCATCATACACGGTAAGCTTTTTGGCGTACTCAACCAGTTCATTCCAAGTTTTCGGCGCTCCGGTGAGACCCGCCTTCTTGAACAGATCCTTGTTCCAATAGAGAACGCGGGCGATTCCGATCTGTGGTATTCCATAGATCTTGCCGCCGAACGTGTTTAGCTTAAGAGTCATCGGATCAAACGACTCAGAGATAAACTTGCTGATGTTCTTGGGCGGTTCTGACACGAACCCAGCCTCGATATACTGGGGGATGATGTACTCTGAGGTAACAAATATGTCGGGAGCGTTCCCCACTGGAACCGACACAGCGAGCTTCCTTTCAAACTCCCTTAGTGGGAAAGCCAGCACCTCAACTTTATTGCCCGTCTCGGCCTCAAAGTCAGCCGCAGCCTCCTGGTACGCAGGCAGCAAGTCGGGCCATCCAATCCACACACTGATCTTCTTCTTCGTACTGGCCAAGCTGCCTGCACTGAAGGCCAGAACCATTGCTAGGCACAGAACCAAGATCTTCTTGCCGCTCATATAGAGCCCTCCTCTTCATGATTTTGCGAGAGTCGCTGACACCGCCCAGAACCGAATCCTGTAGACTATCACCTCGCTTCCGCAACTGAAAGCCTTAGCTACCTCCAACACCGCACTCAATTGAGAGTCAGAGACCTCAGGTAAGCTAGGCTTCGCTCAGTGCCGGCCTTCAGGCCACGGACGTACCTCTCTTGCTCAAATACACCTGACTTCAAAAGTTCCTTTGGATCGCCCATACCCTCGTACTCACACAGCAAAGCGCCCTGATAGCCGCGGTCGGCAAGCAAATCTACTACGTACCGCAGGTCTACTCGTCCATCTCCGAGAGCGACGAACTGAGTCTTGCTGCCCTCAGCAGTCACCAGATCCTTAAGGTGCACACTCACGACATATGGCGCCAACTGCTCGAAATAGCGGTGGGCCTCGTCGAGGCTATGACCTGCCCAGCAGAAGTTACCAGTGTCGAGCGTAAGGCCAAGGTTGTCGGAACCGACCTCTTCAACGATTCTCATAAGAGTTGGCCCATCATTGACAACCACTCCGTGGTTTTCCAGAGCGAGCGTAACTCCGTATTGCTTGGCTATACCCACAGCAACCCTGAAACCCCTAGTGATATTACTGATCATCTGCTCGGCAGACAACGACAGTTGCATATTGCCTCCCATGGCCCTTACGATGCCGACGCCCAGATCAGCGGCTAACCTACAGTAGTACTCCAACCTCTCCAGTTCCTTGGGCAAGTCGCCGGGTTCAGAAGAGGCGAAGTCGTTGTAACCTGCTACCGAAGCGATGTGCAGACCGCGGTCTTCTACAGCCCTTACGAGGCTTGAGCGGTCCGGCCCATCCAGATTGAGAGTACCGTTATGGGCGCCCTTCACAGTGCAGAGCTCAATAGCCTCGCCGCCAATGCTTCCCACGAAGTCAAGGACATCAACGAAATCCATGCAACTCAGACTGAGGCACACTACCCCTATATTCACCCGCGACCGCCCTCCAGATTTGAGCGTCTAAGCATTGCACGTACATGAAGCTGCATGGTCTGACGTTTTTCGGTAGACCACTCGCCCCCCGACCATGGTTAGCCCAATTTCAATATCATCGTCAAACACCGCCAGATCGGCTTCCATACCTTGGGATATCCTGCCCACTTCACGGTCAAGCCCCTGCATCCGCGCCGGGTTGGCGGTTGCCAACTGTACGGCCTCATGCACCTGCATACCTACGAGCTGCACCATGTTCCTTATCATCTGGCTCATGGTAGCCACGCTGCTGGCAAAAGCGCTGCGGTCAGGCAGCTTGGCGACGTAATTGCCCTGCCGCGTAGAAACCTCGAATTCATCTGGCACAGCATCTTCCACAATGACATCCAACCCGCCCAGATTATACTCCCCAGGCCCCAGCCCGGCTGCCGACATGGCATCGCTGACCAGGCAGACCCGGTCCAGCCCTTTGCTTTTCAAAACCAGTCGCATTAGGCTTGGAGGCAGATGATGCCCATCAGCGATGATTTCTGTGGTAAGCTCGTCCAGTAGCAGAGTCGACTCGATGACTCCCGTTATTCGGTAAGCGCTCATCCGCCGGACTCCCGACATGCCCGAGAATATGTGGGTAACGTGCGTGTAGCCGTGCTCGATAGCCTCCAGAACCTCCGCATAGCTAGCATTGGAGTGAGCGATCGAGGCTACGATACCCCTTCTCCTCAACTCCGTTCCCAGGCGCAACCCCCCCGGGATTTCCGGCGCGGCGGAAATGCGACTGATGCAAGGATACTTATCGAGCCAAGGGAGATAGTCAGCTGGATCCGGGTTGACAATGTGTTTTGGATTCTGAGCTCCCGGTTGCTCCGGGTTAAGATAAGGGCCCTCCAGGTGTAGACCTCGGATCCTGGCACCGTAGTCAATGCAGGTCTGTGCCCGTTGTACGCAATCTATCACATCGCCAAGCACGTCCAGGCTTCCCGAGAGCGTCGTGGGCAAGAACGAGGTGACTCCATACATGGCCAAACCACGGCTCATCCTGCCCAGATCGTCCAGAGATCCCGACATAACGTCCCCGCCGCAAAAACCGTGCACATGCAGATCGATGAAGCCGGGCCCTACGTACGATCCCTGAACATCTATCACCTCAGCGTGGGCTGGCAGACGCACTTGGTTCACGTCGCCGACATCAGCAATGATGCCATCCCTCACAACCACCACTCCATCATTTAGAACCCGCAGTGGCGTGATAACTCTTCCGTTGACTAAAGCCGTGGTTACCACCAAACTGACCCCTTCCGAACGCCTAATCCATATCACTATCGGCCTATAGCCGGTACCTACAGCAGACCTGCCTATCCGAACCAGTCCGGCATGTCGAATATCTTCTTTGCAACAGCGGCATAGCTGCCTTTCAGAGGCGGATCCTCTTTCAGGCTTGACAGTGCGACGCGAACATTCCGGTTAAGCTCGTTGAGAACCCTTATCTTCATCTCGTCAGCGACCATGCTGACCAGCGACGCGCCTAGCCGGGCAAGTTCCCCTCCCAATATGACAGTGTCGGGGTTAAACATGTTCACAAGATTGGAGACAGCTACGCCCACCAAGCGGCCAACTCGACTCACGACCTGACCGATCTCAGCTGTGTCGCTTAGCGGAGGATAGAGAAGACTATCAAAGCTCAGCCTGCCTTTTGACAGACCAAGTTCCTCAAGAATATCGTCACTCATGGCAAGCTTGGCCTGCTCAAGCACAGCAGAAATGCCGCAGAGCGCCTCAAAACACCCACTGGATCCGCAGGTGCATTCAGGACCCCCATCCGGAATGAGCGTCATGTGCCCGATTTCGCCCGCATAACCGCGCGAACCACCATACACTTCATTGTCTAGTACAATCCCTGCGCCAATACCGACTGATAGGTTTATGTATATGAGGCTCTTGGAGCCGCGCCCATTACCGAACTCGTGCTCCGCCAAGGCTGCCGCGTTGGATATATTCTCCACGTGGACCGGCATTCCGTATAGGCGCTTTGACAGCATGGCTCCAAGCGCCACTTTCTCCCACCTCAGGTTGGATGAGCGCTCCACAATCCCCCTGTGGGGATCAATCAAGCCAGGTGAGGCTAGTCCACACCAGAGGATCCGCCTCCTATCGATGCCGGTGCTGTCCACCAGCCAGTCAAAGGAAGCCCCAATCGCCTGAACAACATCCTCGGCGAGGGACGTGTCCAGCGTCTGGTAGTGTTCATTGAGGGCATTGCCGTTCAAGTCGAAAATGGCAGTTGCGGTCTCGCCCCTCTGTATGCGGACGGCAAGAATGAAGGCAGCCGTCGGACTGATCTCGAGCATAACCGGTCTTCTTCCACCGCTTGACTCGCCACGGCCCGTCTCCTTAACGACCCCCTCCGATATCAGCTCGTTCACAATCACGGATACAGTAGGTGCGGCCAGGCCAGTCTCATTGGCAACTTCATAGCGAGCAATGGGCCCGAGTTGCCGGATTGTCTCCCGGACCAGAAGCCGGTTGAGAATCTTGATATCCTTACTGTTGCTGGGGGTCTTCCTCACGGGCAATGCCTCCATCGTCAGATCGTGACATCCAGGACTGCAGCAAGCTCGATGGGAAAGCACGAGTTATTTAGATCGATGAAGTAACTTAGCTGCGCGATCCTGTCCTCGCGCAGCTAAACAGCGCAAGAGGGCAGGTGGCAATGGGAGCGGTATCCCGAGCAAGCTTTCTTTTTTCGTCGACGAAAGTATTCGCCGCCGGCGGCGGCATTCCTGCTTGTGTTCACTAACCCCGGGCAGATTTTCTGTGGGCGATCCCGCACACATCGAAACGCCGTGTGGTTGACCCATGTGGCATGTATGAAAAAGACACGACAAGCTCGGGAGGTTCGCTCCGCGCTCACCTCAAAAGACCGTGTTCCCGATGCCTTCCTCATCATTACGACAGGCCAGCATGTGATCAGCCAGGTCTACGGCCTCTGCCCATTGCCCGAGTAGTACATCAGCGGTGCCGCCGGAAGTCCGTGCTCTTAAAGCCATCCTCAAAACCGCGACAAGTGGCAGGCACCAACGCCTCATGCAGTCGTGTTCATCGAGTTCACAACTACTCAGCGGACGCGGGTGGCAGACGTAGAGGCCCCAGAACCTGGTCCAGTGCAGGATACTATCGCCGAAGCCAGGCTCATGTTCGCCGACACCCTCATCAATCTGAGCTGCACTTCTACATGCAGGCCCAGGACGAGCGCGCGTCGGGGAACGGGACAGGACGGTCATGCCCGTCTCAGCGTGACGTGAAAAAGAACAACCAGCCCGAGGGGGGATATGCCCGCCCCGAGCTGGTTGCCGCAGCATTCCTAGTACAGAACCTTAAGATCCTCGGACTTGCTTGCAAAGCAGTGTTTGGGCTCCGGGAACGCCCCTCCCCTAACATCCGCTGCGTACTGGGCAAGCGCACTCCCAATCTGCTCGCTCAGGTCAAGGTACTGCTTGACAAACGTCGGCACGAACCGATCGAAAAGCCCTAGCATATCCGGAGTAACTAGGCATTGGCCGTCACAATCAGGACCTGCACCGATACCGATTACCGGAACGTCGACCTTGCTAGTCGCAATCTTCCCTAGCTCAGCGGGAATGCACTCAAGCAGCAAAGCGAACACGCCGGCATCCTGCAGAGCGAGTGCATCATCAATGATCTTCTGGGCGGAATCGACAGTCTTTCCCTGAACCTTGTACCCTCCCAGCATGTTGACACTCTGCGGAGTCAGCCCGAGGTGGCCCATCACAGGGATCCCGGCGTCTACCATCCTGCGGACAGCGCCGACTACTTCAGATCCTCCCTCGAGTTTCACTGCGTCAACTCCGGCTTCTTTCATGAGCCTGCCGGC
>Ga0116172_10004030_pt1 | contig 12060 bp, 10 predicted proteins | sample AD_UKC083_MetaG_FD_89799 | JGI IMG/M metagenome (GOLD analysis project Ga0116172, IMG submission 89799) | Active sludge microbial communities of municipal wastewater-treating anaerobic digesters from USA - AD_UKC083_MetaG | ecosystem: Engineered > Bioreactor > Anaerobic > Digestate | place: USA...
CCACTCTTCTTCTCAAAGAGTTCAATCGAAAAGAGAAGAAGAGAAAATGTTGCCAATGCCACAATTAATCGTGAGCTTTCGGCTATAAAAAGAGCTTTCAACCTGGCTGCCAGGTGCACACCGCCTAAAGTTGCTCAAGTTCCCTATATACCGATGTTAAAAGAAAATAATGTCAGCAAGGGATTTATTGAGCATGAGGATTATCAGGCCTTAAAAGAGGCACTTCCGGCTTATCTGAAACCTGTTTTGACCTTTGCCTATTTTTCCGGCTGGAGACGGTCAGAAATCATGAGTTTGAAATGGTCTCAGGTTAATCTTCGAGAAAGCATTGTCCGACTGGAGCCGGGAGAAACGAAAAACGGCGAAGTGCGGACTCTGTACATGGAACCTGAGCTAGGTGTTCCTGAAAGAGTAGCCATGACTATCTCCGGACACAAGACAAGAAACGTGTTTGACCGTTACAACATTGTTTCCCAGGAAGATTTGAAGGAAGCTGCAAGGAAAAGACAGCTATTTAGTGAAACACAAAATAAAATTTCTAAAAGTAGTTACAAATTGGTTACAATTGGCTCTAAAAACAGCAAAAGGTTGCAATCATAAGAACGCAACCTGTTGATTTTCCTGGTGGGCCGTGCGGGGATTGAACCCGCGGCCAACGGATTAAAAGTCCGCTGCTCTACCTCTGAGCTAACGGCCCACTTGTTCGGTTATTTTAGAACGTGCCCTCTTAACAGCAAGTCAGGTGAGTGTCAAGGAGAAACTGACACAATTTCAACCAGAAAAGGGGTCCTGCAGTGAAATTGTTTCCTCTCTTCCTGAACCGACCGAAACCAGAATTATTTTTGTCCCGGCGAGTTCTCCCATGCGTTTCAGATATTTTTGCGCGTTAAGCGGGAGATCCGTCATTTTTCGCGCGTGTAAAATATCTTCTTTCCATCCCGCGAATTCTTCATAGACAGGACGGCTCTGAGAAAGAATACTCATATCAGCCGGCACCGCATGGGTGTATTCACCGCTTGCCGTTTTATATCCCACGCAGATTTTTATTTTATCCAGGCCGGTCAGAACATCGAGTTTGGTAATCGCCAGAGCATTGATTCCGGAAACACGGACAGCCTGTCTCACCAAGACCATGTCCAGCCAGCCGCAGCGGCGTTTCCGCCCGGTCGTGGCGCCGAATTCCTGTCCGACTTTCTGCATGTGTTCGCCAATTTCGTCATGCAGTTCCGTCGGAAAAGGCCCTTCACCCACTCTGGTGGTGTAAGCCTTGCAGATGCCCACAACTTTATTTATGGCGCTGGCTCCAATGCCGCTGCCGCAGGAAGCGTTGCCTGCCGCGGTGTTGGAAGAAGTTACATAGGGATATGTCCCGAAATCAACGTCAAGCTGGGAACCCTGCGCTCCTTCGAAAAGAATTTTCTTTCCGTCGCGTTGCGCCTTTTCCAAAATCAAAGAAGTGTCGGCGACGTATGGTTTCAACTTAACGGCAAAGGCAAAACACTCAGTGGCGATTTTATTTTCGTCAAACGGCTTCTGTTCGAACAACCTCTTCAGCAAAAAGTTTTTTTCCTCCAGAGCGCGGCGCAACTTTTCCCTGAGGGTCTCTTCGTTGTAGAGATCAATCACCCGTATTCCCGTGCGCGCCACCTTATCTTCGTAAGCCGGACCTATTCCTCTTCCTGTTGTACCGATTTTTTTCCCGGAATTGTGCGCTTCGCGCGCCTGGTCAATACTGCGATGGTAGGGCATGATTAAATGAGCTCTTTCGCTCACCATCAGCTTTGTGCTCGGTGGAAAAAGAGCGCCTTTGTGCAATTCCTCTATTTCCTGAAGCAGAACCGCCGGATCGACAACAACTCCATTACCAATAATGCATATTTTGTTTTCATGTAAAATCCCCGAAGGAATTAAATGCAATATGGTTTTCCTGCCGCCAACAACCAACGTGTGTCCGGCGTTATTTCCTCCCTGAAAACGGGCGATGACATCCGCTTGTTCAGCGTAAAGATCGACGACTTTACCCTTGCCTTCATCACCCCACTGTGTGCCGATAACCGCGACGTTAGCCATTAGTATATACTTTCCTGTAACTTAACAGATAATACGGGAATTACGCCCGGTAATTCCCGTATTATATAAAATATTCTTCCTGGATTAAAGTGTTTTGACCTTTTCGTTGAAAACTTTTTCCAGCTCCGCCAGCGCGTTTTTGATATCCGCTTCTTCAATTGTCGGGCCGCACCAGAAACGATAACCGGCGGGAGCGTCCTTATAAGAATTGATGTCATGCGCGATATTCTTTTTGCTTAAATCCGACGCGATGCTTTTGAGAAATTTGCTTTTCGCGTCCGCGTCGAGCGCGGCAACTTTCGGATGCGTAACCGAAAGGCAAACGGAGGTGTTGGAACGGACTTTGGGATCATCCGCCAGAAATTCAATCCAGTCGGTTTTGGCCACCCAGTCTTCCACAACTTTTAAATTGGCGCGGCTTCTCTTGAATAAACCATCAAGGCCGATTTTGGCGGCCCAATTCAGCGCGTCCAAATAATCTTCCACGCAAATCATGGAAGGCGTGTTGATGACATCGCCGTCGAAAATCGCCTTATTGATTTTGTCACCTTTTTTCAGCCGGAAAATCTTGGGCATCGGCCAGGGCGGCGTGTAAGATTCCAGGCGCGCGACAGCTTTCGGACTTAAAATCATCATGCCGTGCGCGGCTTCACCGCCCAGACATTTCTGCCAGGAGAAAGTCAAAACATCAATTTTGCTCCAGTCAATTTCATTGGCAAACGCGTAACTGGTGGCGTCGCATAAAGACAGGCCTTCGCGGTTGGCGGGAATCCAGTTCCAGTCGGGAATGCGCACGCCGCTGGTGGTGCCGTTGGCCACAAAAACCACATCCGTTTTCCAATCCACTTTGCTCAGATCAGGAATTTTCCCGTAATCGGCCTTGATAATCATGGGGTTGAGTTTCAATTGTTTGTTAACGTCCGTCGCCCAGCCTTCGGAAAAACTCTCCCAAACCAAAACGGTGACCGGCTTGGGGCCCAAAAGCGACCACATGGCGCATTCGAAAGCACCGGTATCGGAAGCCGGCAGAATTCCCACAAGGTAATCTGACGGAATTTTTAAGATATTTCTTGTTTCATTAATGGCTTTGATAAGTCTTTCTTTGCCCAGCGCGGAACGGTGCGAACGTCCCACCGGCGCGCCTTTCAAGACATCAATATTCCACGCTGGCCTTTTGCTACAGGGGCCTGAACTAAAATTTGGGTTTTGCATACTCAACATCCTTATAAATAAATTTAAAAACAGTTATACATATCAGCAATGAAATTTTTACTCAAGAAAATTCAAAAGCCCCGGTGTTTATTAGTTTTTTTAAATAAAATCATGAAATTAACACTACGACACGCCCACGCTATTTGGCCGCCGGTCATAAAAACTTTCATTTTCCCTCCTTATGAAACTTCTTTATTAATCGTCTCCCATCAGCGGCAACACTTTATCCAGCTTAAAATAAATCAAATATTTGGGGCCGGTTTTATATTTTCCTTCCGTTTCTTTATATTTTCTGCGGCGGATTTCTTCAATTAGCGGGCTGTCCTTCTCTTCACGAATTTTTGTCAGATACAAACGCTTGCCTTCATATTTATCCGCTTCTTTAAAAAGATAAACGGCATGGGGGCTGGAGAGTAAATTGGCGCGTGTCAGTTTTTCCGCCGCTATAAAAGCCACGGTTTCTTCATCGAAAAAATGCGGCCGTCCGTAAATGGCGGCGTTCACCATGCCGTTTTTATCCGCGGTGGCCAGAATACCAACTCCTTTGACTTCCTCAAAATACCGGTCAAGCTTCATCGTCCCCCCTCCTTGCTTTTATTGTTCAATATAGGTTCTCGCTCTATCTTTGTAAAGCAACAAAACAATTAAAACTTTTTTAATACGACCATAACAACTATAGTTTTCTTTTATATATGTTGACATAATTAGAAAAAGTATGCTCTCTTCCCATGTAAATCCCGAGGTACTTATTCTTGAAAAAAGCAAAAACCAGTTTCTTCTGTCAGCATTGCGGTTATATGTCGCCCAAATGGCTGGGCAAGTGCCCTTCGTGCGGCGGCTGGAATTGCTTTGCCGAAGAAGTAATAGTCAATACCGGTTCCGACAGTCGCGCGGAGATGCGCTTCGACTGTAAGCCTATGCCGATTGAAGCTATCCCTTTAGAAGAAGGCATGCGAACGGTCACGGGAATAGCGGAAATTGACCGCGTCTTAGGAGGAGGCATCGTTAACGGCTCGGCTGTTTTAATCGGCGGAGAGCCGGGCATCGGCAAATCCACTCTCATGCTGCAGATGATGCACAATCTGGCCAAAGCCGGACAAAAAGTTCTCTATGTATCCGGCGAAGAATCCGCCAGCCAGATAAAGCTGCGCAGCCAGCGAATAGGCGCGGCGGCCAAAGATTTATTGGTTCTCGTGGAAGTATCTCTGGAAAAAATTTTAGAACAGATAAAAAATATTTCTCCCACCATCGTGGTTATCGATTCTATTCAAACTATCTACTCGGCGGACTTAATGTCCGCACCCGGCAGCATAGGACAGGTCCGTGAAGCGTCATCAAGACTGATTTTGTTTGCCAAAAAATTCGGCATCCCTGTTTTTCTGATCGGACACGTAACCAAAGACGGCTCTATCGCGGGGCCGAAAGTTTTAGAGCATATGGTGGACACTGTTCTTTACTTTGAAGGAGATTCGGGGCATGCTTACCGGATAGTCCGCGGTATTAAAAACCGTTTCGGACCGACCAATGAGATCGGCGTCTTTGAAATGCAGGAAAAAGGACTCAAAGAGGTGCACAATCCTTCGGCTTTTTTCCTGTCGGAAAGGCCGCACAATGTCCCGGGCTCCGTGGTTGTTCCCAGCCTGGAAGGCGCCAGGCCGATTTTAGTCGAAATTCAGGCGCTGGTTTCCCCCAGCAATCTGGGAATGCCCCGGCGCACGGCTATAGGCGTCGATCACAATCGCGTGTCGCTGCTGGTCGCGGTTCTGGATAAAATCTGCAGTCTTCATATGGGAAGCTCCGACATCTTCATTAATGTGGCGGGCGGTATCCGCCTGTCTGAACCGGCGGTGGATTTGGGCGTAGTCGCCGCCATGGCTTCCAGTTTTCTGGATAAACCGGTTGATGCGCGCACCGTTATTTTCGGAGAAGTTGGCCTCACCGGTGAAGTACGCGCCGTTTCTCAAACGGAAACAAGGATAAAGGAGGCCGCCCGGCTGGGATTTGAACGCTGCGTAGTTCCTCAAGCGTCAGCGGCAAGTAAAATAGGCGCGGCAAAAACGGAAGTTATAACTGTCAGCTCACTGCGAGAGATGCTGGAAAATTTATTTTAGCGCCTGAAACGCTTCTGAAAAAAATTTTTTCAAAAAACCTCTCTAAGTATTGACATAATTAAAAAAATGTTTAAGTTAGCGCCTCTAAACAGTACTAATAAATTATAAATTATAAAAAACCAGAAAGGAGAATAAAAAGCATGAAAATCAGACCTTTACAAGATAGGATTATCGTAAAACGCTTGGAAGAGGAACAGAAAACTAAAGGCGGTATTATCATACCCGACACCGCTAAAGAAAAACCGATTGAAGGAAAAGTGGTGGCCGTGGGTAAAGGCAAGGTAGCCGATGACGGCAAACTAATCAAACCCGAAGTAAAAGTAGGCGACAAAGTTCTTTTCAGCAAATACGGCGGCACCGAGGTCAAAATAGACGGCGAAGAGTATTTGATCATGAGAGAAGACGACATTTTAGGCATCATTGAAAAATAAGAATAATTTTAAGGAGGAATATATAAGATGGGAGCAAAAATACTTCTTTACGATGAAGAAGCGAGGAAATCGATCCTCAAGGGGGTAAATACCCTGGCCGACGCTGTAAAAGTAACTCTGGGGCCTAAAGGACGCAATGTTATTATAGATAAAAGCTTCGGTTCGCCCACCGTCACCAAAGACGGTGTCACCGTTGCCAAAGAAATTGAACTAGAAGACAAATTTGAAAATATGGGCGCGCAGATGGTGAAGGAAGTCGCCAGCAAAACCAGCGATGTCGCCGGCGACGGCACCACCACCGCCACTTTGCTCGCGCAGGCCATTTATCGCGAAGGCGTGAAAGCCGTCGCGGCCGGTTCCAACCCGATGGACGTCAAACGCGGCATCGACAAAGCCGTGGAAACGGTAGTCAAAGAGCTGAGCAAAATGAGCAAGCCCACCAAAGATCAAAAAGAAATCGCCCAGGTCGGAACAATTTCCGCCAATAACGATGAAACAATCGGAAACATCATTGCCGAAGCCATGGGTAAAGTCGTCAAAGAAGGCGTCATCACTGTGGAAGAAGCCAAAGGCCTCGAAACGGAACTGGAAATCGTCGAAGGTATGCAGTTTGACCGCGGTTATCTCTCCCCTTACTTTGTTACCAACGCGGACAAAATGCTGGTCAACCTCGAAGAAGCGTTGATATTGATCTATGAAAAGAAAATCAGCGGCATGAAAGACCTGCTTCCGATTTTGGAACAGATCGCCAAAATGGGCAAGCCGCTCTTAATTATCTCGGAAGACGTGGAAGGCGAAGCGCTGGCTACTTTAGTAGTCAATAAGATTCGCGGCACGCTGCATGTGGCCGCGGTTAAAGCCCCCGGTTTCGGCGACCGCCGCAAGGCCATGCTCGAAGACATCGCCATCCTCACCGGCGGCAAGATGATTTCCGAAGATATGGGCTGGAAACTGGAAAACGTTAAACTGGAAGATTTGGGAAAAGCCAAGAAAATCATTATTGATAAAGACAACACGACAATCGTGGACGGCGCCGGCAAGAGATCCGAGCTCGAAGGCCGCGTGAAGCAGATCCGCGCTCAGATTGAAGAAACCACCTCCGATTACGATCGTGAAAAATTGCAGGAAAGACTGGCCAAACTGGTTGGTGGCGTGGCCGTGATTAAAGTTGGCGCTGCAACCGAGACCGAAATGAAGGAAAAGAAAGCCCGCGTGGAAGACGCGCTGCATGCTACCCGCGCCGCTGTCGAGGAAGGAATTATCCCCGGAGGCGGCGTCGCCTATCTGCGCGCATTGCCCGCTTTAGCTAAACTCAATTTTGAAGGCGACGAACAGATCGGCGTGAACATCATTAAAAAAGCAATTGAAGAGCCAATTAAGATGATTGCCGCCAACGCCGGCTTCGAAGGCTCTATTGTCGTGGAAAAAGTCAAAGAAAAGAAAGGTGCTTTCGGTTTCAATGCCCGCATCGATGAGTATCAAGATATGCTGGAGGCAGGCGTTATTGATCCGACCAAAGTCGCCCGTTTCGCTCTGCAGAACGCATCCAGCGTGGCTTCACTGCTTTTGACCACGCAGTGCATGGTAGCCGATAAACCGGAAGAAAAAGGCGCCGGCGGTATGCCCGGTATGCCTCCGGGAGGCGGCTATCCCGGCATGGGAATGTAAGCGATAGCTACTCCGACTGAAAACGGCAGGTTAACAGGAAAAGCCCCTTGTTGTAAAAACAAGGGGCTTTTCCATCAGACGACAACTTGCATAAAACGCATATTCTGATTTGACTAGGAAATATTTTTTTCTTTTTTCAGCCCTTTGCAAATCATATATCCGAAGAAGACCACACCGCAAACCAAAAAAAATATCGAAATGTTCGTGTAGTATTTTTCGAGCAGTTCTTTCTGCGCATAGAGAAAATAACCAAGTAAAACAAGAATGAAATTCCAGAGCCCCGAACCCAATGCGGTAAAAAGCAAGAATTTCTTGAAGTTCATTTTGGCAAATCCGGCCGGGAGTGAAATCAACTGCCGCACCGCCGGAACGAGTCGGCCGATGAATGTGGAGCTGCGGCCGTATTTGATAAAATAATTTTCGGCTTTTTCCAAAGTTTTTCTTGTTATCAAAAAGAAATGGGCGATACGACTGTCGGCCAGGCGATAAAGCATCGCCCTGCCGAGAAAATAAGCAAAATAGTAATTAAATATGGCGCCGATTAGCGCGCCGGCCGTGGCAGCGAAAAAGACACCGGCGACATTGAGCGTTCCCTGCGCGGCTTTATACGCGGCGGGCGGCACAACTATTTCCGAAGGAAAAGGAATAAAAGAACTTTCGATGCTCATCAGCAATACAACGGTACCATAATTTATATGTTCAAAATACCAAGAGGTAACGGAAGCAAATAATTCTGTTATCATAAATCACGCGCCAGATACCAAACACAATTTACAACTTTATCGTTTCTTTGCCGCTGGTTCAGTCTTTTATATTTTACTTTATGCTTAGATTCAACTTATTTTGAACAATTCAAATCAAATCATGTTTATTTACAATCAGGAAAAACCGGATGTTGCAAACATCATCCTTGTTTTCCGAAAATACGGCAATCAAAATATTCCGGCACTCTGCAGGAGCCCGTCTGTTCATTTAATTTTAACAATTTCACAACTGAAAAAGTAAGCGCAGACGGATTATCCGCCTGCGCTTTTCAGGCAACACCTGCCCGTAGCAGTCACGGTCAGCCGGTCAGGACAACACTTAAGGAATTTCGCAATAACTGAGGACCGGCGCGGCGGCTCCTTGCTATCCTGATTATTTCTTTGACCCGGCCATTTCCTCCTCGCGGAGGGTTTTGCGCAGTATTTTACCTATCGTCGATTTGGGAAGAAAATCCCTGAATTCGACCAGTTTGGGCACTTTATAGGCCACCAGCTTTTCTTTACAGAAATCGATAATTTCTTCCGTGGTCGCCTTCTGCCCTTCTTTCAAAACGATAAACACCTTAACCGTCTCGCCGCGGTAATCATCGGGAATGCCTACCGTCACGGCTTCCTTAACCTTGGGATGCTGATAAAGCACCTCGTCCACCTCGCGCGGATAAATGTTGAATCCGCCCGCAATGATTAAATCCTTTTTGCGGTCAACAATGGTGATATAGCCGTCTTCATCCATCTGGCCGATATCGCCCGTGTGAAGCCAGCCGTCTTTCAGCTGTTTTTTTGTTTCCTCGGGATTGTCCCAATATTCCTTCATCACGGTCGGCCCCTTGATGATAATTTCGCCCGGCTCTCCCAACTTGACATCCTGCAGTCCTTCATCGAGATCCACGATACGAACATCATTGTCCGGGCAGGGTATGCCGATAGAACCAGCTTTCGGCCGCATCACCGGATTAATAATCCCCATGGAGGCCGTTTCACTCATCCCCCAGCCCTCACTGAAGAAAATTCCCATATCCTTCACCTTTTTTATCAATTCAGCAGGCATCGGAGCGCCTCCGGAATTAAACACTCCAATCTTGGAAGAAATATTCAACTCCTTAATTTTCGGATTATTAACAACAGCCGTAATCAGAGTGGGCACGGCGGGAAAGAAGGTGATTTGTTCATATCTGCCGATGGCTTCAAAAAGCTCATTGATGTCAAAACGGGGCAATTGAATCTGAGTCGCCGCGCTGAAAAAACCGACATTCAGGCAGGTTATATTGCCATACACATGAAAATAGGGAATGACACCCAACAAAGTAACTTTTTCCTTCGATATATAATTCAGTACCGTTGATTGCCCCCACAGGCAAACATGCATGGTGGCGGCCACAAGATTCGCATGTGTGAGAACCGCTCCTTTAGGAATTCCCGTGGTGCCGCCGGTAAACTGAATAACAGCCGGATCATCGGGCGTGACCGTAACATCCGGCAGAACATCCTTCGCGCAGCTCTCCAGAAGCTCCGAAAAATGCAGCCAGTCCGGCTCCAAAGCAAGATCCCTGGCTGTACTGACGCCAAAGCCATCGATAAAATCAGCCATCTTGGTGACAATTAATTTCAATTTCATCTCTTTGGCCAAAGGGCCTATGGTGGGCAGAACCATGTCGAAAGTGAAAAGAAAATTCATCCGCGTGTTTTTAACCATGAACGCAAGCTCGTCGTGGGTATAAAGAGGATTCATATTGACGACGATGCCGCCCGCCGTCAGGACCGCATAATAGGCAATGACATACTGAGGACTATTGGGCAGGGCAATACCGATCCGGTCGCCCTTGCCGACACCCTCACGAACCAGAGCGTTGGCCATGCGGAGAATCCGGTTGCGCATTTCGCGAAAAGTAATGAACGATTTATAAAAATCCGTGGCCGGCTTATTGGGCTGGAAAGCCGCCGCCAGATTCACAAATTCCTGCACCGGAATTTTAGGATAACTGATAGTCGTCGGAACGCTGTAATCATAATTTTTTGTCCAGAAACGTGGTTCCATCAGCATAAACTCCTTTCTTCTAAACGTGACAATAAGGTAAGTTTAAACAGTTTTTTTCATAATCATTATGGAGAACGGTAAAGAGATTCAATCGCAATCTCGGCGCTGATCATGTAGCTTGATGCCAGAGGCAAGAGATATTGTAGCACCATCGGTTTCATCGACAGTGCAGATACGGCGGAGGGGCATAGCTTGATCAATCATACTCCTTATTTTTTTTACCACATCCTGATGGAAAATGAAAGCGAGGAAAATACACCGTTCCCCGAAGACTGCTAAAAAATGGCGGATTTATTCATCGGACAATGTCTCCATTTTCTACCGGAATTTAAAAAGTTGTATTCCTTGTTCTATCGATACAAAAGATAATGCGGTTTTATCCGACAAAGAATAAAAAAAGAGGGACGCTTCTCGTTCCCTCTTTTGCTCTTGACTCATTAATCCACCTTTCGCGTTGCCCTGTTTACGCCGTTTTTACCGAAAAACGCTTCAGCGCCTCAATCCGGTCATCCAGCGGCGGATGACTCATAAATAAAATGGCCAGGCCGCGTTTGGACGGCTTGCCATTGATACCAAAAGCGGACATCTGGTCCGGCAGGGGTTGAACAACATTTTTTTTCAGCGCTTCCAGCGCCGCAATCATATTGGGTGTCCCGGCCAGTTTGGCACCACCGGCATCCGCACGGTATTCTCTCTGTCTGCTAAACCACAAAACAATGATACTGGCCAGTATTCCGAAAATAATCTGCGCAACGATTGTGGTCAGAAAAAAGCCGAGGCCGTGCCCCTCTTCGTTTTTCAGGATAACCCTGTCTACAAAATGCCCCACCACGCGGGAGAAGAAAATGACAAAGGTGTTGACGACCCCCTGAATTAGCGTAAGTGTAATCATGTCACCGTTCGCCACGTGAGTTATTTCATGACCTAAAACCGCCTCGACTTCTTCTCTGTTCATCGCACGCAAAAGGCCGGAGCTTACGGCAACCAGCGCTTTGTTTTTGTTCATGCCGGTGGCAAAAGCGTTTGGCGCGGCCGAATCGAATATCGCGACTTCCGGCATGCCGATGCCGGCCATCGTTGCCTGTTTTTTTACCGTTTCGACCAGCCAGATTTCCGCAGTATTTCTGGGAGAGGCAATAACCTGCGCTCCCGTCAGGCGCTTGGCCATCCACTTGGACATCGCCAGAGAAATCAGTGAACCGCCGAAGCCAAAAACCGCGGCAAAGATTAGCAAATTGTACATATTCAAGTTCGTGCCGCTTTCGTCGAGAATACGGTCAACCCCTAAGAGCCGCAAAACGATGCTCAAAACAACAAGCACGGCAATGTTGGTCAAAAGAAACAGCAAAATTCTTTTCATCTTACGTAATACCTCCAAAATTAATTAGTCTTGCCAGACACGGTTTAGTTTTCTTGCATAATCATAATTCCGAGTCAAAGAAAGTCAAGTCCGGGCAAAGCGCCTGGCTATCTTCCACCCGGTTATTTCCCCAAGTATGTAAAGACTATAAAGAATATGGCCGCCTGTCAATATATAAACCAACCATTTAAAATGTAATATTGACCTAAACATTGGTCTGTGGCTCGTATTTTTGTCAATTCTGATTTGTTGAGAATGAAAACCAGCAGACGGACCACAGGTAAATTTGACAAGAGATTATTGATGTTAAGTGCTATAAGTTTGCTTGAAAGTGATATAATTGTATGATAGTGCACTGCCACGCTAAAAAAGCGTATAATTTTCGCCGTCTGGACGCTTTGTCCTGAAA
>Ga0116172_10004045_pt1 | contig 12047 bp, 8 predicted proteins | sample AD_UKC083_MetaG_FD_89799 | JGI IMG/M metagenome (GOLD analysis project Ga0116172, IMG submission 89799) | Active sludge microbial communities of municipal wastewater-treating anaerobic digesters from USA - AD_UKC083_MetaG | ecosystem: Engineered > Bioreactor > Anaerobic > Digestate | place: USA...
GACCTGACTGAAATTGTGTTGTTGGGAGAGACTGAGCAGAAAGATGGAGTTGTTTGGGAAAAAGTGAGGCTGCAAGATGGGAAAATCGGTTGGGTCTCCGCGCGGTTTTTGATGACAGCCACCCCGCCAAAATAGCGGGCTTATTCCAAAATCAGTTCAACATTTTCACGCGGGATGCGGATAATCTGTTCATCCTCCCGCCGCACAACAACTGCCCGCATGACTAATCCGCTGGCAAATTTTTCGGGTTCCTCAGGGAGTTCCACAATCTCACCTGTGCTGCCGGTGTAAGGTTTTCCTAGCAGCCTCACGTGCTTGCCAACCTCAAGATGCAGCTCTTCATGGAATAATCCCGGTGAGACCTGCGCTTTTCCAGGCAGGATGAGGTCCGGCCGACTATGCTCCGAAGGATCTGGCTCATTCGCGTTGAGGTAAACCAGTTGGCTTTCCATCTGCTTCAACATCGCCGCGCTGAGCGCGTCTATTTGAAATTCCCCATAACCGACTAAAACCATCACGGGCAGCGGCGCGTTTTGAAGCGCTGGCAGCACTTCCGGCATGACCGAGCCAAGCACCAATCCGGCGGGTTTTCGGTTGAGCAGGTTGTTAAAGGCTGCCTGGTCGGCTATGTGCTGCACAGCGGCAATCTTGCCCTGCAGGTCAGCAGAGAGCTGTTTCTTATCAGCAGGCAGTTCATCAGAGCTTAGGATGAGCAATTCCCCGGAACTATTCAAACCATTGCCCCAAACGCCCTGCAGCAGCAGCCCCTGCACTGCCACAACCGCCCCCCGCTCGGGGATAATTTCCACCACGGTGCCGGGATACGTCGCCAGAACCTGCAGTTTCTTTTCGCCTAATGCTAAGGTTATTCTGCCGTCCCGAACAGCTACAACCATGCCATCTTGCGAGGCTCGAAAAATGCGGGAAATGAGCCCCGTCTTTTGCGCCACCACATCGCCAGCTTTGACAGGCTCGCCCACCAGTTTTTCAATGTGGCGGTCAATGTTTTTCGGGTTTATTTTTAATCCATTGACTACATCAAAAACCTGATATCGTTCCGGCATTTTGATTTCCGCGATCGGTTCACCCGCAGCCACTTCCTGACCAGTGCGTACCAACACGCTTCCCGCGAAAGGCAGGGCGTAAGTCCGCAGAATTTGTTGATCGCAGGCTATTGAAAGGATCTCTGTCGCCATCCCTAACCGCCTAACTCCCAAAGCCAGTTATAAAAAGCTTCGCTGCGTTTGTTCATCTCATCAGGGAGTTCCAGGGGTCTGCCGCGCGCGTCCACCACGGTGCCCAGCTCAGAGTCAGGAACTGTAACCCATCCGCCCAGTCCGGGCAGCCCCATGCCGATATCGGTTAATTCTCCTGGAGAGAGGTAAATGCGGGTACGGCTGGATGGCGTGGTTTCTACGCGCTTAATTTCGCCTTTGCGCACATCCAAAGTTTCTCGCGCGCTTTCACCGCGGTCAATTTCCAATGTCAGAACGCGCTTTGCGGCCCGCTCCGGGGCATCCGCGCAAATGACAGTCCCCAGATTCGCGAACACGCCTGAATCAATCAGTTGGACAGGCAGCAAGGGTTCTTTATCCGCAAGGCTGCCCAAACCTGCCAGCAGTTGGTCTTTATCCATCGCGAAGGTGGTGATTCCGTGCGGCCGCAAGCCGTCCAAAGCCATCAGCAGTGTTTGCTGCGCCGCGGGAACGCGCACCAGGCTCTCACCCGAGAGCAAAACGGGTTCGTAGGGTTCCAACAAGCCCAGCTCAGGGTCATACGCGAACCAGGGGAATAATTCCCGGGTGCGGCGCAGCGCGTCTTGCAAGCGCACGCGCGTCCAGGCTTGTTCAACCGCCAGGTCTTCCAGAGTAGCGGGTAAGAAAGCTTGGTGCAATTTTTTATTAAGCATATAGGTCGCAGCAGTGCGCGCGTCGATGGGGAGCGTTGCGTAGCGGCTGGTTTCTTTGCCAATTTGATTTGAAATTGGGGGATGACTGATCGCGCCGATAAAGTCACTGCCGCGGGAGGCAATCACAATCGTGGAATTGCAGCCCACATCCAGAGCCATAGCCCCCTTGCCTTCAGGGTTCATGCGGTCAATCAAGCGCACAATTCGGCTGGCGGCAAAAGCGCTGGGCAGGGCGGCGCAGTTCCACTCATGTTCCAATTCCGTCAAACCTGTCAGCTGCTGTCTGCGCAAACGGCTGAACGCGCTTAGCATCGCCGGCCAGCCGGCTGATAGTGATTCCGTGTCGATGCGCGCCTGCACATTCAAGGCGCTGTGAAAATCCTCACCCGCATCAAGTTCTTCGCGAGCGTACTCGGATAAAGCTTCATTCCCCGCGTAAACAAGCTGAGGCCGGATGAGCCTGGGAAGGCTTTGGTAGACAATGCGCAGGTTATCCAAAGCAGCCCGCACCGGCCGGAACGCGCCCTCATTTACACCTCCGGAAGCCACAAACAGGTCCGCATTCGCGTTAATCAGCTTCTCCAACTGGGCGGTAGCATTCAGATCGTCCTGCAGGTCAATTTCCAGCACCACATCGGTGTAGAACAAGCTGACCAGCCTGCGAAGCGCGGCGAGAGAGTAGGTGTCAGAAACGCCAATCAAAACCGTTCGGATAGCTTTCCCCGCGGATAAACTGAGCCCACAGGCCTCAACGCCTTCCTCGCCGCGGATAAGCTTGTGCTTAAGGTCAAGCAAGCGCAAGCCTGCCTTTTCCTGCAACTGCTCGAGCGCGAGGTTTACCCCAGTACGGATATCCTGCCCCACCGCCGCGCTTGTTTCGCTGGCGGCGCTGCAGACAAGCGCGAAGCCGTCCTCACGCGGCTCAAAAAGCCACGCGCGCGTGTTTTGCGATCCGATATCCACGCTCAAGTATCTGCGGTTTTCCATTCCTTAGTTTTCCTCTATCCAGCCAAAAGGGCGACAATAAATTCTTTCAGCCAGACTATCCGCGCGATAAGCGCGGTCAGCGCCGCGCTGTAAAATCCCACGAAGAGCATCCCAAAACTGATACCCAGAAACACCTGCCCCACGCCAGAAATACCTTCCACCAAGAGCGGACGCTGCGCGTCGGCACTTCTTCTGCTAAGGCGGTGATGAAAATAGAACAATACCGAAATCACGCCAAATAGGATGAAAAACGCTTCCACAATTCCACCCCAATCCGCGACCGCGTTTTCGCGCAGCAGGTCCGGGCTGAAGCGGTTAACGATTGCAAGCAACTGCGGCGCGAGGGTCCCGCGGGAAATACCCGCAACGCCTATTGCCGCCGCTGTACCAGCAAGAAATGCCAAAGGCAGGGTTCCCGCTTTCACCGTGCGCGGCACGAGCATCAGCGCCAGCAGCAGGCACAAGGCAAGCGGCACCAGCCCAAGCCAAAACGCGTCTGTTCCGCTTTCCCGCAAAGGCTCAATCAGGCGTGGAATAATCACCTTCAGAACAAGTACTGCGGCAGCGTAACCGGAGGAAACTCCAACCAGGATGTAGAGCGCCACCCGAAAGAAAAAGTTATCGCCTAACAGATAGCTGAAAATCATCACAGAGAGCGCGATTCCAATGACGCCAAGAACAATGTCCATCGGGTTCATGCTTCCGGCTCCTTTTGATGGCGGGCGTTCGAGTCAGCCTCCGCTTTGATAATCATGCCCAGCAAGAGCACGGCAATCATCACCAGCAAGCCCGCCTGGTATGCCCGGGAGGGAGCGCCCGCTGTGGGAGCGTCCAGCGCGTCTGCCAGGACGCGTCCTTCCATAGTCCCAGCCGCGTAACCTGCCAGTTGACCAGCATCATAATAAGGAAGCAATAAAGCGGCGTTTTGGCTGCTTGCCAATATTCCCAGCTTGCCTGCTTTCAACCAGGGTCCGGCTTGCTCAATCCAATTTTGAATATCGGCCTGGGAATCTTCCAGCAGCAGAATGAGCGTGTAGTTTTCCAGGTTTTCCAACGCTCCCGGAACCGCGGCGCTGCTTTCATCAAGCTGCAGAGCAGCTGCCAACACGCCCAGTCTGCCGCCTGCCAGGTAGCTAATCTCCCGCGCGGGAATATCGGCTGCGTCCATCAAATTCGCGCTCAGCCACAATCCGTTGGGATGGGTGGTCAGGAATTGCAGCTTGACCCCGCGCTCCTCAAGCGCGCGCAGCACCGGCGCGCTCATTTGCTCCATCTCGGCGCTGGTGGCCGCCTGATATTCCTGTACAACGAGCACCGTGTCACCGCTTTCCAGCGCATTGAGCGCGTCTTTCAGGGCGACGGCCGGCGTGGGGTTTTCAAATTTGATTGGCCTGGCTTCTGGCACGAACACAATCACAGCGGCCAACACGAGCAACAGAAACGCACCCAGGATGAAGCGATACCAGCCTTTTGAAGCTTCCCTCGCGGTTTTAGCCGGCGGAAGGCCTTTGCCTTCCTCGCCAATCAGGGTCATCAGCATCTGCGCGTTTTCTTTTTGTTTGCGCAGAAGCAGCAAATCTGCGGAGAGTTCTTCGCTTGAGCTTGGTTTTTCTTCCAGGTCCAGCGCGCCAACTTCTGCAGTCAGCCCCAATTCCTCCAAAACAGGTTCGAGCTCTGGGGTTTTGGGACCTTCAGAGGGTTCCTCATCTGCCCGGGCATCTGGGCTGGCTTCCTCGTCAGGATGCAAGACAAGCTCAGCGCTCTCGCTTTCAAGTTCGGGCACTGCGCCTGGCTCAGACTCCTCCTGCGGGTTAGCCGCCAGGGCTTCAGCTGGTTCCGACTGCTCCAGCGCGGGTTCATCGACCTGTTCTGCTTCTTGCGCGGGTTCATCGCCCTGTTCCGCTTCTTGCGCAGATGCTTCTATGGAAAAGCCTGCAATTGTTTCCTCGCTGGGTTGATTTTGCTCCGCGTCTTGAGGCTGCAGCTCGCGTACTTTGCGCAGCCATTCCGGCACGCCTTCCTCACTTTCAGGGCTTGGTTCCGCGGGCTTGGCGGCCAGCAAGTTTTCTCTGCGGGCGTTTTCCCGGATGCGGGCAATCCAGTTGGCGAACTCCTCGTCCACGCGCCCCTGGTGTTCTTCAGCGCGGGAAGCTTCCATTGCGTTTATTTTTCGCGAGAGCTCGCCAGCGGCATCTTCTTCCTGCAAAGCGCGTTTGCGGATACGCGCCAGCCACTCAGGCGTTTGCTCATCCTCGCCTTCGGGAGTTACAGATTGTGTCTCCTCAGAGGCGGCAGGCTCAGGGGTCTTCCCGATGGAAATAACCGGCCTGGGCTTTTCAGCCTGGCTGTCGTCCTCCTGCCTGAAAGCCTGAAGCAGGTCAGAAACAGAGATATCTTGCTCTTCTGGCAGCCCTGCGTCCGGATCAGTCCCCTCAATCCTGAAAAGGTCTTCCAGATCTTCGCCGCAGTGAACGCAGCGCGTGGCTACTGGCAGGTTTTCTTTTCCACAGTGCGGACAGAGGATCATTTCCGCGCTCATTTATTCACCCCAGCCCTTTTCCAGGCCAAGCATCACCCGCAGACCCGTCATCAGCGCGCCAATGCCTATGCCAATCAGCAATCCGCGCGCGCCAATCAGAGGCAAACGCTGCAGATACGCGATGATGGTGGTTAACAGAGGGATGTTCAACGCTTGCAGCAGCCCAAGGGAGATAACCAAAAAAACCAGCGCGCTGATGCCAAAGGAAATTGTCAGGAGAGACCAGCCGCGGCTGCGAAAGATTTGCAGAGCGGCGCCGGTCATCACAAGCGCTGCCAAACCAAGCAAACTTGTCTCCAATGGCAGCTGAATGGCAGCCACCCAGCGCAAATAGGCAGTATTATCCAGCCCAAGCACCAGCGCGCCCACAAAGCTGACCAAAAAGGCGCTGATGAGGATAATGCTGTAGATGAAGCCGCGCTGACCGCGAATGATGTGGCGCAAATGGGTCAGAATCAGGGCGGCGACTGCCACAAGCAGCGCGGCTGAGGCAATGATTATTGCCCAATTAAGAACCAGGTCCAACCAGCCGCCTAGCTGCTGCCGCAAAATAAGCGCCGCGAGAACAAACCCAGCCGCCAAAGCGGCAACCACGATTGGGATTGTCTTTCTCACTGCCACACCCCCAGCAGTTTTAAGAGCACGCCGGCCAGCAAGCCAAGCGCGGCCAGCACACGCAGCCAATCCTGCGCGCGCACGGCGGCCGCCGCGCTTGCGTCTGTCTCCAGGGATGCTCCGGCATTGAGCGCGTCCTCCCCCAGGCAAAGGCCGGCGTTCGTGGCAAGCAAGACTGCCTGAGTACAGAGCTCATCGCTGCCAGCTACTAGCGGGATCCCTTTTTGGTCAGCCAGATTCGCGGCTAAAAAGCTCTCGGGTCGATGGCTGCCAATCAGAAAGACGCCGGCGTTGGCCCGGAAATTTACTTCGGGGAGCAGACCAGCCAGGTAGGCATAGGGGGTAGCACCTGCCAGCAAACCAAAATCCGGTTTAAACAACTCAGTCGCGAGCGCGTTTTGATATTTTCCGCGCACAATCAGCTGGCTGAGCGCGGCTAAAGACCCATCGCCTGCCAGCGCTTGCGCCGGTCGGTCGTTAAAAACTGAGCGTCTGGACATCAAGCGCAGCACGGGCAGCCCGGCCAGATTTGCCGGCGCGGGCGCGCTGTTGTTCGGGTTTGCGCCCAAACCAATGGTGAGCCGCAGCCCCTTCTCAGCGGCCGCGTGCATCAACTTTTCCGCGTCCACCAGCGCTTCATTTTTCTTTAAATGTCGGTAGGGTTGTTTTCGATGGATGAACAGGTTCAGTCCGAGGCTGAGCAGCGCCAGCAGCACAACGCCAAGCGCGAGCAGATCTACATTACTCATCCCTTCAAGCATAAGAGACCCCGACTGACCAAAATAAAACCAGGAGCAGCCCGCGTGCGGCATTGCGCGCATATCCAAGGCAGAGAAACCGCACGGCTGCCGCCGCGTTTCCGGATGTTGAACTGTCTGGTTTTTTCGACCAGCTCAACTCCGATAGATAAAGTATAGCATATTCATCTTAAGCTAAGTAACAATTATTAATAAAAAGTCTGCTGTGCCTTGCCACCCAACCCGCCTCTCAATTAATGTAAGACGTCCCCTCGGATGGGGATGTCTCACGCGCGTTCTTGATTTCCAGTCTTAAATATGAATTGCGTGACCCAAAGCCGCTTCCGCGGCTTCCAGCACAGCCTCGCTTAAGGTCGGGTGAGCGTGAATATTCGCCGCAATCGCGCTGGCGGGCAGTTTATTGGCTTGCGCCAGCGTCAGCTCAGGCAGCAGTTCTGCCGCGTCCGGCCCGACGATGGAAGCCCCGAGGATCTGACCGTCCTCCGCGTTGGTTATCAGCTTCACATACCCACCGTACTCGCCGTAACCCAGCGCTTTACCATTCGCCTGGAAGGGAAACTTACCTACGCGCACCTGAAAGCCTGCCTGAACCGCCTGTGCTTCGGAATATCCGAAGGATGCCACCTGCGGCTGGCTATAAGTTGCCCGCGGAATCATGCGGTAATCCAGCTCGCGTGTGGGCAGCCCGGCAATGCTTTCCGCGCAGATGGTCCCCATGGTAGAAGCAGTGTGCGCCAGCAGCAGCTTGCCGGTCAGGTCCCCAATCGCGCGGATGCCGGGGACGGTGGTCCGCATTTGCCCATCCACGGTCACGAAGCCGCGTTGGTCCAGCTGCACCCCCAATTGTTCAAGCCCCAGGTCCTTAGAGTTGGGTTTAAACCCAACCGCAACCAGGGTCAGCTCCGTGTCCACGCTCTGCTCACCAACCTCATTGACCAGCATCACGCGTGTTCCACTTTCATTTTTTTCAACAGAAACAACTTTGGTTCCCGCGTGAACCTGCACGCCACGCTTGGCAAAGGCTTTAGTAAGTTCGGCGGCCGCTTCATCATCTTCCGCCGGCAGGATGTGTGGGAGCATCTCAACCAGATGGACATCCGTGCCGTACGCGCTCCAAATGGTGGCAAATTCAACGCCAATCGCGCCGCCTCCGATAATAAGCGCTGATTTTGGCAGCTTTTCTAGCATGATCGCGTGCGCGTAATCAAGGATTTTCTCGCCATCCGGTTCCATCCCGGGCACCACCACAGGATGCGCCCCAGTGGCCAGAATGATGTTCTTGGCGCTTAGTGTCTGGCTGCCCCCATCACTGGCGTCCACGCGCACCTCTGATGGGCTGAGCAAAAAACCGCGGCCAGAATAAACGCTGATGCCGTGTTTTTTCATCAAAAAACCCACGCCTTTGGTCAGCCGCTGCGAAACCTGGCGGCTGCGCTTATATGCCGCGCCGTAATCCAGGCTCAGGTTGTCCACATGAATACCGTAGGCCTCCGCATTAACGCGCAGCAGGTAGGCCAGTTCAGCGTTGCGCAGAAGCGCCTTGGAAGGTATGCAGCCAATGTTCAGGCACACGCCGCCCAGCGCTTTTTGTTCAACCAGCGCGGTCTTAAGACCCAACTGCGCGGCTCTGATTGCGCTCACGTAGCCGCCCGGCCCCGCGCCAACCACAACGACATCGAAAACTTCCATGTTGCTCCTTTTCTTGCGTGTTTCTGGAATTATTATAAATGGAGAAACAGCGGAAAATCCAAGCGTAGAACTTTGGCATGCCTGCTTGCGCCTGCCCTGAAGGCATGCTAAACTATTTTTACTAAGGAGAGCCCCTTTTTTAGGCTGTATATTTGTGCCGCAGGATCTTGATTCCCTTCTTGCCCATTTTTTACCGACCAGCGCTGCGGCTGGGGTCTTTATCGCGGCAAACCGCCGGGTCAATTCCTCTGTTCATCCCGAATTGCGCGCCCATACCGCCCGGATAATCCGCTTCCTCGAAACTAATCAATCCCAAATCCCGGGCGCGATCGGTGAATACCACCTGATGGATTTGGATGGCCGCAGGCTGCTGTTAGTCAGCAGCGCTCTGAATGGCAACCAGGCTGTCAGTTTTTTATTCCCAACGGAGACCAGTTTTGAGGAGATTCTCACGACCTTTTCCAAACTGGCAAATATGCTTAACGCTCCGGATTTGACTGACCTGACCAGCCTGAAACCCCGCAAGAATGGCTCTCTAAACGCTCAAAATTGGCAGGACGCGCTTTTTGCGCCGCTGCCCGAGAGCGAGGAAACAAACGGTATACACTCCGTTCCACCAAGGCTGCCAGATGAGGCGCTTGATGCGGACGGTTGGATGCAAATTTTCTAATCCTTTAAAAGCGCGGTTTTTCACGCCTAAACAAACGCGCCCTTGCCTGTCTGAAGAAACGAGGTCATCATGCCAAAAATTCTCTACCTTCTGGACGGCCACGCGTTGGCCTACCGTTCCTACTTCGCGCTCACTTCCGGCGGCACCGCCCGTTGGGCAACCAGCACGGGCGAGCCAACCGCTGGCGTGTTCGGCTTCGCCAGCACCCTGCTGCGCATCCTGGAACAGGACCAACCCGACTATCTGGCTGTCTCTTTCGATACCGGCCGCACCTTCCGACACGACCTCTATACGGAATACAAGGGCACTCGCGCCAAGATGCCCGAAGACCTGCGCGGGCAGGTGGAGCGCATCCGCGAGATGGTGGACGCCTTCAATATTCCCCGGCTGGAATTGGAAAACTACGAAGCGGATGACGTCATCGGCAGCCTGGCAGTCTGGGCGGCGCGGGAAGAAGGGCTGGGCGTTAAGATAATCACCGGAGACCGCGACCTGCTGCAGTTGGTGACCAACCGCGTGGTAGTTTCCCTCCCCAACAGCAAAACCAACACCAGCGAAGACTACTTTCCGGAAGATGTCCAACGCAAGCTCGGCGTCCTGCCTGAACAAGTCGTTGATTACAAGGCGCTGGTGGGGGACCCCTCGGATAATATCCCCGGCGTGAAAGGCATCGGCGAAAAAACCGCCGTAAGTCTGCTGGCAAAGTACGGCACGCTGGACAGCATCTATGAGCATTTGAGTGAAATCAGCGGACGGGCAGGCGCCGCGCTCGAGGCCGGCAAGCAGGATGCCTATCTCAGCCAAAACCTGGCGCGTATCCGCACCGACCTGAAACTGCGCTTTGACCTGACGCATGCGGAAGCGGACCGCTTTAACCCTGCTGCCGTGGAAGACCTATTCCGCCAGCTGGAATTCCGAACCCTCACTCAGCGCCTGCACGCCCTGGTGAGAAAAATACGCCCCAGCCTGGACGGAGCCACGCAGCAAAGCCTGTTCGCGGAGGATTCCACCCCAGCGCTGGAGTTGGTGAGCAGTGGGGACTGGACGACGGTGTTGGTCGATAGTGAAGAAGAGTTACGGACCTGCATAGCGGAACTTTCCCGCGCCAAGCAAATCGCTTTTGATACTGAAACCACAGGAACCGACCCGATGCAAGCGGAGCTGGTAGGGATTTCACTGGCAGCTGAGCCCTCCCGCGCGTTTTACATCCCGCTGGGGCACAAGCAAGGTAAGCAGCTCTCGCGCGACAGGGTATTTCAGGCGCTGCAGCCCTTGCTTGAGAACCCCAAAATCAGCAAAGTGGGGCACAACAGCAAGTATGACCTGATTTGTCTGGAACAAGCCGGCTATCAGGTATCGCCCATCGCTTTCGACACCATGATCGCGGAGTGGCTGATTAATCCAGATTCACGCAATCTGGGGCTCAAGAACCTGGCCTGGGTGCGCCTGGGCGCGGAAATGACGCGCATTGAGGAATTGATCGGCACAGGGAAAAACCAGAAGAGCATGGCCGAGGTACCGATTGAAAAAGCTGCCCCCTACGCGGCCGCTGATGCCGTGATGACCCTGCGCCTGGTTGAGCCTCTATCGGCTGACCTGACCACTCATCAGGCAGAAGGCTTGAACCGCGACCTGGAAGTGAAATTGATTCCAGTGCTTGCGGATATGGAACAAAAAGGCATCCTGCTGGATACCGCTATGTTTACAGACTTCGCGCGGGAATTAAACGACCAGATTCGCCGTATTGAAGATTCCATCTACACCCGCGTGGGTGAGAATTTCAACATCAATTCCACCCAGCAGCTCTCGGATATGCTCTTTAAGCGCCTGGGATTGGAATCACCCGACCGTTCGCGCAAGACCAGCGCGGGCAAGCTTTCCACCGCCGCTGGCGTGCTGGAAGAAATGCGCGGTCAGCACCCCGTGATTGACGAAATCTTGCAATACCGCGAGCTAACCAAGCTGAAATCCACCTACGTGGACGCGCTCCCGCTGCAGGTAAACCCCAAAACCGGCAGAATTCACACCTCGTTCAATCAGACCGGCACAGTCACCGGGCGGGTAGCTTCGCAGAATCCGAATTTGCAGAATATCCCCACGCGCACGGATTTAGGGCGGCGGGTTCGACAGGGCTTCATTGCCGCGCCGGGCACCAGGCTGCTCTCAATCGACTATTCCCAGATAGAGCTGCGCATCATGGCGCACATCTCGCAGGACGAGGCAATGTTGGAAGCCTTCCGACAGGGGCAGGATATTCATGCTGCCACCGCCGCCGCGATTTACAATATCCCGCTTGAAAAGGTGGAAAAGAACCAGCGCCGGCACGCCAAAGCTATCAACTTCGGCCTCATCTACGGTATGAGCGCGTTTGGTCTGACCCGCGCGACCGACCTCACATTGGCGGAAGCCGAAAACTACATCAAAGCCTACTTTGACCATTTCCCGAAGGTGAAAACCTGGTTGGATAATACGCGCGTGCTGGCAGCCAAACAAGGCTACGTGGAAACATTGCTCGGACGGCGCCGTTATTTCCCCAATCTTCAGACCGGCACCAATTACGCCATGCGCCAGCGGGAGGAACGGGAAGCCATCAACGCGCCCATTCAAGGAACAGCGGCGGATATCATCAAACTGGCAATGATAGCGCTGCCGGATGCTTTCGAGCAAGCGCGCCTGAACGGCTGCATGCTGCTGCAGGTGCACGATGAACTGATTTTCGAAGTGCCCGAGAGGGAAGTTGCTGAAACCATTGCCACTGCCAAAGGCGTGATGGAGCACACCATGCCACTGGACGTGCCCCTGCTGACGGAAGCGCGCACGGGAAGCAACTGGGGCGAGTTGGAGCCAGTCAGCGACTCGGTGATTGAGGATTTGACGGAC
>Ga0116172_10004058_pt1 | contig 12036 bp, 6 predicted proteins | sample AD_UKC083_MetaG_FD_89799 | JGI IMG/M metagenome (GOLD analysis project Ga0116172, IMG submission 89799) | Active sludge microbial communities of municipal wastewater-treating anaerobic digesters from USA - AD_UKC083_MetaG | ecosystem: Engineered > Bioreactor > Anaerobic > Digestate | place: USA...
CGGTTGCGGAAACAATATGGACGTTTCCAAAGCCGTAGTGAGAGATCTTATTAAGGACTCTTTAAAATACTGGATAACCGAGATGGGAGTCGACGGATTTAGATTCGACCTTGCTCCCGTTCTGGGTAGAGACGCCGCGCCGAATTACCATTTCAATCCTAACGGTCAGTTGTTGACGGAAATTGCCGCGATGGGCGCTACTTATAACGTAGAGATGATCGCAGAGGCGTGGGATTGCCAATGGCCGGGCGGTTATCAAGTCTCTAATTTCCCCGCGGGATGGGGAGAGTGGAACGGTTTTTATAGAGACTCCGTTAGAAAATTTATTAAAGGCGGCGGCAATAAAACGAGCGGATATCCCTCCTTTACGGACGCGTTCAACGGCTCGTACGGACCTTTGGATAGAAGTTCGGGCAATACTCATACCGGATTTAACGATCAGGGCGGACCGCAAAAATCGGTTAACTTTGTAGTCGCTCACGACGGATTTACGATGATGGACTTAGTAAGTTACGATTCAAAGCAAAATACGGCGTTGAGTTGGCCGTTTGGACCTTCGGACGGCGGTTCGAACGACAACGACTCTTGGAATACAAATAACGATCCTGTTTTGAGAAGACAGCAACTGAGAAACCTCTGGACGATATTGATGTTCTCAAGAGGAGTGCCGATGACGGTGTGGGGAGACGAATTTGCCAGAACTCAGAACGGCAACAACAATCCGTATAACGTCGATAGTATATGTACGTACAATAACTATAATATGATCGCAAGCGATAGTCCGAATACCGTTTCCACAGGATATGCGGCGGCGTACCATAATAATTTTGGAACCGATACTAACGCCGATAACGCAAATACTATATTTAAGTTTGCGAGAAACGTAATTCAATTACGAAAGAATAGTTCGGCTTTGAAACATAGCAGTTACGATATGACTTATACTTATAAGAAGGAAGACGGAGTAAGCGATCTTCAAGACGACAACCGATGCGTATGGATAAGAATAGACGGAAGCTCCGTCGCCGGCGGAAGCGACTATTTGCTATTGATAAATACTTATACAAATCTGGTTAACTATACCGTTCCGACGGCAGACGCTGGTAAAAAATGGGTAAGAATTATCGATACGGCAAGTTGGGCGGAAACCAACGACAACTATTGGTCCGCCGCGTCCGGAGCGACGATAACCGGCTCTTATGGAGTTAATCCGTATTCGATTGTGGTATTGCAAGAGGTCGCTCAATAGTAAAAAATTAAAAATTAACGGCGGGGCGTAACCCGCCCGCCGTTAATTTTGATATACTGCGTAAAAGGAGAAATAAATGACTAAGAGAATATTATCGCTAATTGTTGTATTTGTATCCCTATTTGTAATTATAGCGTTAAACTGTTCGGGCGAAGCGACTTACGACGACGGAGGGGGAGGGGGGGATACTGTACAAACCGCGACAATAACGTTTAACGTAAAAATTATTTTAGATCAGTCGATCGATCAGGTAAAGGGAAAAACTTTTGCGGATATTGATTACGTATCGGTAACAAGCGGGCCGGGGACTTTCGACAAAGTAAATTCGGCAAACAACGTTCCAGATTTTACTAATAAGTTTTATAAGCCGTCGAATTTTTCTTATACCGAATCAGACGGAGTCGCTACTGCAACCGTTACGGCGTCGGGTATACCGTTAGGAGCCAGGTGGGTATATTTTGAAGCTTACGAGGAGACGGCTTCTACTACGGATAAAGATATAACGCTAAGCGAACAAAAATACCCGGATAATTTTACGATAAACTCTGAAACGACTGCGTTAACCGCCGATACGACGCTTGACAGCGTTTACGGAGACGTAGGTATAAATCTACAAACGAATAACTGATATTTCAGAACTAAAAAAACGACCGTTCTAAAAGAATCGGTCGTTTTTTTTATATCATAGAGCTTTAAGATCTTAGTAATTTGATATTATCTTCAATTTTTACCATTTTGCTTTTGAACTCTTCCAGTTTGGCTTTTTCTTTCTCGATAACTTCCGCCGGAGCGTTTTTTATAAAGTTGTCGTTATTAAGTTTCGCAAAAGTTTTATCAAAATCGACTTTTATTTTTTTATACTCTTTATCGAATTTTTCCAGTTCCTTTTGTTTGTCTATAAGACCTTCGAGAGGTATATAGATTTCGCAAAATTCGTTAGATCCGGCGGACGAGCCCGTAGGTTTGTCCATATTTTCTGAAATATTAATCTCTTCCCCTTTTATCAAAGATAAAATTTGTTTGTTATAATTATCGCAAAAATATTTTATATCGCGATCGGCGGATTTGACAAATATTTTAACTTTTTTCTCTGGAGGAATAGAGTTTTCGGCTCTAATTCTTCTGATTAACCTTAATAAGTCAAAAAATTTAACCGCTTTTTTCTTATCCTTAGAAGAAGATTTCCCGGTATATTGCGGATAACTAACGATAGAGATAGAAAGTTCGGGATTTGGCAGTTTTTGATATATCTCTTCGGTAATAAAAGGCATAATCGGATGAAGAAGTTTGAGAAATTCTCTCAAAATATAGATCAATATAGAAAGAGTTTCGTTTTTAACCGTTTGGTTATCCCCGAATATTTTACCCTTGCTAATCTCAATATACCAATCGCAAAATTTGTCCCAAAAAAACTGATGCAACTCTCTGGCGGCGTCGTTAAACCTCGCTTTGTCAAGAGAAGAGCCGACGTTTCTACATAGCTGATTTAACTCGTTAAGTATCCAATTATCAAAAACGTCGCGGTTTTTTATATTCTCAACCGGAATCTCTTTAAAACCTTCCGATATACTCGACAAAATAAACCTCGACGCGTTCCATATTTTATTTGCAAACTTACCGCCTATTTCAAAAGAATCTACGGCGTTTTTATCCCCCTCTTTTGGGAAACCAAGTTTGAGATTTTGATTTGGACTAACGACGGCGACCATCGTGTATCTTAGGGCGTCGGCTCCATGACGTTCGATAACCTCAAACGGATCTATACCGTTGCCGAGGGACTTTGACATTTTTCTGCCCTGAATATCCATAACCATTCCGGTAAAAAACACCCTGTCAAAAGGAATATCTTTCATAAAATAGAGCCCCGCCATTATCATACGGGCTACCCAGAAAAATATAATATCCGGTCCGGTAACGAGCGTCGAGGTCGGATAAAATCTTTTCAAATCCTCGGCGTCGTTCGGCCAGCCGAGCGTCGAAAAGGGCCAGAGCCACGACGAAAACCATGTGTCGAGAACGTCGGAATCTTGACTAAACTCAATACCTCCGCAATCGGGACATCTATCCGGCGTATCGTAGGCGGCGGCAGTCCAACCGCAACTTTTACAGTAATATACCGGAATGCGGTGCCCCCACCAAAGCTGACGCGATATGCACCAATCTTTGATGTTGTTAAGCCAGTTATAGTAAACCTTGATCCAGCGTTTCGGAATAAAGTCGATCTTACCGGACTTCACAGCGTCGAGCGCCGGTTCGGCGAGTTTTTTCATTCTTACAAACCACTGGTCGGAAAATCTTGGCTCCACGACGGTTTTACATCGATAACACTCGCCGACGTTGTGTTTGCGGTTGTCGGTTTTTACAAGAAGCCCCAGACTTTCAAGATCTTCAACGACGGCTTTGCGGCATTCGTATCTGTCCATACCTCTGTATTTTTCGGGGACGTTTTCGTTCATCTTTGCGTCTTCCGTTAATATATTTATGAATTGAAGATTATGTCTTTTACCCATATCAAAATCGTTGGGATCGTGCGCGGGGGTTACCTTGACCGCTCCCGTTCCAAATTCGGGATCAACGTAGCCGTCGAATATCGCTTTTATTTCGCGGTTAGCCAAAGGGAGAATAAAACTTTTATCTCTTAAATGAAAATACCTTTTGTCTTTGTCGTTGAATGCGACCGCCGTATCTCCGAGCATAGTTTCCGGACGGGTTGTAGCGACGACTATGAAATCATTTGTATCCTTTATCGGATATTTGATATGCCATAGTTTGCCCATTTTATCGGTATGATCTACTTCGTCGTCGGCAAGCGCCGTACCGCAACGAGGACACCAATTGACAATATATTTTGATTTGTAAATCATGTCGTCGTTGAACAGAGTTATAAATACTTTTTTAACGGCGTCGCTTCGTTTTTCGTCAAAAGTAAACGCTAACCTATCCCAGTCGCAACTGCACCCCATTTTTTTGAGCTGCTCGATGATGGATTTCTGATGACGAAGCGCCGTTACCCAAACTCTTTCAACGAACTCCTCCCGCGTAAAATCCGTTCGTTTTTTTCCTTCCTTGGCAAGCTCTTTCTCGACGACGTTTTGCGTCGCTATACCCGCATGGTCTGTGCCGGGAACCCACAAAGTATCGTAGCCGGACATTCTCTTATAGCGGATAAGTATATCCTGAATGGAGTTGTTGAGTCCGTGCCCCATGTGGAGAATACTCGTAACGTTCGGCGGCGGAATGACTATGCTAAAATGACCCTTGTCGCCTTTGCGGGGCGAAAAAACTTTGTTATCCAACCAATATTGATACCATTTATCTTCAAATTCTTTTGGATTGTAAGATTTGCTTAATTCGTTTGACATACGACTTTCCTTAGATCTAGACGATTTAAAATAAATCTAAAATACAAAAAATATCAAATTTTGTCAATTTATTTAAGACCTCCGTTTAACCCGTCGGTTTTTTGGGGAGATATAGAAAAACATATGTGTCAATTTTATTCTTAACGTCATATGTGTCAATATTTTTTTGACACATATGCGTTATTTTTTTTATCGAGGAGCGCTGCGTTGCATATGCGTCAATTTGTTTTGACACATATGTGTCGTTTTTTTATCGAGGAGCGCTGCGTCGCATATGCGTCAATTTGTTTCCTCGCTCCAAAAAACCGACGGGGCGGCCTCTGTTTAATAAGCAAATTTGGTATAAAATAATAAAAACGGGAATTCCCGTTTTGAATATACTAATAGGCTAAAACGAGTTCTATCTTCGATTGTTGTTAAGAAACGGCACATTTTACGTCATACAGATTGACAAATGCGCAAAAAAAATTTATTACTGTTTATTATGGAGGAGTAATGAGTATATTTTCGCTTTTTTCGCAATCTTTAATAAAAGAGGATTATGTATTTTTTGATCTCGAAACGACCGGTTTGTTTCCTCTCGACGGAGACAGAGTCGTCGAGTTGGCGATGATCAAAACTAAAAAAGGAGAGGTTATAGATAAGCTTGAGTTTTTGTTTAATCCCGGTATGCCGATTCCCGTCGAGACGAGCTCAATTAATAAGATTACAAACGATATGGTTAAGGATTCTCCGTTATTTTCGAGAGAGATAGGGGAACGGATAATCGAATTTATCGATAAATCAATTCTTGTCGCGCACAACGCCCCTTTTGATCTATCGTTTTTGTCAAGCGAAATGGCAAGAGTCGGCGTTACTTACGAAGGGTGGTCTGCGATAGATACGTTAAAGATGTCTAAAGAGTTGCTCCGGCTCCCCAAATACAAACTTGATAATATTGTAAAATATTACGATTTGTCTTCAGACGGCGAATATCACAGGGCGCTATACGATACCGAGTGTCTTATGAAAATATATTTTAGTCTTGTCGACGAAGAGAGTCTTGACGGGAAAAATCTGGAATATTTAATAAGGAAATACGGTTATACCGGAAACGCAATTTACAGGTTTATTCGGGCAAATATCAGAGAAGCGATGATTGATAAGAGCGAGATATTCGGTAAATATAAGAAAAGGGACGGTTCTTTTATCGATTTGAGAGTGGTTCCTTTAGCGCCGGTATGGGTTAAAAATTATTGGTATTTCCTCGGCGAAGAAGCCGGAAGTAAAAAAATATTGTCGTTAAAAAGCGATAGTTTTGTAGAATTTTATTAAAATTTGTTATTCTTTATTAAAATATAGTTTTACAGCCGCTCCATAATTTTTAAGATTCTCAATCTCTATTTTTCCGTTATGAGCGTTCATGATAATATTAACGGCGGATAGTCCTACGCTTATGTTATATCCGTCGTATTTTGGATTGTTAAAATTGAACAATTCGTAGGGGTTTTCCAACGCCTCTTCGGGGAATCCAACGCCCTTGTTTTTGACTATGATAACGTAATAATCGCCGCTTTCGGCAAGGTCTATATCTATAGTACCGCGCTCGTCTGAAAAATCGACGGCGTTATCGATAATTATTTCTAAAGATTTATAAAACAACTCCCGATCGACTTTTATTTTTAAATCGCGCGAAGTAATGTTATTTCTTATAGTAACTCTCTTTTTTCTTAATTGCGAATTATATTTTTCAAGCGTATCTGTAATAAGGTCTAAAACAGAATTATAAGTTAGCCTTATGTCGTATTCGTCGACGTTTAACGTCGTTATAAAAAGCGAAAGCTCCGACATTTTTAGCAATTTGTTAGTTAAGTTTTTAAGATGCTCAAGATATTCTCTCTGCTCTTCGTTCAGCTCGGTCGTCTCAAACAACGCCGTAAATCCGATAATGCCGTTTAAAGGAGTCCTGATTTCGTGGCTGATTAATGATAAAAAGTCGTTTTTTGCTTTCTCAAGAGTGGACAATTTTTTATTAGCGGCGTTGAGCTCTAAAGTTTTCTCTTCTACTCGAACTTGAAGAACGTCGTTCATAGACATAAGCAGTTTTTTCTTGGCGGACAGATCCAGCTGGGTTTTTATTCTGGCTATAAGTTCCACCCCTTTAAACGGCTTGGTAATATAATCCTGAGCTCCAATCTCAAATCCTTTAATAACGCTATCGGAGTCGTCTCTTCCCGTTAGGAATATTACCGGAATATCGGAGGTGGCGGGATCATTTTTAATCAACGAACAAATATCAAAGCCGTTCATATCGGGAATCATTACGTCCAGTATTATCAGATCGTATTTATTATTCCTGATAAGTTCGACTCCTTTTTTTCCCTCTAATTCCGAATCGATATCGTAACCGTCGTCTTCAAGATATCCTTTAAGCGCTTCCTGTTCTATTCTATCGTCGTCAATAATTAATATTTTAGCCGGTCTGTCCATGTATATAGAATACAACTAATGAACGTTTTTGTAAAGTCTATTTTCTTTTTTTTCGAAAAATAATTATTAACTAAAAGATTATTATTTTAAGACAATAATATGTATTAGCATATTCAAAACGGGAATTCCCGTTTTGAATATGCTAATTAAGCTCTTTTTCTTTTATAATATTTTACAAAATTCTGAAGATATGTCAAAAGATTTAAGTTCCTCTTCGACGTTATACATTACCGCTTTTTCGTAGTCGGTTATCTGTTCTTCAAAATAGGCGTCGCCCGTTTTATAATCGATTATTTTTATTTGACGGGAATTCCCGTTTATCATTAACCGGTCGATACGGTACAGTTTGCCTTCAAATAGGAGTTCAATTTCGGTAAATACTTTGTCCCATTTTCTATCAAATATCCAAAGATTTTGTTCTATAAATATTTCAACTCTTGAGATAATTTCGTCGATATCCGGCTTTGTTATGATATTTCCATATTTTGAGTATAAACTTTTTTGGGCGTTTTTTTTATCTTCGGCGTCGTTGTAGATGATTTGAGAGAGATAATAATGCGCGGCGATTCCTTTTAACCGCGATCTTTTTTCGTAAAGATTTTTCATTCTATTGATTTTATCGTTATCCATAGATTGATATATTTTATTTTCATTTTTAGTCCAGATATCGTAGTTCAGATAATTTTTATAGTCGGGCAGTCGAGATTGGTCGGTCGTTTTTGTTTCGTCGTCGCTTATTGCGGAGGAGATTTTGCCGGCGGTATATCTAAGTTTGTAGCTCGCCTTCTCTTCGGCGGCAAATTTGTCTCTGAAAGTATTATAAATTACCGATAAAACCCCTTTATAACCGGCTTCTTTATAATTAAAATTATCTATTCCGGTTAGATCTTTTTTTTCAATGACGTTATAGAGGATCAAGTTTGATTTTGCGCGGGTCAGAGCGACGTAAAAATTGTTTATCTCTCCAACGAGCTCCTTTGATTTGTTTTGGTTAAAAAGGTATATGTAATCTTTAAACTCTTTATATTTATCGGAAGCGCCGTTTTCGGCAATACGAGCGTCTGACTCCGTCAAAACCGACGCGGACGAAGCGAACGACCTGGAGGTAAATCCGGTTATCGTATATTTTTCTATCATACTGTAATTTTTTTTATCGTAAGAAGTATAAAATTCTACGATATTATCCGTTAGCGGCTTTCTGGACGAGAAATCGTTGAAAACAAACGTATTTTCGTATTCAAGACCTTTTGATTTGTGAATTGTGGTTAATATTATGGCGTTTAGATTTTCTATTCCTTCCTGATAGTATGTTTCGTTTTTGATATTGTCGTCGATAAACGCTAAAAATCCCGATAGCGATTTGGTCCAATCGACTTCGCCGCTATCAAACTCTAAAGCTATTTCAAAGAATTTGTTAAGGTTTTTTAGATCAAGGTCGTTTTCGTAAATTTGAGCGACATTGAATCTCTCCGCGATTTTTTTTGTCAGATAAAATATAGAATTTTCTTTACGCGAAATTTCCGATAGATCTATTATGTTAGAAAAAAAATCGTATTTGTCTGAAAAATAGTTTAGGTCGATAAACTTGTTATCTCTATAATGCGTTAGTATCTCTTTCAAAATTGTTTCGTCTATAAAAACATAGTCCGATCGTAAAAAATTTAAAAGTTCAAGCGTAGAGCCGTAACATAAATATTTAAGTAAAAAGACGATTGGTTTTACTATTTTGTGGTTGAATATCGACATAGTAGACTCGTAAAGGTAATTGACGTTAAAATGCGAGAGTATTTTGGCGATTTCAGATAAATCCTTGTTATTTCTGGCGATAATAGCGCTTTTGTCGAGTCTCATCTTTGCGGGATTGCCGTCTATCGGAAGGACGCAGGGGAGTACGATATCGGTTACAAAGTTTTCCAAAACGGCAAATCGGCTTTTTGCGTCCTCTTCAGATTTTGCCGAAAAGTTTTCTATATATAGATCGATAAACCCCGGGTCGTTGGGGCTTTTTATAGCCGCGTTGACCGGGGAGTAATTCCATTCGGTATCGGCAAGCCCGGAGGAGTTAATAGAGTCGGATACGTTAGCAAATAGTTCGTTGACGAAGGATATGATATTCGGCTTGCTCCTATACGAGTCGTTGAGCGAACGGGTCTCAACATTATACGACGAAAGAATGTTTTTAAGAGCGCCTAAAAGTTCTTTTTCCCCCCCGCGCCATTCAAAAATAGACTGCTTTTCGTCGCCGACCGCCGCTATGACGGCGTTATCGTATATATCGATAACTTTTTTTACGACTAGCGCTAAAATGTTCCATTGAAGGACGTTGGTATCTTGAAACTCGTCGATAAGAATATGCCGTATTTCCTGCGGCAGGTATTCCATAAATAAATCCGAGACCTTTTCTCCGTCGGCGTCCGTAAGACCGAACTTTTTATTTTTTAGCGCCGTCGTAGTTAAGTTGAGAATATCGCTAAATGAAAAAGTTTTACTTTTATAAATCAAATCGTCGTAAAAATTATATATGGTATTTAGAAAATTGATATATTTTTCTTCGTCGGCGATAATTACCTTATAGAAGTAGTAAATCGAAAGATTAATTTTTACTTTTTCTGAAGCCGATTCGACGTCGCGTTTCAAATCTTCAAACGCTTTCCCTCTAAATACTTTATTTCCATTCCAAAAATTTTTCTTAACGTCGGATAGCAAACTCATATTTTTTTCTATAAAATCCAAATCTTTAATTTTATCTTTCGCAAGTATTGCAAATTCTTTGACGTCGTTACTATTTAATATATCTGAAAACAGTTTTTGAAAATCCGAATTTATAAAAAAAGCGACTCCGTTTGTTAAAAGTTGATCCTGTTTGTTAGCGCTGATAAATTCTGCAAATTGTTCAAGAATAAAACCGAATAGGCTTGTCGATTCGGATATGATCTCCGTTAAAAATTGATTATTAAAGTTGGCTTTTATAGCGCCGTAATCTTTGGGGATAAAATCTACAAGATCAATCCATCTGTTTTTGATAATATTTTTAAGAATTATCTCAAAATTTTTTATATCTTTTAATCTGTATATATTGTAATCTTTTTTAAAAATATCTTCGAATTCGTCGTATTTTTTTTCAAAAATCCGGAAGAGTAATTTTTCATATACCGAATCGTCTTGTTCGTTGACAATATTGTAGTCGGTTAAATATAAAAAATTTGAGATAATATTGCCGAAAACGCCATTAATAAAACTGTCTATTGTTCTAATATTCAATTTATGTTGATTAACTAAAGCGTCGCGATAGTTGAGTCGCAAATAGCTTACGTCGTCTTCCGAAATTTTCCGCCCGTTTAAAATGTTTTTTGTCAAATTTTCGGATAACTCAAAAAACTCTTTTGAGCCCCCGCAATCGCTTAGGATCTTTAAATGCGATAATAACCTCTCTTGTATTTCAGCCGTAGCTTTTTTTGTGAATGTAACTACGAGTATTTTATCGTAAATCAATTCGTTCTTTTGTAAAAGAAAACTGTTTTTAACGATTATTCCGATTATTTCTAAAGACAACCTGTAAGTTTTACCCGTTCCCGCGCTGGCTCCGATAATTTTAACCGTGTTGTTATTCATTTTTACCTCCGCAATTATACTGTTTTTATTCCTCCAAAAAATTCAAAGAAGAGATCATAAATTATTTAATAATATCATTTTTACTTGAATTTATAGTAAAAATTTAATATAGTAAAGAGTCGTTTTAAATTTTTTGGAGGCGCGATGAAAAAGATTGTTTTACTTTTGGCGGTATCTCTGCTATTTACGCAGTTGTTTGGAGTAAAGAGAGACGATAAAAAAAACGACGCCAAATTAAAAATTGTAGCTTCTTCTAAAATTGATAAAAAAACAAGCTCTAAAAAGAGTAGCGTTAAAACAAGGAGTATTACTTTCAAATATATCTCTTTTGTTCCGTCGTCAAAAATTATAGAGGAGACTAAGACGAAATTGGATACGAGGACTCGCGAACTTCTTATAAGATATAAGTCCGGAGCAAAATTTAAAATCGAAGGGGGAGAAGTTACGTTTTTAAGCGACGAATCTTTGTCTTTCAAAGACTATAAAAAATCCGGCGTTAAAATGGAACGGCTGAAAATCGGCGATAAAGAAATTTTATTAGAGAAAGGACGGGTAACCGTCAAATCTGAGGCGGTAGCTAATCCTGCATTTGCCGTCAAATCTTCGGCGGAAGCCGGGGGGTACGATTTGTCGATGGTATTTAGTAAGATGCTGGCAAACGCCGTAAGGAACGCCGATTTAGGCGGGGCGAATAGCGGTTTGATATTTCCTACGGGCAAACTGAGTTATAGGTTTGTCGCAAATAGAGGGGTGGTATTGAAAGAAAAATTTGTTATATATTTAAAATAAAAATGAATTTAAGCAAAAAGGAATTTGATATAAAAAAACATTTGCCCAAAATATTGTATCTAGCTATAGCCGCGGCGTTGATTGCGCTTTTTTACATTTTCAGGCTAAACAGGTTTTTTACTTACGAGAATATTGCCGCCGTCAGGGACGTTATTTTAAAGTTTTCTTTTTTTGGACCGCTGGCAATATTTTTTCTTTATATTTTATTTAATATCCTATGTCTTCCGACGCTTTTTTTTAATTTTTTATCCGGTTATCTTTACGAACCTATTATGGGCTTTTTTGTGGCTTGGATAGGCATGAGCTTAGGATTGCTCTCTTCATTTTTTAACGTAAGATACCTTTTTAGGAAGGATTTTCAAAACAAGTTTAAGGATAATAAAATAGTAGCGGAGGTCGATAAGGCGGCAAGCAAATATGGAGGATGGTCGGCGCTGTTTTTTCGCATATTTTTTATTATTCCGTACAATGTTCAGAATGTTGCTTACGGATTATCCGGCATCAGCGCAAAAGGATATTTTTGGGGCTCGGTTATCGGCATATTGCCGACGACTA
>Ga0116172_10004063_pt1 | contig 12027 bp, 7 predicted proteins | sample AD_UKC083_MetaG_FD_89799 | JGI IMG/M metagenome (GOLD analysis project Ga0116172, IMG submission 89799) | Active sludge microbial communities of municipal wastewater-treating anaerobic digesters from USA - AD_UKC083_MetaG | ecosystem: Engineered > Bioreactor > Anaerobic > Digestate | place: USA...
ACCTTTCTCCTTTGCTTGTGATATTAAAACATCATATCTATGCTCTCTTTGGGATCCGGTGGTTATCTCTAAACCTTTGTAAAGTAGGTCAAAACTCTTGGTAAGAGTAGGATTATCCTCATATCTCATATGATAAAAAGGTCTTGCTTCAATAGGCCAATCAGTTATGAAGACAAAATCATGACCTGTTTCTTCTTTTATTAACCTACTAAGTTCAACCTCCTCTTCTCCAGTTAAATCATATTTTCTACCACCAATAACACCAGATTTCTCTAGCTTCTCCTTTGCCTCTTTCATAGTAATCTTAGGAAAAGGCATAGAAGGAACTTCTATATCAGGTAAGAAGGTTTCTTTTAATCTAGAAAATCCCGCCACCAAAAGCTTTTCTTCTTCTTCCATAACATCAAGATGAGAATTAATATAAGATATTTCAAAATCCCACCCTGTGAACTCAGTCATATGTCTAGCAGTAAATGAAGGCTCAGCTCTGAAAACAGGTCCCATAACAAAAACCTTCTCAAACCCACAGGCTTGAGCCATTTGTTTATAAAACTGAGGTGATTGTGCTAAATAAGCTTCTCTTTCAAAATACTGTAACTTAAAAACATCCGCCCCTGTCTCACTAGCAGTACCCATTAAGGAAGGGGTGTAAATCTGTATAAAATCAGAGTCCTCAAAGTGCTTCCTAAAACCCCTCTCCAACTCTGTCCAAACTTTAAATATTAAAAGGTTTTCTTCTTTTCTAAGATCAATCCAGCGCCAATCAAGTCTAGTAGGAACCTCGGTTGGTTCACCTCCTTTTTCTTCAACAACTGGTATAGGTAAACCCATCTCTGCTTTGGACAAAACAATCATGTTTTTAGCTTGAATCTCAAAGCCACCTGGAGCTTGTTTCTCCTCTTTTAACAAACCTTCTATAGATACCACCGACTCAAGAGATATATCGTTAACCATATCAAAAACCTCTTTGTTTTCTTTTAAAAAGACTACCTGAACAGTTCCTGTAACATCTCTCATAACTATAAACTTTATCCCACCCTGATTTCTTATAGCCTGTACAAACCCAGAGATTTTTATTTCCTGACCTATTTTTTCTTTTAAATTTTTAATGAGAGTTCTTTCCATATTTATATCTTTCTAAAATCTTTTACTATTAAGTCAACATACTTATTACCATTGTACTCGTTTTTACTCAAGGTATAAACGATATCTAATTTTTCACCAATTACAAAATCTTCAACATGGGTAGCACCACCAAAAAATACTGCCTTATGGTAATTATCACCATCAAACAATTTTATTTTCAGATGGTCCTTATTTTTACCTATAATATCAACGTTAACTACGCCCATTTCTCTAGATAAAAAAACGGGCTGCTCGTTTCCTGTGCCAAACGGCTTTAATTTATCTATATTCTCAAGAAAATTAACATCAACAAATTTCCCAGGAACCTCTAAATCTATATTCAAAACTGGTACAAAAACCTCATCATTAAATTCTTTGCTTATGTACTCAGAGACCTTTCTTTCCATTTCTGGTATGTTCTTTTGTTCAATTGTAAAACCACCTGCCATAGGATGACCTCCTAAATCCACAAATAAATCGTCAAATTTTCTTAAAATCTCTATGATGTTAATTCCAGGTATGGACCTAACAGACCCCTTACCAATACCATCTTCCAAGGAGATCACCACCGAGGGTCTATAATATTTTTGAGTGATTTTTGCTGAAACCAAGCCAATAACTCCCTCATGATAATCTTCATTTGATGAAAAAATAATTTTTGGCAAGTCACTTTCATCAATATTAGAAGCTAGGTTATACATTTCTAAAGTCTTTTCTTGTCTTTCAACATTTCTTGAATCTAAACCTTTAGCATATCCTTCTAACAAAGACTCATCCTTTTCTGTTAAGAGTTTAATAGCATCATCTGAATTTTTTAACCTACCTACGGCGTTTAAACGAGGCCCTATTATCCACCCAAGTTCATATGTTGTTATTTCTACATCTCCAATACCAGAAACCTGAAGTATCTTTTTTAAACCTATTGGAGGATTAGTGTTCATAACCTCTAAACCTTTTTTAACAACAACTCTATTAAAACCGACCATAGGTAAAAGATCAGTTACAGTTGCAACAGCCGAGTTAGCTACACTTTCAACACTTTTTGATCCCAAAGCTTTGGAAAATATCCAAGATATAACGGAACCACATACTGTATCATTCCAAATTAAAACATCGGGATTAGGCATTTCATCGGGCTTTTGATGGTGATCAGTAAGAATAATAGAATGCCCTAAACTTTTTATGTACGAAACCCACTCAACAGCAGTAATACCAACATCAACCGTTATAAACAGAGCTTTATCACCTTCTGGTATTCTTTTTAATGCGTCGTCAATTGCCCCTTTAGAAAGACCGTAACTATGCTCAAATCTATTTGGAATAAAATAAAAAGTTTTTTCATATCCTTTTTCATATTTAAAGAAGTTATACAAAATTGCGGTGGCATTTATACCATCTGAATCATAATCTCCAAAAATAACCAACGACATGCCTTTATCCAAGGCTTCTTTTACAAAATCCCTACCTTTCTCTAGTGATTTTTTAAATTCTTGTGAAAAATCTTTGAAGGAATTATTCAAAGATGGGGTATATAAAAATTCCTCAATGTTCTCCACACCCCTACTTTCTAATATAGATATGGCAGGATCTTTATGTTCATCGTATTTTTCAATGATATTCCATTTATACACAGGCATATATTACACTTATTTAAAATTTTAACGAAGAGAATTTTCTATTCTTTTTAGTAATATTGGAAAAATAATAAAAGAACTTATAGAAACAGATATTAAAGACGAAAGTAATAAAATCAAAAGTACTTCTAACTTACCGTTTCCTAAAATCAATAGACAAAGCAAAGGAATCAAAAAAACAATTAAAAGCCAAATCAACGATGTTTTAGTACTCTTCCTTACCTTGGAACAAACATTTTTTAAATCCTCTTTTTTCTTTGATCTAAGAATAATTTCTTTATAAGATGTGACTATTATAAAAACCTCTAGGAGGCCTAATACCAACAAAAATACAAATGGTATTAATTCAAAATTATCAGAAGAGATATATAGAAACTTTCTAAATACAAAAAACAACAATACGTACAAAAGTATATTCACAAAGTAAATTATTAAGGAACACAAAGAAATTTGTTTAAAATATTTCTTAGTAACTTTATCTCTCGCCATGGAATATAGAAACAACACAGTGCATATAACAAAAACTAGTACTATTTTTATATATTCAAAAAACGGAAGTAGAAATATCATCATTTCTCTTTATCTCCTAAAACCCACATTAAAGTAGGAAAAAAGAACAAGTTGAATATAATTAAGGAAAGTGTTGTTAAAGACATTGTAAATATAAGCATCTTTGTAGTACCGCCGGACATAACAACATATGAAACAATAAATATAATAAAGAGTGCAAGTGCTGGAATAAAGGATCTCTCTTTATCCCCACCAAAAGTATGATTGAAAGCTAGATCAAAGGGTTTGCCTTGAGAAATGTTATTTTTAATATCAGATAACAAAATGTAGCTTGAAAAATATATAGCTCCAACAAGCATCAGTAAACCAAAAACCATCTGCAACCCAAGAGGGATACCAAGAATTTTAGACAAAGCTAAAAATAACACCACTGAGTAAAACATTGACATTATACTTATAAAACCATGTGATTTAAATTTTATAATCATAAAAATTCCGATTAAAAGGGAACTTACCGTAACGGCAATTAGAAAACTTTTCAAAAAATCGTACCCAAGCACTGGTTCCAAAGAAGACTTTTCTCCATAAGAAAGTTCTGTATCTAAAGGCATTTTAAATTGTAAATTAGCATCTTCAACTGTCTGTCTAGGATAAGAGCTTCCTACAAAAGGATCTAAATCCCTTCTAGTCAGCAAAGTTTCTGACATTACAGGCATAAGAAAAGGATAATTAAAATCGCTTAAATATATTCCTATAGGTAAGTTGACGTTTTCTGCGACTAAATCGTAAAACTTTTCCCTACCTTCATTTGTAAAAAGTATATTTATCTGAGAATTTCCTGTCTGACCTACACTATACTCAAAACTTCTTATATCAGACTCCCTTATATCAGTGTCGTCCCACTGATTAACATCCATATAAAATTTAGCAAAATCTTCAACTTTCCAATTTTCAGGCTCTTTAAGTTTTCTAAATATAACTTTTCCACTTCCTGCAACTAAATTCCCTATCCTACCTTCATTTTCATATTCTGGAAATACTACAACCAACTGATCATCTTCCACGTAGACAGAAAAGTCTGATATTCCTGCAACAGATAACCTGTTTTTTACAATATTAGCGTTTTTTTCCAAATCTTTATCATTATCATCAATGTCTTCTTTTAATTTGAAGGTAAGTTTTTTATTTTCCCCAATTCCCCAACCCATTTTAAAAGCACTAAGATCAACCTCTTTACTTCCTTCTTTTTTGCCTAGCTTTATTTTGTAACCACCTATTTTTGAATCAAGCTTAAGCATACTTGAATTAGAAATTAAGGGCATTTCTGGAAGAATAATTAATGTAGATATTGAAAATATCAGAGAAATGAGAATTACTTTAAAAAGCCATTTTCCGCGCATTTAACCCCCCCCTCCGTCTAAATGACAGAACAAAACTTCTCATCATCCCCTATAAGCATTGTTCTACTTTGGGTTAAAATTTTATATATAAAGGGATCATTTGTTCTTTTTCTACTCATAAACTCTTCCATATCCATTACAGAGTAATTTATTTCCCTATTTATCCTAGCTTCCTCAGATTTAACCATTTCCTGCAAAATATTAAGATTAACATCGCCAACAACAAATAAATCCACATCCAATGCAGTTGATTTTCTACCTCTTAAAAAAGCAAGAGAGAGTACGGCATAATCAATATTTCCAAGTTTTTTTTCATTTTTAATTATTTCACTACCTATACCAACTTCTTTTGCAACAAGAGCTAAAAGATCAGAATAAAATGGATGGGAGGTTTCTATTTGATAAAAAATCTTGTTAGAACTCTGCCTTCTTGTGACTAAACCTATTTCATAAAGATTATCAAGTTCTCTTCTTACAGCATTAATTTCTGCATCAACCTGTCTTACAATAGCTCTGACGTGGAAACCTCTTCTAGGGTTTAACAATAGAAGTTTTAAAATATTAACCCTTACTTCAGATACAAGTATTTTATTTAACATAAGCTTTTAGGGCAGATACAACAAATTTACTTATTTACATTATACAATGTTAAGTCTATTTTTACACAAACAAAGGTTAGTTATAAACTACTTGGTCAACATTTCTATCTGGAACAATAGCTATCCAAAACTTACCTCTATTAAACTCAATTTCATTCCCGTCTGTATCATAAAAAAGTGTCCTATCATCTCTATCGGCCTTGCTCCATGTTGCATCTATAACCTTACCGTCAATGAAAACTAGCGCTTTACCACTCCCCACGAGCTGATAGTCTAATCTCACTTTTTCATCGCCCGCAATAGAATTCTCAACAGCAACTTGAACTATAAGATTTTTTACTTCTATCTGTTTATCTGTTTCTTCCTGATCTTTATGGGGTATTGGATTTCCAGATGAGTCATAACCAGTAAACTTTAGATAAGTGTTATTACCTTGGTTGTATTCAAAAACACTTGAATAATCACCCTTATTCCAAAAATCTATTGAAACTTTACTAGCCGAAGGTTTACTAGAATACTTATCATTATTATCCTTAAATTTGTAAACTCTTATATCTCCTTTTCCTTCCCAACCCAAACTTGTACCAAGTTCCCTAAGTTTTTCACCGTTTGTATAGGCTGTATGCTCATAAGCAACGTTTCTAGGATTATCTCTCCATGTACATCCTTGCACCGACTCACAACCTCCTCTAAAAAGACTTCTAACAGGCCACGTGTCTATTGCAACCAAAGCCTGTGGGGAGTACCCAATATGCATTAACATTGCATCTCCAAGCTCCTTTACTAAAACAAGATAGTACTCTCTAGTACTCCTGACAGGACCTATTTTTTCAGGTGTTTTGGTTTGAAAAAAGGCCAAAAATCTTGTTATACCGCCCTCTGCTACTATCTCATAAACTAAGTCAGAATAAATCAGACCGGACTGAGGTCTTGCATCAACATGGTTGTTAACCATGACTGCAAAAGGTCGTTCTTTTGACCAAGAGGAATTTTCTTCTGGAAACATTTCCCCTGTTAAATCAGCCTCTACTTGTGTTTTACCTTCAAGCGAAGACCTGCTTTCAGATGGTTTAATAACCTTCTTAGACTGTATTTTCCCCGGTTTTAGTAGAAAAACCCAAAGTGCAAATAAAACGGATACAATAGCAAAAATTATTACTAAAACTTTCTTCTGCTTATCCTTTTGCTGGGGAATAAAATAACCAGTTTTTTTACTATTTTTATTAGGAGATATATTAGGATCGTTTTTCACAACATTTTTTTCAAATTCTGATTTTTCTTTTGATATTTCATCTATTTTTCCGGCTGATACGTCTTCTATATCAAATCCGGGGGCAATGTTTGTTATTTTTGGCATATAGAAATTTTACATTATTAGTGAGCATTTGACCATAACTCTTAAAACCATGACTTGTAAATTTTTATGATTAAAAAATTCTTGGCTATAAATTTCCTTGTTATCTCCAATTCTGATATAAATTAACTATCATGCATAAATTTGTAATTGTACATTTCATTAAAGGAGAGCCTGAAAATAAAGAATTTAACAGCAGTGAGTGGCCTTTGCATATTACACTTTTGGGAAATTTCAACACAGAAACATCAGAAAGTGATTTGGTGGAAACACTGTCAAACCATATTAAAAATATTAGACCATTTGATTCAAAGGTGGGAGAGGAAGCCTTTTTCGGTCCTAACAAAGATGTTCCTGTAAATACAATGGAAATGAGTAAAGAAATAATGGAAATACACGAAATTTTGAAAAAATCGGTAGATTCTACTGGTGCCGTTTATGACAGCCCACAATATGTGGGTAAAAATTATAGACCACACGCTACAGTCCAAAAAGCTGATAGAGTACACCAAAATGAAATTGTGAGGATAAACTCGCTTTCTTTAGTTGATATGGAACCAGATATGGTAAAAAGCAAAAGAAGATTGATTAAAACCTTTAATTTTTAGTACAAAATCACTCTTCCACTAGCTCACCAACTATCACTAATCTATTTATAGTGGTTCCTGCAGGCCAACAGGTCATTAGAGTAGCCATTTTTTTGTCGGTTTTGTTTTCTAAATATCCAACTTCGTCGGGTTTCACAATGGAAGTTTCGGTAACTACGTATTTATAAACCCAATTTTTATACACCAAGTAAAAAAGATCTCCTTTTTCCATTTTGCTTAAAAGGTAAAAAACGGAGTTGTATCTGTTAGCATTATAAAAATTGTCAGAAGAATGAGCAAAATAGAAAGAATTTCCTGTTTCCCCTGGGTATGCAGTTCCTTTAGCGTGAGCTACACCTTTAGTTAAGGCTACTTGATAAACTTTTGAATCTTGTGAGTCAACATCAGAGATTACTTTGGAATTTGCTCCTATTTTAGGAATTATCACGCTAAAAAGAGGGTCTTTGGCTATGATTACATCGTCTTCATTGAAGAATCTCATAGAATCAAGCTCGGAACTTGCTACATGGGCATTTTTATCAGGTTTAGAAAATAAATAAGATATTTCTTTTGTTAAAACGGGGAAGAATATTATTAGCGCACCTAAGGAGGCTAGGGCTACTAAAAGTAGCCCTAGCCGTGTCAATTTCTTGTAATTGTTTTTAGTTTTAGTTTTTCTTTGACTTCTTGGTTGCACTGATGATTAATATACCTAAACCGGCTGCGGCAATCCAGAACCACGCAGATTTGAAGAGAGTCTTACCCTCTTCACCTGTCTTTTCTCCTAAAACAGAACCTTCTTCACCTTCGCCAACACCTACTTCTAGTGGTTTACCCTCTTCTGTGTCCTCTGTACCTCCTGCACCTTCCGGTCCGGTGGCTCCTTCTCCTGCAACTTCACCACCAACACCAGCAATTCCTGCACCACCTTCGACTGGGATGGCTCCTGTTTCTTCTTCCTTTTCTTCAGTAGTTGTTACGGTTGTAGTAAGTACTTCTGATCTGGGTTTTGAAGCATTCCCAGCATCGTCAAATGCTACTACAGCGTAGTACCAGGTTTTACCACAATCATCACCACTCATAAGATGCTCAAATTCAAACTTTTTATTAGGACCAATGGATTCGGTTTCAATTTTGTGTGAATCATCAATGTCTATTTCTTTATCGTCATCTGCGTAAACTCTGACGAGAGAGGTTTCTCCATCATCAGCTGTTTTTAATGTTATTTTGTTTACACATTTGTTAATTTTTTCTTTTTCAATGTATTTTGGCTTATCAGGACCGGTTCCATCATAAGCTACCGTGACTATGTTTGAAGATATTTCAGAACCACCCTCCGGGGTTACTTTTACTAAGAACTTGTATTCCCCTTCAGAAGTTAAATCTGATTCTGTCACAGGACATATTCTAGAGTCACCGCTTTTACCTGAATCTATGGTTATGGAAGAACCAAAAGACTCAAATGAAGCTCCGGGTTTTTGAATCCAGCATTGAGCAGTCATTTTTCTATCTTCAATATCCATAGCAACAAAAACTAAATTAAATTCTGAGCTAGCGGGAGATTGAGGTTGACTTAGTCTGACAACCGGATCTGCGGCAAAAACCTTATAACTAAAAAGCGATACTAAACCAAAGGTTAATATACCTAAGATTACTTTATTACCTTTTTTTATCTCTTTTTGTTTCTTTGTAGACATTGACCCAAAACCTCCGATGAGCAGAAGTAAACCACCAACTGAAGCAATTATCAGTAAAATAGTTAGCCACATAGTGTTAGCTCCTGTAGCAGGAAGTTTTGTCGATGCGCCGAGGACGTCACCTTCTTTTTTCTCTTTTACGTTAACTTCGTCTTCCATTTCTTTTTCAACTGCTATTTTCACCTGAGTTCCTACAAAGTTTTCGTCTACTATACCGTCATTTATATCAAAACCTGAACCTTCAGATAGGGCAAGAAGACTTGAACCTCCCATACCTTTTCCTTGGGCAAATGAAACATCAGGGTATATTCCGGGGTCAACGTTAGCTGCAACTTTAGCTTCGTAAGTTATAGTCACAACTTCGTCTTTCTCCATATTACCCAAATTCCAATCTCCTGGAGATGCGTATACAACTCCGGTAGAACCTAAGTCACCTCTTTTATCAGAGACGGCTTTAAATGTTCCTAGCTGAGGCTCAATACCCTTAGGAGGAAGGTTAGTCATTACAACGTCTTTTACAGGACCGTTGATTGCTTTGACTTTAATAGTGTATGTAAATACATCACCAATTCCTAATGTGTTTGGCCAGCTATCGTTTGTCTCACTAACACGTAATTCTGAATTTTCGATGTTACCAATGTAGCAAGTTTTCTTATCTCCTGGTCTTACATTTAAATTATAGACTTTATCATGATAAACATCGCTGGCTAAGCTTAAATCGGCTATTCGTCTAATAGATCCATTTTCATTTGAACAGTAAATATCTGTTACTCCCATTACATCACAACCATTTCCCCAATTCCAATCGATACGATGACCATTTATGTATTCATCATAAGGATACCCCGGAGTAAGATCGGAGAATAAATGACACATATTAAATCTAGTGCAAGGTCTTTGATCACCATATGATATTAGATTGCTGTAACCATTCACCTCACATGCCCACAAAGCACAGGTTTCTGCATTACCACATCCATTCCAACCTTCACATTTACCATGATGCCCATATGCTTCTTCTGGAGAAGTTATTAACACTCCTTCAGCGGTATCTTCACAATATATACCTGTCTGCTCCCAACCCTCTTGCATAGTCTCACTCAAAATATAGGAATCTGGAAGCAACCTAAATACCGCTTTACCATCTTCACCGGTCATCTGAGTATTGCTCATAGTATCTAACTTAGAAATATTAATCTTCCAATCTTGCAAGAACGGTTCTTCTTCATCCCACTCACCATTGCCATTCAAATCATTGAACTTGTAAACGGTAATGTCACCTTTTTGAAGATTACCAAAATTGTATTCTGGCCCTTCTACCATATTTACGGTCCATTCAGAACTTGCTCCTGAAGGTAAGTCGACAATATGACATTGAGGAGAATCTATACTACCTGGGTAAGTTTGTACCCAATCACTTGGAATCTCTTCACAAACTCTGTATTGACCAGGTAATAAATCTTCAAACCAGAACCAGCCATAGTGCTCATCATCGTCGGTTGTTAACATACTAGGTTCGTCAGCATCCCATACACTGTTTTCATTTTTATCAATAAATATTCTCCAGCCAGATAGTAAGGGCTCTTCAGAGTCGAGTGTCCCATCCCCATCTAAATCACTCCATTTATATCCGTGGATATCATAAACTTTAAGTTCATTAACAATGTTAAAGTTTTCAGTTGATTCATCTACTGTAACCTCTTCAAGACCGCTAACATTTCTCCAACCATCTTTCATAACCTCATCAACTTGATATGTTCCGAAAGGAACATTCTTAAATGTGTAGCATCCATCTTCCTGAGTAACTCCTACATAACCATTGTAAATATCTACATACATAGCACCTACGTTATCGGGATAAATATTGTCGTAGACACTAAAATTAAATTTATTTTCGTAATCTGAGAACCCTAAGGCATATCTATGATCTTCACTTAGATATTCTCCCCAGTTTGTAGGATTACCATTTATCATTATTCCCAAAGCACCTGTTGTATTAAGATTCATTACGTTAATCCATGGGAAATATGGACCTGTATAGCCATCTGCAACTAGCCTTTCAGAATACCCAGGATCAGTTAATAATCCTGTGTTTCCTCTATATTCGTAAGTTCCGTAAGAAATTAGTGCATAGTTACCTTTAGCGAGATCTGAGCTACTGTACACCCCTCCATCCGGATTGACGGTAACAGTTTCTAGAAGGTCACTACCTCTTAATATCACTTTCCAACCAGGTAATCCGTTTTCTTCGGCATCAAGCTTGCAAACAGTAACATCTGAACCTTGGTAATTACCAAATTGTATATTAGTTACATTTTGTCCAGGATCTAAACTGACAGTATGGCAATAAGGCCCTTTGTCTTCATATTGAGAACCAGAAGCTGGGTATGTCTGATACCAACCCTCTTGTTGTTCCTCGCAAACATGATAGGTACCAGCTAAAAGGTTGGTGAAGTGATACTGTCCTTTGCCAACCTCGTTATCTCCTGTTTTCATAGAATCAACCAACTTCCAATTAAGATCATATAGGTTAATGGTCCATCCATTCAATCTATTTAAGTCATCCTTTTCGGCATCATCAAAAGTACCGTTGGCATTTACATCATTATATTTTTCACCTTGTATAGAGCCGTTATTCTGAACGTTCCAAGCGACACAGTAATATGTATTTCCGTATTCAGGTGTGATTCTATCATCATTATCATAGTTCAAAACATCGGTATGGCAATAAATTTCTGCAGAAACATTATCTTTGTTGGTACTACCGTTAGTTAAATATGTAAACGGAAGGTAATTTTCTTTTAAGACCTCTCTAACTTTAATCTGGGAGGTTCTCCCAAAGTCGTCGATTGTAACAGTAGCTACTCCGTCAGAGTTAGTAGGACCAAAGGTGTTCCAACCTGCAACTTCACCCACAAAACTGTCGCTGGGGTTTGTATCCCAATCATCACCCCATTGGAAAGACCAATCGGGCTCTAGACGACAGCTGGGGTGCGAGGCTATCCAATCTGACGCTGTATTTTCGGTAATGTTAACAGGTGCACCATAACCATAATTTGGTAAGTCTTTTTCGTAGTCACAAACTACCTTTGTGGCCACTATTGTTACTGGTCTTTGGGTA